>Ga0209508_1001061_pt1 | contig 23130 bp, 20 predicted proteins | sample AD_UKC129_MetaG_FD_184427 | JGI IMG/M metagenome (GOLD analysis project Ga0209508, IMG submission 184427) | Active sludge microbial communities of municipal wastewater-treating anaerobic digesters from Canada - AD_UKC129_MetaG (SPAdes) (version 2) | ecosystem: Engineered > Bioreactor > Anaerobic... | reverse complement strand
GACTACTTCCTGGTAGACAATCCCATCCCGAATGAATTGACCTGGAAGGTAACGGAGGGATAACTGGATAGACTCTCCTTTGACAAATGATAAATCTAAAGATAATTCATCAGGAATAGTTTCCATCAGAGCCTTTAATACATTCTCACGATTCCGAGATGGACAGCTTTTATCCACATATTCAGGATGTCTTGGTCTCTCTCCCACCTCAACCTCCAGTAAGATATCACCAGCGGAAACTGGTATAATAACGGCACATCGAACCTGTCTTTGAAAACTCCTCCACCAGAGTGGCTCATCTACAATCAGGATATTATCCATCCAGATTCTCAAGGGTCGGGGAGAAATTATGTCCCCTATCAAAGTCCCTGATTCTGTACATTCAAGTTTTCCCAGGTACCGTCCAACCCCGGGGGTTAATGGTAGATGATGTGAATCGGACACAGCTTGTAAGTCTTTTCCCTTAAGTCCCCAGGAGACTAAAGATATATCTTCCATAGCAAAACACCTCCAGATTGAAAAATATTATACCCTAATTAATTGTAATATATTTATGCTATGTTTTATACTTAAAAGAAAAAAGGAGGGAATTTACAATGCATAGAGTTATCTCAGTGGAAGAACTACCAATCAATCCGTTTACAATGATAGGGAAAGAATGGATGCTTATTACCGCTGGAAATATCAACATGTTCAATATGATGACTGCAAGCTGGGGATGCCTGGGTGTTTTATGGAATAGAACAGTTGCCATTTGTTTCATAAGACCACATAGATATACGTATAAGTTTGTCAATGAAAATAACTTTTTTTCACTCTCTTTTTATCCTGAAGAGTATAGAGATGCCCTTAATGTATGTGGAAATTATTCTGGTAAAGACGTGGATAAGGTTAGACTCAGTGGACTGACACCTGTGGTGGATGAAGAATATAAAACTATCTTTTTTGAAGAGTCTGAATTGGCACTTATCTGTAAGAAGATATATTTTCAGGATATAAATCCTGAAAACTTCCTGGATAAGAGTATATTCGATAATTACCCGAAGAAAGATTATCACAGGATGTTTGTTGGTGAAATAGTAAAAGCCTTAAAGAAGGAATAATCTAAAAAAGGAGGAATTTTTATGGTAAAGAGACCTTTTTCTGTGTACTGTGACTGGGGACTGCACGATGAACTTGGAGACAATATAGAGCTGGATGAAAAAATGACTCTGGATGTTCTGGATAGCCTTAAATACTGGAAAGAAAAGGGTGTCACATTTGATTATTATCTTTTTGATGCCTTCTGGTTTGAACCTGAAGGAGATTATACCCAGTTTAAGAAGACACACTGGACCGGCGGTTTTGAAAGGGTGAGGAGAGAGATAGAGACTCTTGGTATGAAACCAGGGCTGTGGTTTGATGTAAATGGTTTTACTTCTCCTAAGAACGAGAAATGGAAGGAGAGCCTGACCAGGGATGGAAGGAGTTATTGTTTATTTGATGGACCTTACAAAGAAGGTCTCTATAATGCCCTGGTTCATGCATATAAAGAATGGGGAGTAAGGATGTTTAAATTAGATTTTGCCAATTTTAGAGCTGTTACCATAGGGCTTGAAGGAAGATTTTCCGATGATGAGATCTACTCAAGAAATACTGTCGCACTTAAAGATATCCTCAAGACTTTTAGGAAAGAATGCCCCGAAGCTGTTATATTAGCCTATAATGGATATGAGCTGATACCTGGATATATAGGGAATACCTCACTTCCAGTAAGAAAAGGGATAGACCCTTCCTGGCTGGAGGTCTTTGATTATATGTATTCGGGTGATCCGAGACCTGCGGATACCCCCTGTATCTCTTTCAGAAGGTCCCTAGATTTATATCAGGACCATATGGTGTACAGGTTTAACTATTCCGGGCTTCCCTTTTACAGGATAGATGACCATGGCTGTATGATAGGTGATACCAATACTATTTACTATCTTGGCAAGAAATCGTGGAGAAGGTCGTGGATAATGACCCTTATAAGAGGAAGCAAAAAGGCTCACCTGTATGGAAATTTGCATCTTTTAGACGATTCAGATATAGAATTTCTCAGGGTTTCCAGGGATATGTTCTTTTCTCTTTATAGAGAAGGATTAGAGACTTCCACTATCGGTGTGCCTCTGAGAGACTCCTGGCATGGTTTCCTCCTTGGTGGAGCCTCGAAAGGCTTGCTGGCACTTGTAAACTCCTCTCCGACCTCTCAACTTGTGAGGCTTCATCTTCCTGGGATAAAGAGAACTGGTGTGCTGTTTAAAGATGCAGGGAGTGATGTGTTTACAGACATCTCTCTTGATATGTTATCTCTGGTTCTGGCTCCTGAGCAGATGGTCCTTTTAGGTCTGGGAGACGGTACCAATTTCGAATTGCTCGGCGAGTGTGCGGACGAACCTGTGCCTGTGGAAGAAAGACCTGCCGGGATAGTATTTCATAGAATATCCAGAGATGAGTTTGAAGGACTGTGGAATCCCACAAAAGACCAGCTTTTAAGGATTACAGTACAGACTTTTGATAGAGATATAGCCCTTAGACTCAAGGCTCAAAAGGAAGGGATGGACGGTAAGGGACCAGCGATTCAGGATTCCATATCTGTAACCGCATATCAAAACGATGAGATACTTCCTCTGTATAATTGGGAACCGAATCGTGCGGTCTGGTCAGGGTGTTCCTGGATAAACGTACTGTATAATACTACCTCAATAGAAAATTCGAAGCCGGTAAAAATAAAGGTAAAGCTTAATGTGGATACCCCTGTTATCCCTGAGATTTCTTCCTGGGTGCTTAATTACAAACCTTAAGTTATTCTCCTATATTCTCTCTTTAAAGCTGTACAGCCTTTGATAGATATTATTTAAACTCCAGTAGGCATCCAGGTATATATCGTATAGCTCACTGTAGATAGAGTGGTTATTCATATCCGGCTCTACCATCTTTCTGATTTTGACCATATCCTTTGCCTTACCGAAAGATTCTAATTTACCAAGTGCTACCAGACTGAGTATGAAGGCTCCCAGTGCAGTATTCTCTTCTAGGGCTGGAACGGTTAATCCTTCTCCAAATACATCGGACATAATCTGAAGCCAGAGGTTTGATCTTGAGAATCCTCCTCCCGCCCTGATCTCATTAAACTTATCCACCTTGAATGTATCTTTTAACGCAGAATATACGCTGAACAGTCTGAAGCATACACTTTCCATTATCGCTCTGGCGAGATCAGCCCTGTTATGGTTCAGATTAAATCCTATGGCAGCTCCCTGGGCTTTATCATTCCAGAATGGACTTCTCTCACCGGTCAAGAATGGAAGGGCTATCAGTCCATCAGCCCCTGGGGGAATCTTCTCAGCTATCTTTGTAATCAAATCATAAGGGTCCACATTCAGTGCGTCTGCCTCTCTTACCAGGTCCTGAAAGAATCCATCCCTGAGCCATCTCAGAGCTATTCCCCCGTTATTTATCGCTCCACCTATAAGCCATAGACCGCTGGCGAAATAGTAGCACCATATCCTCTCTTTTTCATCAAGTACAGGTTTATCTGAAAAACTTCTCACCGCTCCACTTGTTCCGACCATAACACCAACATCACCCTGATTTATAGCCCCCATCCCCAGACTTGAAAGGGCACCATCTCCAGAACCAAGTATGAACGGGATGTCTTTTAAATCCTCTACATCTATCTTTAACCTTTTCCCCTCGATAATTGTAAGCGGAGAGAGGATATCCGATAATTTATCCTTTTTTATCCCGATCAGGCTGAGGATATCTTCATCCCACTTTAACGAATTTATATTTAAAAATCCAAGGGTAGAAGCTATGGTCTCATCTATTATCCAGTCTCCGAAGAGGCTATAGATCAGATAATCCTTGGCACTGGCAACCCGAAAATCCCTCAGTTCAGGATAATTCTCCATAAACCATATAAGTTTGGATAGAGGATACATCGGGTGCACAGGACAGCCCGTCTTCTGGTAGATAATGGAGCTGTCATATCTTTTTTTAATCTCTTCTGCCTGCCTGCTAGCCCTGAGGTCTGCCCAGGTAAGGATTTCTGTAACAGGTCTATTATCTTTATCGACCAGGAGGAACGAGTGATAATACGTAGATATTGTCCATCCAATAAGGTTACCCTTTTTTTCTCTTTTAATCTCGTTTATAACAGATCGACATACATTAACAGTATTATCCAGAATCTCTTCAGGTTTCTGCACCGCCCAGTTAAAGTGTTCCTGGTAGAGGTTGCTCTTCACCGAGTGCTTTGCCACTACCTCTCCATCTGAATTAAAAACGATAGCTCTTATACTTCCTGTACCCACATCCACTGTCAGTATAAGCTCCTCTTCCATCGCTAATCCTCCCCTATTATCTTCACTATGATCTGTCTTGACCTTGGTCCATCGAACTCACAGAAGAATATCCCCTGCCATCTACCGAGGAGGAGTCTCCCTTCGCTGACAGGAACGGTAATTGAATGACCGATAATACTGCTTTTTATATGTGCAGGTGAGTTTCCTTCCAGGTGTTTAAAATATTCGGCGTTTGGGACCATCCTGTCCAGATAATTTTTTATATCATTTATGACATCAGGGTCGGCATCCTCGTTTATGGTTATACCTGCAGTGGTATGGGGTATATATACCACACATAGCCCTTCTCTTATCCCTGAATTGTCTATAAATTTCTGAATCCTTCCGGTTATATCAATGAATTCCTCTCTGGATGCGCTTTTAATATTCGTATACTCAATCATAGATATCATCCTCCTGAGTTATCTAAATCAGTTTAATTATAGCTCAAATCTTGCTATAATTAATATCTATAGCATACTTTTGGAGGGTCTTATCTATGAGTTTAAGAGTTCTTGTAACATCGAGGTCATTTGGAAGGGTAAGTGACGAGCCAGTAGAGCTTCTAAAAGAAAATGGATTTGAGGTGGATATAATCAGTGAACCAACAGAAGAGAGGATACTTGAAATAATCGATAGGTATGATGCCATTATTGTGGGGAATGATAAGATAACTAGAGATATCCTTGAGAAGGCAAAAAATCTTAAAATCATATGTAAACATGGTGTTGGGGTGGACAATATAGACCTGAAAAGTGCCAAAGAATCTGGCATAAGAGTCACAAATGTTCCCGCTACAAATTCTGATGCGGTAGCCGATTTAACGTTTGGACTTATACTGGACCTGGCAAGAAGAATAACGAGTACTTTTATCCGGATAAAAAGTGGCTCCTGGAACCCCCTCATCGGTGTGGATGTCCACCATAAGACGCTGGGTATAATAGGTCTTGGAGCTATAGGTAAAAAGGTAGCCAGAAGAGCTAATGGTTTCGATATGCTGGTTCTGGCATATGACCCCTATATAGAAGTTCTTCCTGAAGAGTACTCATTTGTAAGCCTGGTAACCATAGATGAGGTTCTGAAGAATGCAGACTTCCTGACAATTCATACACCTCTAACTGAGAAGACCAGAGGATTGATAGGTAAGAAAGAGATAGAGATGATGAAAAATGGCAGTTTCATCATAAATGCTGCCAGAGAAGGTATTGTTGATGAGTCTGCAGTATATGATTTTCTGAAAAGTGGACATCTGGGGGGGGCAGGTTTTGACGTGATAGATAAAGATTCTCCTGTGAAGGACCTCTTACTGTCACTGGATAATGTAATAATACTCCCCCATATGGGTATGTACTCAGGGGAAGCGCTAAACTCTGTCAGTATGGTATGTGCCAGGAATATAATCAAACAATTTAAAGGTGAAGAACCTGAAAATATAGTGGTGTAGGTGATTGTATGGGAGATATAATTCTGGTAGAAAGAGAAAGAGGGATAAAAGAGGGGGACCTGATAGAAGCCCTGGAGGCATCTCTGGAGGATTATAGACCTTTAAAGAGAGTCCTTCTACTCCCCCCGGATATAACGAGAAAGTATTCCTTTGCAGGGAGGATAACTGCACTGTACTATAACCTTCTCAAATCAAGCTGTCATATAGATATAATGCCAGCCCTTGGGACACATATGGAGATGAGTAAAGAAGAGATTAATGAGATGTTTGGTAGTTTGATCCCTGAGGATAGGTTTATAGCTCACAACTGGCGAAATGATGTGGTAAAGATAGGTGAAATCCCTGGAGATTTTGTGAACGGTGTCTCAGAGGGAATAATTGATGAGCCGATAGAGGTAGAGATAAACAGAAGGCTTCTGGATAAAGATTATGACCTTATAATATCGATAGGACAGGTGGTCCCACATGAGGTGTCCGGAATGGCAAACTACACCAAAAACATCTTCGTTGGCTGCGGAGGGAAAAGGACTATAGATAAAACTCATCTTTTGGGAGCATTCTACGGTCTTGAGAGGATACTTGGCAGGATAGATAGTCCTGTAAGGAAGGTGTTTGACTATGGAGAGGAAAATTTTTAAAAAATATCCCCATCCTCTATGTGCTTACAGTTACAACACAGATTGATAATTCTAGTATCCTGTGGGGTCTATTTATTGGGAGGGATAGAAAGATATTTGAGGAAGCGTCAGGGCTGAGCTGGGAGAAAAATATAACTTTTGTAGAGAGACCGATAAAAAAGATAGTTACCTTTTTAGAGGAGAGAGAATTCAAAAGTACCTGGCTGGGTAATAAGTCAGTATACAGGACCAGACTGGCTATAGATAGTGGAGGAGAGCTTATTATAATAGCTCCCGGGGTAAGGCAGTTTGGTGAGGATAGAGAAAACGATAGATTGATAAGAAAGTATGGTTATGCTGGAAGGGATAGGGTCATTGAACTTTTTAGAGAGAACAGGGACCTCCAGGAAAATCAGTCTGTAGTAGCCCATCTTATACATGGTTCTTCCGATGGAAAGTTTACCATTACCTACGCAGTAAAACATCTCACGCAGGAGGAGGTTGAGGGGGTAAATTATAGATATATGCCTCTGGAGGAGGCTTATAATAAGTATAAACCTGAGGGGGCTAAAGAGGGGTTTAATATAACCGAGGAGGGGGAGGAGTTCTTCTTTATAAGAAACCCTGCCCTTGGTCTCTGGATATCCAGAGATAGGTTTGGAAACTGAAGGAGGTGTAGCAAGATTATGCTTAGTGAATATATAGAAGAAGCTTTGAAAAGAGCACATTATGAGTTTATAGAGGATGAGGAATCTTTTTATGGGGAAATAAAAGAATTACCTGGAGTTTGGGCGACAGGGCAAACTCTTGAAGAATGCAGAGAAAATTTAAGGGGAGTTCTCGAGGAGTGGATTGTGCTCAGCTTGAGAAGGGGCATTCCTATCCCTAAGATAGGAGATTTTACTATATGTGAATTTCAAGAGTTAAATATATAAATGGGAAGATTAAAACCTGTCACACATAAAGAACTTATAAGAAAGTTAAGGAGATTTGGATTTGAAGGACCTTATAGTGGTGGTAAACAGGCGAATATAAAGAGAGAGGAATGGGAAAATTCTGAGTAAACAGCTTGAAAAACTGAAGGGGGTGTTTTGTGTGAAGATTGCTGGAAAGCGAATTGTAATACTTACTGCCCACGAGTTTGAGGATGTAGAAGTATTATTATTGAATTCTATAAGACAATAGATATGAGAAGAGAGATAACAAAAAACATCCTTATAAGGCTCTTCAGAATATTTATAAAGATAAGAGACCTCAATTATCCAGGCTTGGATAGACTGACAGAGGAGATCTCATTTGAGCTGGGTTCTGTTTCTAAAAGGACCATAAAGAGAGATATAGCAACATTAAAATACGATTTTGATCTTCCAATCGAGTACGATAGGGTAAAGAATGGTTATTTCCTGGCTGAAAAGTGCGATTTCCCATTTCCGGCTCTGAGCGGTGGAGAGATTATCACCATGTTGATAGCCACCAATATGCTCCATCAATTTCAGGGGACTCCTCTAGAAAAGAGCATATATACACTTGAAGATAAGCTGGAAGCCCTACTCTCTGATAAGATTTCTATAAATCCGAAAGAGCTGGAGATGGCTCTTTCTGTCAATATATCACTGATAAAATTAAAGGCAGATGTAAGTGATATTTTTGATAAAATCTTCAATGCTATACGGGAAAAGAGAAGCGTCCTTATAAAGTATCATACCCTGAGTTCTGATGAAATAAGGGAGAGAAAGGTAGACCCCTACCATATATATAATTTCCAGGGAGTCTGGTACTTCTGTGGATACTGTCATCTTAGAAAGGAGATCAGAGACTTTGCTCTGGATAGGATTATCAGTATATCTTTACTCAATGAAAAATTTACAATAAGAGAAGATTTTAATATAAAAGATTATCTCAGTGGAGCCTTCAGGATATATAAAGGGGATACTGTAAAGGTAAGAATCTGGTTTGACTCATATCAGGCAAGGTGGATAAAAGAGAGGATATGGCATGGATCACAGACAGTGGAGGAGCTGGATAAGGGAGAGATAATTCTTACACTGGAAGGTAATGTGGAGGAGATAAAACGATGGGTTATGAGTTATGGCTCTCACTGTAAGGTTCTGGAACCAGAATCTCTGAAGAAAGAAATTGAGGAAGAGATAAAAAGATTGGGTGAACTTTACAGTATAAGGGACAGTAAATGACCCTGTGAAGGTTTATATTTTATAAGAAATGGTGGCGAGAGGAGGAGTTTAGTGAGAATAAAGTTAACTTATGAAGTTTTGGATGGGGATAAGATAATCCTTCCCAACCATTATAACTATTATTTGCATGGTTTAATTTATAATACATTCTCCAATGAGTTAGCTGATAAACTGCACAGGGAAGGTTTCCTCTTTGGTAAGAGGCGATTCAAGCTCTTCACTTTTTCCAGGATACTAGAAAAGGGGGAGTTGATTAAGAGAGATTCCAGTATAAATCTCCTCTTTAGGAGAAGTATATCCTTTTACTTCTCTTCCCCCAAGGATGACATAGTGGAAAACCTGGGGGAGATGTCTTTCAGAAAAAGAGAATTTGTCCTCTGTGGTAAAAGAATATATCTCTCACAACTTGAGGTTATGACCCCTCCTAGGTTTGAAAATAAAATGCTTATAAAGGTTATATCGCCAATCACCATATACAGCACACTTAAAAAGGAAGATGGAAAGAAAATACTTCATTACTATAAGCCTTACGAGGAGGATTTCCAGAGGTTGATAGAGGGAAATGCAAAGAAGAAGTACAAACTGGTCTATGAGAGAGAGCCGGATGCGCTTGAATTGTCTATAAAGCCCTACAGATTCTCTTTTGAGAAGAACCATTCAGTGGTCTTTTTTAAGAATAATCCTATTGAGGGATGGACAGGGATATACGAACTTTCTGGTAGCACCGAACTTATCTCTGTTACCTATGATGCTGGCATAGGATGTAAGAATTCAGAAGGCTTTGGAATGTGGGAAGTATGGAAAGGAGGTGAAAAGAATGCTTGAAGCAGTGAAAGAACTAGGGGATATGGTGTTGGATAAAGAGAGTAAAAGTTATCTGGAGAGTCTGATCGAAGATCCAAATGCCAATGGAAAATATAACAGTGTATGCGTTATTGTATTTGAAAAGACCGATGGAGATTTATCATTCCTGGATGTCGAACTGGAAGAGTATAAAAGAGATTATAAGATGAAGTATCTCTACAGAACTGGTCCCAGTGGTAGTGGTCCAAACTTTTCTCCAACAGCCAAGCTTACAGAACCAGAGAAAACTTTTCCCATGAAAGTTTTGGGGTGGTTCAATAAGCCACTTAAAGACAGCGCCCTGGAGATTTCTCAAGGTGAAAGAGATTTGCTATCCAACATCTATAAAGAATTGGAGAAGAATGCAGAATATATTATTGAAAGTATAACAAGGATCAGGAAAGAGATACCGAAGAAAGAGTCTATCTTTATAACTATAAAGATAAAAGAGGATGGCAAGGAGTATTATCCTGGTGACCTGGATATATTTAGAAGGATTCTTATGAAGCAAATCCAGAGTAAAGACCTGGAGATATATTCTGAAAATAAAACCTGCTCTCTCTGCAAGAGCAATAAAGATGTGGTTATTGGTAACGCAGGAGTTTACGCTTTCTACACACTGGATAAACCTGGATTCATTACTGGTGGATTCAGAGAAGACCTTGCCTGGAGAAATTTTCCTGTATGCCTTGAATGTAAGACTTCTCTGGAAGAAGGGAAAAGATACATAGAGGAGAATCTTCAATTTAAGTTTGCTGGAATTCCCTATCAGCTTATCCCCAAATTTATCCTGGGGAAAGAAGGGGTAGAAGACATAGTGGATATACTTACCGATTCTTCAAAGATAATCTCCCTGAAAAAAGAAATTAAGAAAGCATATCTGGCTGACGAGGATGAGATACTGGAGTATCTGGCGGAATTACAGGACCTGTTAACTCTTAATTTCCTTTTTATAAAGGAGCAGAATTCAGCAGAGAAAATACTTCTACTGATAGAAGATGTATTCCCTTCCAGATTGAGGAGTATCTTTCTGGCTAAAGATTATATAGATAAACTATTTGGTGAGAACTTTACATTTAGAACTATTAGAAACTTCTTTTCAAAATCTGACCTCAATAAGAGAACGTACGACTTAAATAAGTATTTCCTGGAAATTGCAGATTCTATATTTAAAGATAGAGTTATAGAGAAAAATTTTGTAATGGATTTTCTAATGAGGAGGATAAGGAATAGCTTTATAAGAGATGAGTATCTATCAATATGTATAAAAGAAGCTCTTATGGTTGTTGTTTTTTTAGAAAGACTGAATCTATTAGAAATGGAGGTGAAGAGTATGGAATCCAGATTGTTTGATGATTTATTTAGGAAATATGAACCCACATTTGAATCTCCTGCCAGAAGAGGACTATTCCTCCTTGGGACTTTGACCGAGTTATTACTCAGGAGGCAGTATAAGGATAGGGGTTCTAAACCCTTTATGAAAGAGCTTAAAAGCCTGAAGATGGATCAGAAGGACTTTATAGGACTTTTACCTAAAATCCAGAATAAACTTGAGGAATATAATGCATTTGATAAAGGGAAGAGACTTTTAGCCGAAGAAGCCGCACATTATTTACTGCTGGCAGGAGATAGCTGGGGAATGAGTGTTGATGAGATGAATTTCTATTTTGCCTGCGGGATGAACCTGGTGCAGGAGGTTATCAGTATAATCTATCCGGATAAAGAGTTAATAAAAGAAGAAATTGAAATTGAGGAGGTATAAAGATGAATGAGATAATTAAGAACCGTTCAGAGATTCTATTCTTGTACGATGCTACAAATATTAATCCCAATGGTGACCCTTTGGATGAGAACAAACCACGCATAGATGAGGAAACGGGGATAAATATCGTAACAGATGTGAGATTAAAGAGAACTATCAGAGATTATCTTTTCGACTACAAAGGGATAGAGGTTTTTATAAGAGAGATAAGAGAGGACGACGGAAATCTAAGGACAAAGGAGAAGCGTCTGGAAGAATTCAGGGATAATGACGAACTTATTGAAAAATGTATAGATGTAAGACTCTTTGGAGCTACCACTGCAGTAAAAGATAAAACAATGACCTTGACTGGTCCTGTGCAGTTTAAGTATGGGCATTCCCTGCATAAAGTAGATATAACTTATATCAAAGGAACAACTGTAATGCCTTCCGCTCAGGATAGAAGACAGGGGACTTTTACTGAAAAATACATACTCCCTTACTCTCTTATCGTCTTCTATGGTATTGTAAATGAGAATGCAGCAAGATCTCAGAACATACCATTAACAGAAAAGGATATAGATTTATTACTGGAAGCTATGTGGAATGGGACAAAGAATCTCATCTCTACTTCTAAGGTTGGACAGATGCCAAGGTTACTTATGCAGGTGATTCATAAAGAAGAGAACTATCATATAGGAGAGCTGGATAAAAGAATAAAATTTGTCTCTGCCAAAAATGATGAGGAAATAAGGGATATATCTGATGGAATACTTGATATAACTGAGCTGGCGCAGGTCTTAAATAATAATAAGGAAAGTATCCTGAAGATAAGATATAAAGTAGATGATAGGGTTCAACTGGCACTGGATACTCAGAGGGTTACCATTCAGGATGTACTTAGGGAGATTAAGCTGGAAGAGTTATCCTTTTAGGGGGGTAAAGATGAAAGTATTGGTGTTTGATATCTGGGGTGATCTGGCACATTTTAAGAGATTCTACACAACATCTTCTCCATTAACTTTCTCCTTTCCCCCTCCCACTACCATTAAAGGTATACTGGGAGCTATTATAGGGTGTGATAAAGAAGAGTATATAGATGTGTTTTCCAGGGATAGATGCAAGATATCCATTCAGATCTTAAAGCCTATAAAAAAGATAAGGTTAGGACTGAATTATATAAATACAAAAGGAAATTTTTGGCGTCCAACAAAACATGGTAAGCACGAAGCAAGGACTCAGATTCCTGCAGAATTTGTGAAAAATCCTTATTACAGAATATATGTATCACATAAGGATGGGAAGATATTTGACAGGTTGGAAGAGTATGTAAAATCTCACAGGACATTCTATACTGTTTCGCTTGGCTTAAGTGAGCTTTTGGCTGATTTTAGATATACTGGGGTCTTAGAGTTTATGGAGAGAGTGGAAGGAGAAGTGGAGATCTCATCTGTTATACCAATCTCTGCACTTACCGAAGGATTAGTCTTTAAAGAGGGGAATAGATATTTTAAGGAAAGAATCCCTGTAGATATGAACCAGGATCGTATAGTGCTGAAATATGAGGATGTTCTCTATGAGTCACAGGGGAACAAGATACTGGCAAAGGTGAGAGGATTTTGGGAAGGTGAGGATGGAAGCTGTATCTATTTTCTCTAGATTATACTCTCATCCTGACAAACCTCTGGAAGTACATCTGACAAATGTAGCTGATATAGCACTCAGAAACCTGGAAGATTTACCAATAGAGAAGATAGGTTTTTTAACAAAGGCTAAGATATTCAGACTCGTTGAAATATGTACATACTGTCATGACCTTGGTAAAGCTACCGGATATTTTCAAAAATATCTGTTCAGTGAAGAATCAGAGCGTGATAAGCTAAAGGCTATGGAAGAGACACATCATTCTCTTTTATCTTCAATCATATCTTCCTCTATCGCCTCAGTCGAATTCAAAGATGATTATGAATTAACTGAAGAACAGAAGTTGATTACTTCTTTCATAGCTTTTAGCTCTGTTAAAAGGCATCATGGAGATTTACGAGATGCACGTGAGGAGTCTATACTGGATGATGAAGAAGAGTCATTATTAATCAGACAGATAGATAGTATCGATGATGTTAAGTTCTCTATACTTATAAGCAATTTGAAAAAGAATGGCTTTAGTCAGGACCTGGATAAAAATGTGCTGAAAGAAGATGTTTATTTGACCAGGGAGCGACTCAAGATTATAAGGAGACTCTTTAGGAGATTGGATGGAAAAGAAAATATATGGATTTATATCCTGAACAATTTGATATTCTCTCTCCTTATAGATGCTGATAAAAATGAGGTTGGTGTCAAATCTGTAATAAGAAGAAGAAAGATAGAGCTTCCCCACGCTATTGTTGATAACTATAAGTCGAACTTAAATATAAACAGGGATGAATTTATAAATCAGCTAAGAGAAAAGGCATATAGAGAGATATTAAATAATAAAATAGAACTGAATCAAAAATTTTACTCAATCAATCTTCCGACTGGACTGGGTAAAACCTTTGCGTCCATTGCCTTTGCTTTGAAGCTGAGAGAGATTCTTTATCAAGAAAGAGGATATTTCCCCAGGGTTATTTATGCCCTTCCATTCTTAAGTATAATAGACCAGAATGCTAATGAGATAGATAAAATCTTGAATTTTAATAAGATACCCGTGGATACAGATATATTTCTAAAACATCATCATCTATCGGATATATCCTATAAGGTATCAGATAATGAATTTGAAACAGAGGAGGCAAGATTACTTATAGAGGGATGGAATTCAGAAATTATAATTACCACATTTGTTCAGCTTTTTCATACGTTAATCTCTAATAGAAATAGATTATTACTTAAGTTTCATAGGTTGGCTGGAAGCATCATTATTCTGGATGAGGTCCAGGCTATCCCATTTAAATACTGGAATCTCTTAGAAGAGCTATTTGAATATCTCACGGTGAATTTTGACTGTTATATAATATTTGTTACTGCCACACAGCCGTTTATTATTTCACGAGAAAAATTATATCCCCTTGTAAATTCTAGAGAATACTTCTTATATATGGATAGGGTTGTACTAAATATATTAATAGAAAAACAAATGACCTTAGGGGAGTTTATAAATAACCTGGATATCGAAGAAGATAAAAGATACCTGTTTATTCTCAATACTATAAGATCCTCGAAAGATTTTTATGAATTAATAAAGAATAAAACCAATGAAGAGATAATTTATCTTTCTACACATGTAACTCCATATGATCGTTTAGAAAGGATCAAAAAAATAAAGGATAAGAAGATAAGACTGGCAGTTACAACTCAACTGGTAGAAGCTGGAGTTGATATTGATTTTGATGTTGTTTATAGAGATATGGCTCCTTTAGATTCAATTATCCAGGCTATCGGCAGATGTAATAGAAATTGGGGGGATAAAAAGGGTATATGCAATCTGATTGAGCTTAGAGATGAAAGAAGGACCTATGCATCTTATATATATGACTATCTTTTATTAGATATAACAAAGAAAATTCTTTCTGGACGAAGATCAATAGAAGAGAGGAATTTTCTGGATGTTATTAATACCTACTATAAAGAGGTGGTTGATAAGAAGTCCAGTGATACATCCAGAGATTTCATAGATGCGATATGTTCACTTAAGTATACTGGTGAGGATGAGAAGAAGAGTATAGAAGATTTCAAATTAATAGAAGAGGAATATCAGAAGATTGATATATTTATAGAACAAAACGAAGAAGCTGAAAGATTATGGGGAAGATACTGTGATCTTAAAGAGATTAAGAGTATTATTGAAAGAAGGATAGAGTTTAGCCGAATAAAAGCCGCTTTTTATAAATATGTAATATCAGTCCCTCTAAATAGACTGGAGAACATACCACCAGTAATAAACGGTTTTGCTTATGTTGGTAAGAATGTCCTTAAAGATTATTATGAAGAGGATACCGGATTTAAATGTAAGGCAGGGACAATACTTTGGTAACTGGAATTACCGGTACATTAGTACAGAGTTATTCCATATGCAGGAGACAATGCTGGTTTATGTCCAGACAAATACTTCCCGATCAGGACCACCCATTTCTGGAGATAGGTAGATTAATTGATAATGATAGTTATGAAAGGGATCGAAAGAAGATAGAATTAGAAGATATAGTAATAGACCTGATAAAGATTAAAGAAGACAATGTAGTTATAGGAGAAGTTAAGAAAAGCTCCAGGGCTGAGGAAAGTGCCAGAATCCAGTTAGCCTATTATTTATACAGGCTAAAAGAGGCTGGAGTCATTGCTAATGGCGTTCTTCTGTTCCCAAAAGAGAAGAAAAGAATCCAGGTAGAACTAACCCCAGACCTTGAGACAGAACTTTTAAAGATTATTAATGAGATTGAAATAACAATAAAAAGTGATTCTCCTCCCCCATCTAAGAAAATCAAATATTGCACGAACTGTGCATACAGGGAGTTCTGCTGGTCATGAGTGAGAGTATCTATATCTTTTCTAATGGAGAGATAAAGAGAAAACAGAATACCATATACTTCGAGAATGAGAAAGGAGACCATAAGTATATCCCTATAGAAAATACCAGAGAACTTCATCTGTTTGGTGAGGTTACACTGAATAAAGAAGCCCTTGAGTTTTTTACACAAAAGGAAGTGATCTTACACTTTTACAATTACTACGGATACTATGTGGGAAGTTATTATCCCAGGGAACACTATAATTCTGGATATATGATACTTAAACAGGCAGAGCATTATCTTGACCCGGATAAAAGGCATATTCTTGCCTATGAATTTATAGATGGAGCCGTAGCCAATATAAAGAAGGTATTATCCTATTATCTGAATCGAGGAGTAGAGATAAAGGCTTATATAGAAAAAATAGAGGAATTAGCCAGGCTCTTAGAAGAGCAGGAAGATATAGAGAGTTTGATGGCTATAGAGGGAAATATAAGGGATGTCTATTATTCAGCCTTTGATCTTATCATAAGTAGCGAAGATTTTGAGATGGATAAGAGAACCAGGAGACCTCCTGAGAATAGGCTAAACGCTCTTATAAGCTTTGGGAATTCTTTACTCTACACCTATATTCTATCTGAAATCTACAAGACACATCTTGACCCAAGGATAGGATTCCTCCATACGACAAACTTTAGAAGGTTCTCCCTGAATTTAGATATAGCAGAGATATTTAAACCAGTAATAGTAGATAGAGTAATATTCTATATCCTAAATAAGAATATGATAGGTCCAGAAGACTTTGAGGAAAATTTAGGGGGGATATATCTGAAAGAATCTGGGAGAAAGGTCTTCATAGAGAAACTGGAGGAAAAACTGAAGACTACCGTGAACTATAAGAAAATAGGAAGAGAAGTTTCTTATAGAAGATTGATAAGACTTGAACTGTACAAGCTAGAAAAACACCTGATGGGAGATGAGGAGTACAAGCCTTTAATTTCTGAATGGTAATTAGTATAATATTCATAAATGTACCTGATTATGGTTTATGATATCAATGAGAAGAGGGTTAACAGGGTATTGAAGATTGGGAGAAAGTATTTGGAGTGGGTTCAGAACTCTGTCCTGGAAGGAGAAATAACTGAGGCAAAATTCGAAAAGTTGAAGGCAGAACTTGCAAATACAATAGATCCAGACGAGGATTCTGTAATATTTTATATTATGAGGACTGTAAAATATACCGAAAGGCAGATGATGGGGTTAAGTAAAGGGGGATTCCAGAGGTTTATATGATGTAAATCTGAGTGGTCTGTAAAGTGCCAGGAATTGGCGAAAGATCTAGAGTTGTTTAAGAGATACTTTACAGAGGATTGTGTTACTGTTGAAAGATAATTGATAGAGAGATTGTTTGGAGGATTAAATAGATGTCTATTTTCTGTTCCTGGAGTGGAGGAAAGGATTCTACACTTGCACTATGGCATGGTTTGAAGATGTTTGGTAAGGTAGATTATTTATTCACTATGTTTTCTGAAGATGGCATACATTCAAGGGCGCATGGTTTGACAAAAGAATTGCTTCAACGTCAATCGAGCAGTATAGGTATACCATTGATAACTAAAAGCAGCTCCTGGGAGCAATATGAGAATAAATTCCTGGAGTTTCTTAAGGAGTCTGTTAATGGTGGTACAGGTATTTTTGGTGATATAGATTTGGAAGGACATAAAGAGTGGGTAGAAAATATTTGTAGAGCGCAAAACGTAACTGCGGTTGAACCTCTCTGGGGAAGGAAGAGAGAAGAAGTTATAAAAGAATTTCTCGATCTGGGATTTAAGGCGAAGATAATATCTATTAAGAAAGAGCTTAACATTGAGAAATACCTGGGGATTGACCTTAATTATAATTTAATTGAAGAGTTTAAAAATCTGGGAATAGATATTTCTGGGGAAAATGGAGAGTACCATACATTTGTCTATGCTGGTCCTTTGTTTAAGGGAGAGGTAAGGTTTGAGGTTGGAGAAATTATTGAGAGGGAAGGGGTTTATGCACTTTCCCTGAGATGAGATTAAAGAAGAGAGGGATGCTTCTGAGCCTTGCGGGGAGTTTCACACCTTATTAGCCAGGTTGACTAGGAGGTTATAAGTAAACCATCCATCATCAGTTATGAAAACCTCTGGCTTAGCATTTGCTGAGTCTCTCTGTATTCCTATACCATCGGAGTAGGGGGTGAAAGAAACAATTTTATTGTAATTTATTCTAAAACTCTTCTCCTTTCCTCCAAAATATATATTCTTATTGGTTATACAGAGGATTCCTTCGTCAATTAGAGTAAGCTCTGTCTTGCTGACAGGGTGTCCTCTGAAGCCCCCAACCCTGTAATATACACCCTTTGTGATGCGAATGCTGAAACCCTGAGAGCCTCCCGTGTAATATTTATGCGTCTTAAATTGATAATATCTTGTATTCATAAATATCCAGATAATCTTCTCATCTTTCAGGAAGTTAAAGGGAAGAGTTGTATCTATTCTTACCCTGTTGGGGATTTTCCCTTCCAGAACATCTCTCAATACAATTGCTTTTATAAATTTTATATATGAAGTATTAGAGCTTAACTCTTCGCTGCTGAAGCCAAACTGAAATAAGATATTACTGAGGATATTTTCTTCATCTTCTGATATTAGTCTGTCCTCTAAGGCGTTCTCCAGCGCCTCTACCCATCCGCTGAAGATTACATCTTTTAGCTCAGTATCATTAATATAACTATTTTCTGCAGTTTCAAGTATTTTATCTTTTTCTATATTACCTTTTAGAGAAGATTCAACCATAGACCTGATTATAAAGATACCCCGATTATGTCTTTCCCTGCACTCCTTATGCTCTCTTTTTAGAAAGCCTGCTGGTTTACCACAAAACCTGCATATACCCATAAGCTTTCTCTCCTTATACTTTTTATTATATTATCGGTTACAGATTACTATAGTATAGTGTCATACTATGTCCCTGAGTTTTTAATTGCTTTTAATTTGCTATAATATCTCCAGGAGGTTATCTATGAAAAGATATATGCTTATAACAGTAGGCACAGGAAGATACAGAGAAGATATTGCCAAGGCAATTTTGATCAGTATCAATGATAAGAATCCTGATAGGGTTATATTTTTCTGTACAGATAAAAGTAAGGAAGAAACTATACCTTTTATTGAAAAGGATTATAAAAACTTTGAGGTAGTAATTTTGAAGGATGAAAATGACCTTGAAGCAATAAAACAGAAATGCGATGAAGTGATTGAAAAACTTAAGAGAGAAGATGCATATATAGTAGTCGACTATACATCTGGCACTAAAGCAATGTCTGCTGGGATTATTCTATCGGCTATAGAGAACGAAGTTAATTATATCTCTTATATTGCTGGAAGCCGTGACGAATCTGGAAGAGTCATACCAGGTACTGAGAGGATACTTTCTTTCCCGCCTAATCGAATTTACAGGAAGAGATTTTACAGGGAAGGTATCAGATACTTTAACAATTATCTGTTTGAATCAGCTAAAAAGATTTTTGAAAATGTCTCTGAATTCACATCTGAAAAAGATAGCATACTGAAGAAGTCAAACTTATTAATTAAACTTTGTGATGCTTATTCTAACTGGGACCTGTTCAATCACAAAGAAGCGTTGGAAATATTGAAGAGCCTGCCAGAAGAGGAGAAAACTTTACTTGCTGGCTGGGGTGTGAGGTCTAAAGTAGAAAAACATAAAGAACTTCTTTATAAAATCAATAGCAGTCAGTTTTCAGTAGAGATGGCGTTGGATTTATTCAAGAATGCTGAAAGGAGATTTTCAGAGGGCAGATATGATGACTGTGTTGCAAGACTTTACAGATTACTGGAGTATATTATCCAATTCAGAATGGCAGAGAAGGATTTGTACGTAAGGTCGGATAATATTTTTGATACATCAAAGATAGATCTGTCCAGAATTCCTGACCATTTAAAAGGCAGGTACTGTAAACCTGCCGGGTTGGAAGCCTCAGCTGAATTACTAAAAGAATTAAATGATGATACAGGGATAGAAATTTGTAATAGTAAAGAACTTAAAGGATTACTCAGTGCGAGAAATTCATCGATTCTAGCTCATGGCTTTACCCCTATTAAAAAGGAGACTGCAGAAGATTTTTTGAATCTGATGAGAAATTTTATCAGGAAAATGCAGATTCCTAAATTCGAGGATACTTATAAAAATTTTGAATTTCTACAGATCAGGGATGTTCTTTAAGGAAGAAGCAAAAATTCCGTCGATGTGTAATAATGCAAAAACCCCTGGGGATCGACAGAAAAATTAAAACTTCCTCCAGGACTCTTTACAGAAAGAAAATCTTGAGATATAATATATTTGTCTGATTGTAGCGTCCCTCTTGTGGGGTTTTATATACTTAAGTATTTATGAGCTCAAAATTGGGTTTTTAGTTAACCTATAAGGGATTGAAACAAATCAGTAAACAGCTGTTGGAGTATGTCTTTACTTGTTTTTAGTTAACCTATAAGGGATTGAAACATGTTATACGAACAAACACTCCACGTGATACTGGTAGGTTTTTAGTTAACCTATAAGGGATTGAAACACAAGTGGAACGAGGATGGGAATAAGCTCTTTACCTAGTTTTTAGTTAACCTATAAGGGATTGAAACTTAGAAACTCTGCCCCACTTGGAGCTGTAACTGTCTTGGTTTTTAGTTAACCTATAAGGGATTGAAACATCCCATTACTATCTGTCTGTATCCCGCTTCTTGTATAGTTTTTAGTTAACCTATAAGGGATTGAAACAGTTTACCAGGAATACAATTGAAGCTAAAAGAGGTGCGTTTTTAGTTAACCTATAAGGGATTGAAACAGAAGAAAATCCTTGATCTCTTGTAAAAGACTTGTTTGTTTTTAGTTAACCTATAAGGGATTGAAACGAATTTATATCATCAACTTTACTACTCATAGTATCGACGTTTTTAGTTAACCTATAAGGGATTGAAACTGCTCTTCTAGGAGAATATACTGGCCAGTTTCTTAGCAAGTTTTTAGTTAACCTATAAGGGATTGAAACTTTTTTTCTCCTTTCTGGCCAGTTTAGCAAGAACTGGGTTTTTAGTTAACCTATAAGGGATTGAAACCCACCTCCAGAAATAGAAAAAGACTCAATATATATTTGTTTTTAGTTAACCTATAAGGGATTGAAACATTAAAATAGCAGCAAATAAGTAATCAGTGTCTACGTTTTTAGTTAACCTATAAGGGATTGAAACCATATGTTGAGGTAGAGGTCTTATGTAGTTTCTTTATGTTTTTAGTTAACCTATAAGGGATTGAAACAGTTGTCATCCTTGTCATACCAGTATCTTAAGTCTGGGTTTTTAGTTAACCTATAAGGGATTGAAACTATTTACTCGTGCACTACTTAATATACCGTCTAATCCGTTTTTAGTTAACCTATAAGGGATTGAAACATAGTCTGGTTTACCCTAGCTCTTAGCGATGGTGGTAACGTTTTTAGTTAACCTATAAGGGATTGAAACTTATTAGATATCTCTATACTAATCTTCATCTTCATTCGTTTTTAGTTAACCTATAAGGGATTGAAACTATCCTCTAGCGACTCTGTTTTGTCGGCAAGAGAATGTTTTTAGTTAACCTATAAGGGATTGAAACATAATCATAATTGGAACACCCCAGTCCACTATCAAGTGTTTTTAGTTAACCTATAAGGGATTGAAACAATGGCTGGAATCCACCATTTTTATGCCACACAAAGGGTTTTTAGTTAACCTATAAGGGATTGAAACGGAAAACCGCTTTCTTATCCACTTGGCTTGTGGACTAGGTTTTTAGTTAACCTATAAGGGATTGAAACAATATTCAACTCCTCTTGTAACACTTTCGACTGGTATGTTTTTAGTTAACCTATAAGGGATTGAAACATAGAAGAGAAAAAGAATGTTCTCTTTGAGGTAGGAGGTTTTTAGTTAACCTATAAGGGATTGAAACGGTCCTAGAGGCATACTGGCTGAGTATCTTCCCTGTCGTTTTTAGTTAACCTATAAGGGATTGAAACAGTATAAAAGACTCGGCTATTTCATATAGCCTTTTCCAGTTTTTAGTTAACCTATAAGGGATTGAAACCCTTGTGGACAGGCACTATATCTGGTTTCAATGCCTCCGTTTTTAGTTAACCTATAAGGGATTGAAACCTCCGTTCCTTAACTTATAAAAAGTTCCATACTTGGAGTTTTTAGTTAACCTATAAGGGATTGAAACACAGTGCAGGTAACCTTATTTCCTGTATAGTCTATATGTTTTTAGTTAACCTATAAGGGATTGAAACGATTGTGTCAGTTTCTACCCTATAATAGACGTTTACAGTTTTTAGTTAACCTATAAGGGATTGAAACTTTTATTCCCAGCTTTCACTACCACTTAAATATCTCCCGTTTTTAGTTAACCTATAAGGGATTGAAACCCTCTCCTTGCCAATTCAATAATATCACTTTTAGAAGTTTTTAGTTAACCTATAAGGGATTGAAACGGTTCTACAGGCAAGCCTATAGTAAGCTTACATATACACGTTTTTAGTTAACCTATAAGGGATTGAAACCATAGAATAGGTAGATAGCTTTTTACTACATCATCAGGTTTTTAGTTAACCTATAAGGGATTGAAACAATCCATAACTTCTTCAACAGTCTGTTTCTCCTCTATGTTTTTAGTTAACCTATAAGGGATTGAAACTCTGAAACACAACCAGTATCCTGGCTTGTTTTAGAACAAGTTTTTAGTTAACCTATAAGGGATTGAAACTACCTTTTTTGATAGTCTTTATATCCCTCCTTGCCCAGTTTTTAGTTAACCTATAAGGGATTGAAACTATTCTCGTTAGTGTCATATATCTTTTTAAGCTGTGGTTTTTAGTTAACCTATAAGGGATTGAAACCCCTTACAATGAATAAATTTGTCTATCGCCTTCTTAGTTTTTAGTTAACCTATAAGGGATTGAAACGAATTCCCTCGGAGACATAAATCCCTTACGGTATCTTGTTTTTAGTTAACCTATAAGGGATTGAAACGATGTGAAGACCATTCAATCATAGAGGAACTTGTTGCGTTTTTAGTTAACCTATAAGGGATTGAAACATAATGAGAGCTATTATCTCATCATAGTGGTCTCTCCGTTTTTAGTTAACCTATAAGGGATTGAAACTTGTTGTAGATGTTTTTGAATACAATGGTTCTAAAAAGTTTTTAGTTAACCTATAAGGGATTGAAACTGTAGGTACTGATTTTCTGAATGCTCTTTCTATATGTTTTTAGTTAACCTATAAGGGATTGAAACTTGCTTAAGTCTAGTTCTCCAGTCAGTAAAAATTCTGAGTTTTTAGTTAACCTATAAGGGATTGAAACCATAG
>Ga0209508_1001058_pt1 | contig 23154 bp, 23 predicted proteins | sample AD_UKC129_MetaG_FD_184427 | JGI IMG/M metagenome (GOLD analysis project Ga0209508, IMG submission 184427) | Active sludge microbial communities of municipal wastewater-treating anaerobic digesters from Canada - AD_UKC129_MetaG (SPAdes) (version 2) | ecosystem: Engineered > Bioreactor > Anaerobic... | reverse complement strand
AATGAAAAGACCAAACTCATAGAGGATACAATAGACCATGGATTCAAGGTAATATCTGAAGTAGGTAAAAAAGATCCAAGTAAAGATAAATTAATAAGCCTCAAGGAGAGAGTGGAATCTGTGAAAATGGATATTGAAGCCGGAGCAGAGAAAGTATTAATTGAAGCCCGGGAAAGCGGCCAAAACATTGGAATATACGATGAAAAAGGTAATGTTAAAGAGTATGAGGTAGATTATCTTATAAGAAACTTGCCAGTGAAAAAGTTGATATGGGAAGCTCCACAAAAAAATCAACAGGTCTACTTTATCTTGAAGATAGGTCCCAATGCTAACCTTGGTAACATACCCCCAGAGGATGTTATTTCCCTTGAAAGCATGCGAAGAGGGCTTAGAGGGGATACTCTAGGAAAGGTGAAGCTCTAATGATAAAAAAGGTGACAATACTAGGCGGCTATGATAAATTCGGGGAAAAAGAACCCGTAAGGAAAGTTGATATAAATAGGGGTGAAATATTCGGTGTAGTAGGACCCACAGGCAGCGGTAAAAGTTCACTAATCGCCGATATTGAACAGTTAGCGCAAAGGGATACCTTCTCAAGGAGAAAAATACTCGTAAATGGTAAGGAACCAACATATGAAGATCGTACCAACCCCCGTAAAAAGATGGTGGCCCAATTATCACAGAACATGAATTTTTTGGCGGACATGACAGTAGGGGAATTCTTGACTCTTCATGCTAAATGTAGAGGCGCGCATAAATCTTGTGTAAACAAGGTTATAAAATTGGCCAACACATTAACAGGAGAACCCATAAAAAAGAGTCATGATTTGACAATATTGAGTGGTGGGCAGTCAAGGGCTCTTATGGTGGCTGATGTGGCTATAATAAGTGATTCGCCAATAGTACTTATCGACGAGATAGAAAATGCTGGTATAAGGAAGCATGAGGCGTTAGAGGTTTTATCAGGGCATGGTAAGATTGTTATGGTGGTTACCCATGATCCTATCCTTGCATTGATGACAGATAAAAGGATTGTTATGAAGAATGGTGGCATGCAAAAGATAGTCACTACAACACCACATGAAAAGGAACTTTCAAAAGAACTGAGTAAAATAGATGATCTGCTTCTTAATTTGAGAGATAAGGTCAGACACGGAGAAATCATAGAAAATATAAAACTTAGGGGTCTGACCAGCTAAAAAAAGAGAATTATAGTGGGGTTGTCAGAGGATGCGTATGGTTATAGTGGCGGGAACTCCTGGTTCTGGGAAAACAGCTGTCCTAGTCCATGCTCTTAGGAGTCTTATGGGGGATAATTTCACGGCTTCAGTCGTTAAAATTGACTGTCTTTACACTGATGATGGCCAAAAATTTAAAAAACTTGGCATACCCACCCTTGTAGGCTTGTCAATGGACATGTGCCCAGACCATTATGCAATATACAACATAGAAGACATGATAAACTGGGCGCAAGAGAACAATTCGGACTTTCTCATTGTTGAAACAGCAGGTTTATGTCATAGATGCGCCCCTTATACAAAAAATTGTCTAGGCGTATGCGTGATAGATGCTACAAGCGGACCTAACACACCATTAAAGGTGGGTCCATTCCTTTCAACCGCGGATATTGTGGTTGTGACTAAAGGGGATATGATATCGCAGGCTGAACGTGAAATATTCAGGGAAAGAATACTTGAAGTAAACCCTAATGCTAAGATAATAGAAGCTAATGGACTAAGCGGTCAAGGATGCTTAGAATTGGCAGAAGAAATGATTAAAAGTCCTGAGGTGTCCCTTGAGAGTGAAAAACTCAGGCATTCCGCCCCACTTGCAGTATGCACTTTGTGTGTGGGTGAAACGAGGGTTAATAAGAAGCATCATAGGGGGATACTTAGGAGAATAGATGGCTTCCAAACATACCAAGGCGAATAACTTATAGAATCCCAAGTTTTTTTAGTAATTTTATTATAGCAATTATTTTCATGAGAGGCATTATATGATGATGGAAAAGAGTTCACTTAGAGAGAAGGTTATTTCACTCCTTCCAGGTTTCAATTGTGGTATATGTGGTTATGCAAGATGTGACGAATTTGCAGGCGCCCTAATAAAAGGACACGCCAAACTTGAGGGGTGCAGGTTTTTATATCAGGAAATTTTCACAGAGAACCTTGAAGAACTTCAAGAGCTGCTCAAAGAAGAAAGGATAATACCTGAAGAAAAGGTGATAGTAGGTCTATTAGATGATTATGAGGCAGACTTTATATTGAAACCGCTTCCAGGTGAGGGTTCATGCCGAGAAATACTTTATCCATTCACAAATGAAAAACTCACCGTGGGGGAGGTGATCCGTTACAGGCCACTTGGCTGTCCTATAACTCATTTTGCAGAGATAATAGATGAAAATCATGGGCTTATAACAGTACATATCATAGGTCCGTGTCATAGGCTTGGTGAAGACTTTGAATTTAGGGAGATTGGTATATGTCTTGTTGGGGGTTTTGAGGGTGTGATAGAAGGTAGATTACCTTTTGTTGGTGAGACTGTCCGTTTCATACCCCATCATTGTATGATGCAGAAGGTGCATTCTGGAGTTGTAGTACAGTTAGAAGGTGAAAGAGCCCTTATAGAAGGGATTGATTTAAAGGTTTGGGCTCCGCCTATAAAATTGGAAAGATGATCCCCGATGGATGATAAATATAGGGTTCTTCCAGTGAAAACAGGGTATATAAGACCTAATGAGGGTTTGGACGAGATTATAGATAAGGCTGGTTTGATGGTTGAGGATGGGGATTATCTTGTGGTTTCTGAGACGCCAGTTGCTATATCACAGGGGCGTGTAGTTGATGAATCTGATTATGAACCGTCTCTTCTAGCTTTTTTCCTTGCAGATATATGGTCTAAGTATATTTGGGGCTACATCCTAGGGCCCTTGTTAGGAATAAAAAAGAGGACTATAAAGAACCTCAGAAGATTGCCAAAGGAAGCTAGAGCCCATAAAGAGGTTGTGTTAAGGTATTATGGTATTAAGCATGCCTTGAAGCCCGGTTCGGAGGCTGGTATTGATTTGAGTCATCTTCCAGGGGCGCTAGTGGCTTTTTTGCCTGAGGATCCTCAGGGTGTTTCGGAGTATATTGCAAGAAGGATTTGGGAAGTTTATAATAAGGATGTTATAGTCCTTATAATTGATACAGATGCAACTTACAAGTTGATGGGATACTATTTCACATCATTGCCTTGTGCCATAGATGGTATAAAATCTGATACTGGATTTTTGGGTTATCTGTTTGGGAGGTTTTCGGATACTGTATTACCAACGCCTCTTGGAGTTTCAAAAAAGATGAGTATAGATAAAATCTTTGATATTGCAAAGGTTGCTGAGGACTATCATAAGGATAACAAGGAATACATTGAAACTGTCTATGATATGGAGGAAATCTTTGAGGAAGAAAAGGATAAGATAACTATTAGAAATTTGGAGTCAATTGAACATGTACCTGCGCTCATAGTCAGAAAAATCTGATACAAAATCCATGTATCTTTTTTATCTGTTCGGCGTACCTATATTTAAAAACTTCCATTTCTCTTTTATATATAAATTTATATAATATTAGTTCCATAGAACTACATGCAGATCGAAGTGAAAAACAAAATAATAGCAGTGCAAATTTTTTTACAAGGTTCCTTTCAAGTGCCGAGGAGGAATTTAGTTTGATTAACAATACACTAATACAAGAGTTGATCCATGAAATAATCAATGAAGAGGAGGGCGTGCCAGTAGTGGAATGTCTCATGGAAGGCAGCATAACAGATGAAGAAATAGCAGAGAAAACCCACCTAAAACTAAACACCGTCCGCAAAATATTATATAAACTCTACGATGCTGGTATAGCAAGTTACAAGAGGAGTAAAGATCCTGAAACCCAATGGTACACATACACTTGGAAATTCGAATCAGAGAAAATTGAAGAGATAATAAAGAAAAAGCACCAGGAAATTATAGAAAACTTAAGGGAACTGCTGGCATTCGAAGAAAACAACATGTTCTTCGCATGTAAAAATGGCCATTACAGACACACTTTTGATGAAGCCGCTGAAAACAATTTCAGATGCCCCGAATGCCAAGAAGAACTTGAATACATGGACAATTCAGAGATAATCCAGCGACTCAAAAGGGAACTAAGCCTTTATGAGAATAACGGCTCAGAAATCGCCTTCAGCTTCAAATCTTATTCTTAAAAAACAGATTATTTTAGGTGAACTTTTGAGTATACATCTACTCAAGGAAGTTGGCTGCCCCCAATGGGTTATAATTCATTCTAAGAAAGTAGCTGAAAAGGCACTTGAAATATCAAAAAATTTTAAAGTTGATAAAAAACTGATCAAAAAAGGCGCCATATTACATGACATTGGAAGATGCAAAACAAACGGCATTCAACATGGAATAATAGGAGCCAAAATCCTCCAAGAAAAAGGATACCCACAAGAGATAATACGGATAGTTGAAAGGCATATAGGAGCCGGTATACCAAAAAATGAGGCGGTCTTGTTAGGATTACCCCCACAAGATTACATACCAGTCACCCTAGAAGAAAAAATAGTTGCACATGCAGATAACCTCATAAACGGAGAAAAAGAAGTGGACATATCATTCGTATTAAAAAAATGGAAAAAAAGATTAGGAGAAAAACATCCTGCAATAGAAAGACTTAAAAATTTACACAAGGAACTCATAGGAACTCTATAATCCTTTCTGGTGTGTGAAATGTCAAATAAAGATTGTCTTTGTCCAAAATGCCCAAGTTACCCATTCCATAGGGAATCATTCTATTGTCTTGAAGGCAATAGCCAATTCGAAGTACAAGAAAGAGGATGCCTCTGCGCATCATGTCCAGTATATCAAGAAAAAAACTTTAAGGGCCTCTATTTCTGTAATAAAGACCTTATAGGTGATGAATACATTTTCATGCGCCGGAGAAGAAAAGAAGAAAACCCTAGAGAATATGAAAAGATAATCCAGATAAAGATAATGTCAAAGGGAAAAAGCGTTATAGGCTCAATGGGCTCCCCAAAAAAACTACCCTATACATTCGATGACATACATTTCATACCAGCGCAAATCCATAAAATACCATTAGAAGAGAAAGAAAAGGTTAACACAAAGGTTACAATCGGTCCAAAATCCAAAAAACCCCTCAAAGTCAACTCCCCAATCATAATAAGTGGAATGAGCTATGGTGCAATATCAGAAAAGGCCAAGAAAGCCATTGCAACCGTGGCTAAAAAACTGAAAATAGCCTATAATTCAGGTGAAGGCGGAGTACTCGAATATGAACTAGAAGTTGCATCATCCCAGCTCATCTTGCAATATTCAACTGGAAGATTCGGATTAAACAATGAGATTATAAAGAAGGCCGCCGCCATAGAAATAAGATTTGGCCAGGGGGCTTATCCTGGTAAGGGGAGTTATTTGCCGCCTGAAAAGATAAGCCCAAAGGTTGCGCGGATAAGGGGCGTGAAAGAGGGTGAAGGGGCTTATTCTCCAGCCCATCATCCTGATATAGAGAGTCTGGAGGATTTAAAGGATAAGATACAATGGCTCCGTGACATAAATGAAGACGCTCCTATTGGTGCTAAAATAGGCTGTGGAGACATTGAAGAGGATGTTAGGATGCTTCTTGATTCTGGTGTGGATTTTATAAGTATTGATGGTTTTGGTGGTGGTACAAGCACAACATTCACTCATATAAGGGAAAATGTGGGATTTCCACTTATTAGCGCTGTTCCAAGAGCAGTTCGCGTAATTAGAGAAGAGGGAAAGAAGGGAAAGGTTTCTCTTATAGCTGGTGGTGGTCTTAGAACTTCGGCTGATATGGCTAAATGTTTAGCTCTGGGTGCTGATGCAATCTATATAGGTACTGCTGCTCTTATAGCCCTTAACTGTGAACAACATCGTCTATGCCATACTGGAATGTGCCCTACTGGTATCACGACACATGATCCTCATCTTTTAAAGCAGTTTGATTTTGACAAGGCGACTAAAAGATTGGAGAACTTTATAAGAGTAGCTACAGAAGAGATTGCAGATTTTGCACGTGTAACTGGCAAGAATGATATTCGATTGTTGGATGATAACGATATATTCTCCTTTAAAAGGGAGCTTGCAAAAATTGCGGGTATAAGGTGGTTGGATGGCTCAAAGCCAGGGTTTTTGAGATGAAGGTTCAATGTTCAATTGAGGAATCTCTTTATCGTCCAGAAGCTGTTCGTTGGCGGGAGCGGATGAGACTCCTTAAACCTATAGGGGAAGCAGTGGTAATATTACCCTGTAGTATGAAAAAACCTTATTCAACTTCGAGGTCTCATCAGATATTCAGGAGAGTTACCCGTAGGATCCAAGAGGTTATAATAACATCTCCTTTTGCCATATGTCCAAGAGAAATGGAAAATACATACCCTATTTCATCTTATGATGTTTCAACAACTGGTAAATGGTCATGGGAAGAGAAAAAGATCGTTGGCGAAATTTTAAAAGGTTATATTGGGGACAAAGATGTTATAGCCCATGTGACGGGCGGATACAAGGAAGTGTGCCAGGAATACTTGGATGAATGTAAATTCACTTGCATTGACAGTAATCCAACATCTAAAAGGTCAATGGACAACCTTAAAACAGAGACAAAACGCTACAAGAAGATCCCTGCCCGTATAAAACTTTTAAATGGGTTGAGATCCATAGCAAAATACCAATTTGGAAAAAAAGGAGCTAATATAATACCAGAAGATTTTAAGATAAAGGGAAGATATAATAAAATGATCCTAGACAATGAAAATAATCATCTCTACACACTAATGATGGACAGGGGATTATATGTGCTCACACTCCACGGCGGACGTCTATTAGCAGATTTAAAGGTTAAATGGGTTGAAATAGATTTTAAATTAAATTCAAACACTCTATTCGCACCGGGAGTGGTGGGAGCGGATCCTCACATAATCCCAGGAGACGAGATTATAATAACACGAAATGAAGAACTCATAGGGGTTGGTAAAGCCATTCTAAACGGAGAAGAGATGGTAAACGCAGAATATGGAGTGGCTGCTAAAATACGTCATAGAATCAAACAATAAACTATTTAAATGCTAAAAGTAGAAAAAGATTAGAAAAATCAAAACATTTCATACAATTATAATTAGAGGTAATATAATGGCAAATGAACTCATAGAAAAAGTAGAAAAAGCTTTGGCAAAAGTAGCCGACCCACACATGGGAATAAGTATAATGGAGATGGGACTCGTTGAAAACATCGAAATAGAAAAGAGAGACCAGACAATAGCTAAGATAACAATAAGACCAACAAACCCGGGTTGCATGAGCGCGGCTAGAATGGCCATGGACGCAAGGAACATAGTAGAACAAGTCGAAGGAATAGACAAGGCAGAGATCATCATCTCCGGCCACCTAATGGCAGATGCCATCACAGAAATGGTCAACAAATGATAAATGCCAAGGATAAAAGATTTTGTAAGTGTTGTTGGAGTACCAGGCGTGGGTAAAACCAGCCTCTGCAGAAAACTCTCAAAGAAAATAGATTATCCCCATATAAATTATGGAGACCTCATGTTAGATATCGCGAGAGAATGGGATCTCGCAGAGACAGAAGATGAATTATTCTCCCTTCCAATAGAAACCCAATACCAAATATGGCGAGAGACCGCACTCCAAATAAAAAAGCAAAGAAAAGCCCTAATAGACTTACATGGCCTCGACCAATCACCTACAGGTTACATATTATCCCTTCCAATCGAAATAATAAAACCATCCCTTATAATACTCATAGAATCCCCCCCAGAACTTATACTTCTCAGAAGAAAACTTGACGCGAAAAAGAGGATAAGAGACACGATAAAAACCTTAACAGAGCACATGGAAATGTTAAGGATATCAATGATGATATCTTCCACTATGATAGGATGCACACTATCCATAATCCAAAATATAAAATTTAACGAAACCTTAAATGAAATAAAAAGAATATTAACGCTACATAAAACCTCCAGTTCATAACAACAAAAAATTTATAGGATAAAAAAAACTAAATTGCAAAAAAAGTCAAATCAGAGGAAGGGCCCGTGGCTCAGGTGGTTAGAGCGCACGGCTGATAACCGTGAGGTCCTGGGTTCAAATCCCAGCGGGCCCATCTCTTGTAAATTTGGCAAATTCCTTAAGTTTTTTCATAGCTGCACCTGACTCAACACATTTTCGACCTATATTCACAGCCTCTTTCAGATCTTCGGCTTTTTTTGAAAGGTATATAAGGGCACCGGCATTCGCAATAGCTATGTCAAATCGTGTTTTGGCTGCTTTTGAATCATTCTTGCCTTTTAGAACTGAGAGGAACATTTTAAGGTTTTCATGGATTGTAGGGGCTGCTTTTATTGCTTCTGATTTCCCATTTTCTAATCCGAAATCTCTTGGATACAATTTTTTGACCCTAACCTTGCCATTGTCTAGGAATGCTGTGAGGGTTTTGCCCATGATGGATATTTCATCAATTGCAGGTTCGCCTTTTTCATCGTAGCCGTGGACGACCATAGCCCTTTTAACACCTAATCTAGAAAGAACTTCTGCTAGAGGCTTTACATAGGATGGGTCGAAAACTCCCAATAGTTGTATTTTAGCTTTTGCTGGGGATGTTAATGGGCCTAGGATGTTGAATATTGTTCTTATACCGAGTGTTTGTCTGATGTGCATGACATTACGAGTTGCTGTGTGGAATTGTGGCGCGAACATGAATGTGATCCCTATTTTTTCTAGTGAAAGTTCAACTTTTTCGGGTGGAAGGTCAATTTTGACTCCAGCAGCTTCTAGGATGTCAGCACCTCCACAAGAACCTGTGACAGCCCTGTTACCATGTTTTGCTATTGGAACTCCTGCTGATGCTGCTATTATCGCGGCCGCAGTACTTATATTGAATGTTTTGAGTCTGTCGCCGCCTGTACCGCAGCTGTCAACAACATTTATTCCAGGGGGTGTTTTGATTGTTTTGCAAACGTCTCTCATGGCACGTGCGAAACCTGCGATTTCGGGGACTGTTTCGCCCTTCGTGGCTAGAGAGGTTAATATCGCGGCTATTTGGATGTCGTTGATTCTTCCATGAATCATATCCATCATACATTTGTATGCTTCTTTTTCTCCTAGGTCTGTGCCTGTCGTGATTTTCTGGATAATACCATTAAATTCAATTTTTTTCTTGGATTCTATCAAGGATAGGACCTCCTAGTAGCTTTTTTCATGTTATTAGTGAATTTTGAGATTTCTTCGAGCATTTTTTTCCGATTATTCAGGTTTTTTGCTATGATGTCAATTATTGCGCTTCCTACAATGGCTCCGTCAGCCCCTGCCCTAGTTATTTCTTTTATATGTGATGGTTTGGAGATTCCGAAACCTACCATTACTGGGAGTTCTCCATTTTCTTTGACTCTCTTTATGAAATAGAGGGTGCTTTTTTTAACTTCTGTTCTTGCACCTGTAACTCCCATGACTGATACAAGGTAGTGGAATCCGGATGCATGCTTCGAAATCATTTTCAATCTTTTATTTGAGGTGGTTGGGGCTATGATGAATATCTGGTCGATATCATGTTCTTTTGAGGCTTTAATGGCGGTTTCTGCTTCTTCTGGGGGTAAATCAGCGATCAATATACTGTTAACACCTGCTTTCATAGTGTCTTGGTAGAATTTTTTTATGCCGCGCTGGTAGACAAGATTATAATAGACTAGCAAGCCTATGGGTATTGATGTGAATTTTCTCAGTTTTTTTAAAAATTTGAAGCACTTATCTACTGTTATCCCATTTTTAAGGGCTCTTATGTCTGCTCCTTGTACTGTTGCACCATCTGCTATTGGATCAGAGAACGGAAATCCTATCTCGAGGGCGTCTGCACCATTATTGATTAGGGTTTTAGCTATCTCTAGTGAAGTTTTGAGATCTGGATCTCCTATCACGATAAATGGCATGAAAGCAGCTTCTTTTTTTTCTTTAAGGTCGTTGAACATTTCATTGTATGTTTTCATGCTTTCACTCCTAGTAGTTTGGCTGCTAGGAACATGTCTTTGTCTCCTCGACCTGAAAGGTTGACTATTATGGTTTTACCTTTATTTTCAGACTTTTTGGCGTATTTTTCCATGTAAGCTATTGCGTGGGCGCTTTCAAGGGCCGGCATGATACCTTCATATTTTGAGAGTAATTGGAATCCTTTTAAGGCTTCAGGGTCTGTTATTGGCACGTAACGCGCCCTTCCAGTCTCTTTAAGGTATGAGTGTTCTGGTCCCACTCCAGGATAATCTAGGCCGGCTGATACTGAATGTGCTTCTTTTATTTGTCCGTCTTTGTCTTGTAGTACATTGGATAATGAACCGTGGAGTATTCCTTCATTTCCCGCACAGAGTGTGGCTCCATGGTTGTCTGTTTCTAGGCCGGTTCCGCCTCCCTCAACTCCTATAAGTTCTACGTTATCATCTAGGAATGCTGAGAATATTCCTATGGAGTTGCTGCCACCACCTACGCAGGCTATGATGACATCTGGTAATTCGCCTTCTTTTTTTAGTATCTGTTTTTTGGTTTCGTTTCCGATTATGCTCTGGAAGTGTTTTACCATTGTGGGGTAGGGGTGTGGGCCTACTGTGGAGCCTATGAGATAGTGTGTGTCTTCTACGTTGCTTATCCAGTCTCTCATTGCTTGGTTGATCGCGTCTTTTAGTGTTTTTGATCCTGTTTTTACTGGTATGACTTTGGCTCCTGAGATTTCCATTCTGAATACGTTCAGTTTTTGGCGTTGTATGTCTTCTTCTCCCATGTAGATGTCTACTGGGATTTTTAGCATTGCACCGACTGCTGCGGTTGCTATTCCATGTTGTCCGGCGCCTGTTTCAGCTATTAACCTTTTTTTTCCCATGTATTTTGCTAGTAGACCTTGTCCTAGTGTGTTGTTTATTTTGTGGGCTCCTGTGTGGAGTAGGTCTTCTCTTTTGAGGTATATTTTGCATCCTAGTTTTTTGGAGAGGTTTGATGCGAAATATAATGGGGTTGGTCGTCCCGCGAATTCCCGCAGGTAATAATTAAGATCTTTATTAAATTTGTCATGATCTTTATATTTGAAAAATGCAGCTTCTAGTTCTTCTAATGCTGGTATTAAAAGTTCTGGTACGAATATTCCACCATATTTGCCGAATTTGCCGCTTTTGATCATTTGATCACCTTGTCTATGTATTCTGATAATTCCTTGATTTTTTTGGGATCTTTTATTCCAGGGGATTTTTCAAGGGATGAATTAAAGTCTACAACATCAAAGTGTGAGTTTATAACTTTGAAATTTTCTTTTAAAGTTTTGAGGTTCATTCCACCTGCAAGGAAGAGTTTTATCTTTTTGTTTGTGTTTGATGCGATTTTTGCTGCATGGCATGCTATATTTAATGGTATTTGCGTTCCTGTTCCTCCAGTTCGTCCTTGAAGTTCACGATCGAATAGTATGGCGTCTGATACCTTGGCAAGGTTTTTTATTTCTTTTATTTTTTCTGTGGTGAGTTTGCCTGGTATACCCACGGCCTTTATGATTTGAATGTCTTCTGGGAGTTGGGCTTTTAGTTCTTTTATTTCTGAGGGGCTGAGAGAATGGAGTTGAATAATGGATATTTCTGTTTTTTCAACTTTTTTCATGATTTCTCCAAGTTTTTTTGGTTCTAGTACGAGCACTGCCTTTTTTTTGTTATTTGCCAGTTTTTCGATTTTTGATATATTGATGTGGCGGGGTGATCTTTTGACATTTATAAATCCTATGTAATTGGCTTTGTCGTTAACTAGTTTGAGATCTTTCTTGTTTGTTATTCCGCAAATTTTGATTTGGATTGAATTCAAGTGGGGTTCCTCCTCTCTTTGGGGGTGAGAGTTCCTGTAATTAGGAGGTTTTTTAGGAATTCTGTCGGGTTTTTTGATTTCATGATACTTGTTCCGATTAAGATCGCATCTGCACCATATCTGCGGAGTCTTTTAACGTCTTCTGCTTTTTTCACGCCACTTTCAGATACTAGGATTTTGTTATGGGGTATGAGAGGTGCGAATGCTTTTGTCCTGTTAAAGTCTATGGTGAAGTCGTTAAGGTTCCTGTTGTTTATTCCTATTATTTCGGCTCCGCTTTCAAGAGCCTTGTAGATTTCTAGGGAGTTTCCGCATTCTATGAGGGGTTCCATGTCGAGGCTTCTTGATAGTCTTATAAAGTTTTTTAGGTTGGGGCATATGCTGGCTATTAGGAGTATTGAACTTGCGCCATGGGCTTTGGCCTGAAATATCTGGTATTTGTCTATTATGAAATCTTTCATTAGGATTGGAAGCTTTGTCATTGATTTGGCCATTTCTAGGTAGTTTATGTTTCCATTGAAGAAATTTTTTTCGGTTAGAATTGAAATAGCGCTCGCGTCTCCGGTTTCAAATGATTTTATTGCTTCTTCTAGTCTTTTTGATGATATGAATCCTGTGGATGGTGAAGTTCTCTTATATTCGCATATTATGGAGAATTCTCCTTCAAGCGCTGTTTTAAAATTGATTGGAGTGTCCATTACACTTATTTCATCCTTTAGATCCTTGAGAGGTGTTTTAGTTTTGATTTTGGAGATTTCTTTTTTCTTTTCTTTGATTATTTCTTTGAGTATCAATGGGATTCACCGTTTAAAAGGAAGTTTTTGACTATTTTTTTGCCATAGATCGTTCCTATGGATTCTGGGTGAAATTGTAGGCCATATATTGGATATTTTCTGTGTTTTATTGCCATTATGGTGCCGTCGATTGACCATGCTATTACTTGGATTTCTGGTGGTATTTGGAGGGTGTCGCATGTAATTGAGTGGTAACGTGTGGCTTTGATGGGATTTGGAATGTTTTCAAAGATGTGAGTTCTATTATGGAATATTGTTGTTATTTTCCCATGTATTGGTTTGATATAACATATTTTGCCGCCGAATGTGGTGTATATTCCTTGGTGTCCGAGGCAGACGCCTAATATTGGTTTATTCTTGAATTTTTTGATTATTTCATGGCAGAATCCGAAATCTTTCTTATTTGTTGGGTTGCCCGGGCCTGGTGATATTATTATTTTTTCTATTTTTGATTTATCGAGTTTGAGGAGTTTTTTATCGTCGTTTCTCAGGACTTTTAGGTTTTGGTTCATGTCATTTTCTTTCATGATTTCTCCGATTAGTTGGTGGAGGTTGTATGTGAAGGAGTCGTAGTTGTCTATTAGGAGTATCATATTTTTTCACCCGCCATTTTAAGTGAATATAGTAGTGCTTTGGCCTTGTTTTCGCATTCTAGGAATTCTTTTTCTGGTATGGAGTCGTATACTATGCCTGCGCCGGCTTGTATTTTTCCGTGGGTTCCTTGGGTTATGAGGGATCGTATTGTTATTGCAAAGTCTGCATTTCCATTTAATGAAAAATATCCTATGGCTCCTGCGTACGCACCCCTGGGCTTGGTTTCTATTTCATCTATTATTTCCATTGCACGTATTTTGGGGGCTCCTGTCACTGTTCCTGCGGGGAATACTGATGATAGCGCGTCAATTGCTGTTTTATCCTTTTTGAGTGTTCCTTTTACATGGGAGAAGATGTGTTGTACGTGTGAGAATCTTTTTATACTCATATAATCTTTGACTTTAACTGAGCCGAATTCGCTAATTTTTCCTATGTCGTTTCTTGCAAGATCTACTAGCATTAGGTGTTCTGCTAATTCTTTTTCGTCTGATAAAAGTTCCTCGGCGATCCTTTCGTCTTCTGTTTCATTTGATCCTCTTGGGCGGGTTCCTGCGATTGGGAATGTTTCCACGTTCCTGTTTTCGACTCTTACAAGCATTTCTGGGCTGGAGCCTATGATTTCCCTTTCACCTATTTTTAGATGGTACATGTATGGTGAAGGGTTAACTTTTCTCAAGGCTTCATAGAATTGGAGTTTGTCTCCTTTTAGCTTGTATTCATGGGCGTTCGATATCACGGCTTGGAATATTTCGCCCTTGTTTATCTTTTCTTTTGTTTCTATGACCATTTTTTCGTACTGGTCTTTGGAGAATATTCTTCCTTTGTCTTTGAAGGAGAGTTTTTCAGTGTCTTCTGGAATTTTTGTTGCTTTTATCTGGTCTAGTCTGTTTTCTGATAGTGTTATGTATGTGCATTTGTCTGTAAGGTGGTTGAATTTTATTCCGTCGAGGAATAATCCGAATTCGAAGTCTGGGAAGTCGCCGGCTTTGAGTGGGATTTTGTCGAAGAATCTTGCGGCTTCATAAGAAATGTAGCCCACGAGGCCGCCTGAGAAGCCTTTGAATTTGTTTCCTTGTTTGAGGAAATTTTTTATAATGTTAAACGGATTTTCAGTGTGTATTTTTTCTTTGTTGTCTTCTGTTTCTATCTCGATGGTGTTTGACTTGGCTCTGAGGGTTAGGGTGGGTTTGAATCCTATGAATGAGTATCTTGAGAGTCCTGTGTCGCTTTCCATTGATTCTAGGAGAAAAACAGAATCGTTATTATAATATAGTTTTTTGAATAGTTTGAATGGATCTTTAAAGTCGAGTTTGAATGTTTTAGGGGGGTTTCCAAAAATATTCACTTCCTTGCATTTTTATCACTCCTTTTTTGTATAATGCACAAAATACTTATACCTTAAAGTACTATTTAAATCTTACTTGTATAATAATGTACATTGGTGGTTTTTGATGTGGGAAAAAATAAAACACAAATTCCAAAAATACCCCGCCAGGATAAACGTGGCGAAAAAGATAGTGGAACTCGGATTCCGCGTAGACCCTACAGGAAAAATATACTGTGGAAACGTGGAAATAAACGACATGGCGCTTGCAAGAGCCGCTAACGTCGACAGAAGAACAGTAAGGGCAACTACAAATGTCATACTCAAAGACAATGACCTAAAAGAAATCTTTGAAAACATAGTACCAGCAGGAGCCCTCCTCAAAGAAACCGCAAAAAGCCTAGAATTTGGCGTTGTTGAAATAGAAGCAAATGCCAACAGCCCAGGTATACTTGCAAAAGCAGCCTCACTGATAGCATCAGAGAATATAAGTATAAGGCAGGCTCATGCAAGCGACCCAGAACTTGAGGAAAAACCAAAATTAACTATTATAACAGAAAAGCCTATTCCAGGTAAGCTACTTAAAAAATTTCTAAAAATAAAAGGTGTGAAGAGAGTTTCAATATACTAATCTATAGGGTTTCCTCCTCTTCAAGAACCTTTAATAGTTCATCCCATGCCTTCAACGACTCCCTTGCAGCCTCATCAGACAACACTTCAATGGCATAACCCGAATGCACAAGAACATATTTACCTTCTCTGACATCTTCCACAAGATCAAGCTTAACCTTCTGTCTAACACCACCAAAATCAACCACTGCACTATTATCTTCCTTGTTAATCTCTATTATCTGAGCAGGCGCTGCTATACACATCTTGTTAACCCCTCTATCAATAACTATAATATGATAATTGAAACAAGCTTACTTATAAAGATTATCAAATAAAAATAATCACTTGGAGGGTAAGCCATGAATATCATCATAGGCGGAGGACCTGCAGGAAGAGCCGCCGCCATAGAATTATCATTCCTAGAAGAAGAAGTAACAATCATAGAAAAGAACCATCTAGGCGGCACATGCCTCAACCAAGGCTGCATGGTCATATGCGGATTAAGGGACATAGCATCATTCCTATATGATGCAAAAAACTTTGATGAACATAACATCCTAAAAATCAATTATAACTTCAAATACAAGAATATAGCAGATGGCATCAAAAAGATAATTTCAAAGATAAGAGATGTAACAGAAAAAGAAACCAAGGAATCGGGAACAGAAGTAATATATGGGGAAGCAAAGGTTCTAGACAAGAAGCACGTGGAAGTAGAAGGTGAAAAAATATCCTATGACAACCTTATAATAGCAACAGGCGCCAGACCATACACACCACCAATCAAAGGAAGCGAAAACGCCATAAATTACCAAAACCTCCTAGAACTAGAAGAAGTGCCAGAAAACCTCACCATAATTGGAAGTGGAATAATAGCAGCTGAAATAGCCAACATATTCTCTATCCTAGGATCCAAGGTCAATATCATATGCAGAGGACAATTCCTATCAAGAATAGATGACGAAATAAGAGACTATATAACTAGACTATTAAATGACGTTAAAATTCACACAAACACTAAAACAAAGGAAATAAAAGAAGAAGGTGTTAAAACAGAAAAGGGCTACATAGAAGGCCTTCCATTCCTAGCCACTGGGATGACACCCAATTCAGAAATAATAGACATCGTTAAAAAAGACGAAAAGGGAAACATCATAGTCAATGATAAAATGGAGACAAGTTGCAAGAACATATACGCTGCAGGAGATGTTATTGGAGGAATTGGAACAACCCCAGTTGCGCGCATGGAAGGCGCCATAGCAGGATTAAACGCCGCAGGCATAGAAAAAAGGATAGACTATAGTTATATCCCACATGCAATATCACTAGGCTATGATGTGAGCTTCATTGAAATAGGAAAAACCAAAGGAGAAAAAATTGTAGAGGGAAAAATACCAGGTGCTGCTGGCCCAGGATCGTTCTGGAAAGTCTTAGAGGATAATACAGGTTTCAGTAAGGTTAAAGTGGATCTTGAAACAGGCACAATCCAAAAAGTTTACTCGATATCCCCTTCAAGTCGTAATGTAGTAGCTTATCTTTCCCTTCTTTTGAAGTTAGGTGCTAAAACTTATGATTTCGAAAATTTTGTAGAGACCCATCCATCAACTGACGTTCTATATAAGCTAATGCGCTTTTTCGCAAGATATTAAATTTTTCTCTTTGCAACTTTCACAATTATATCAACGATTTTATCAGAGGCTCTTATAACCTTTTCACTATAAACTGAGGCTTTCTCCCTCATTTCATCCCTAATTATAAGCGAACGTTTCAAGGTATTTTCAAGGTTATCAAAATCGCTTTCAACAACGGCACCAGGAAACACAGAAGCCATATTATGGTATCTACCATATTTCACACCTTTTAATGCGACTATTGGGATTTTACATGCTATGGCTTCATGTATCATAACACCATCATCAGATAACACCGCAAGGTCGACAAGACGATAAAGATCTGGAACCCAATCTATATAGCCCAAGTTCATGATCCTGGGGCTTTGTAGGTATCTTTCATAATCCTTTTTTAAAGGATGACCAATTACGAGTATATTTGCTTCTATATCGCTTTTACTTATCCTATGGGCGGCTTTAGCCATTAAATCGAAAAGAGACGAGCCTGAGGAGAATAATATTGTTGGCAGATCTTCTCTGAAAGATGACGGCATTTTTTCAAGTGCGTGTCCAGCATCCCCTTTTAGGATGTTGGGATCTATGGGAGAATAGGAACTGTAAACATTTTTCATATTCTCAACACCAAAAAGTCCGGATTCAGGTAACATTATAGTTGTATTGAGCTTACTACATACCTTCGCATCAGTTAATGTGTTAGATATGCTCACTGCAGGTACTCTAGCCAATTTAGCGGATAAAGAACCGATTATAGCACCCCCACCTATCACTCCCACCACTATGTCTGGTTTAACCTTTTTTAGCAGTTTATAACCTTCCAATGTTGCTTTAACGGCCTTTAAAGCTGCTTTAAATAAAGTTAAAGTCGTGGCGGCATGACCACCAGCTTGCGGCACACTTGTCTTATACCATCCTATATTCCTCTTTTTAAAGAGTATACCCGGGGATTCATGATCTAATGCAAATTCACACTTAAAACCCTTATTAGAAAGTGCAGATGCAATATTAAGTCCCATGACCGCGTCACCACCCATGCCACGGCCTGTGATAATGAATAATGCCTTCATAATATAATCCTCCACTATTCCAAGGAAGGGATCCCATCATTAAATGGTGGACTTTGTAATGTCATTTATCCACCATTTACAATATAATATTATAAAATTATATTCATCCATGGTTTGGTAGTAAGAATTTTCATCCAGAAAGGCTTGATGTTAAAGAGATCAAATTAGAGGATCTAGCGTGCTCTGGAAATCAGTTTAGAAAATTCCTCAAAAAAATCAAATTTAAAGACTATCCAATTTAGATCACATTTTAAGGATTTGAAATGGAAATCCATACTCCAACGCAACAAAAACCCGTATTAACCTTTGAAAGATTTAATACCTTAAAACCTGAAAAAAACACTTGAAAGTGCAAAAAGCCGTTCTCACCATCTTTTTCGCGTCTTTTCCTGACTAAACGTCAGTATCCACACTACACTTTAAATATCCGTACAAAAAAGATAAAATAGTGAATGGGAGCCCAAAAAAATCTCCCAGAATATATCTTACCTCGCAGTTGTGAATTTAGATTTGAAGTCTGTTTCTAGCATGCTTCCTATGCTATTTTTGACAGCGCTTTTTGGTATTGTGACAGTGAATGTTACTCCTGGGTTCCAGCCGTATGTTGCATTTATATAGAGTTTGTTTCCGCTGATTGTCTTGGTTATGGTCTTGGCTGTCCCATCGGGTAATTTAACCGTTATCTTATTATAATCTGGACCTGCAAGGATATTGTTACTGAATGTTACAACGATTGTCTTAGTTTTTGGGACGTTGACAGCACCATTTGCAGGGTCAATAGAATTTACTTTGATAGCAGCTGTGAAAGTTGATTTAAAGTCTGAAGCTAGCATGCTTCCTAGGCTGTTTTTTACGGCATTCTTAGGTATTGTAACAATAAATTTCACACCAGGGTTCCAGCCGTATGTTGCTTTTATTATGAGTTTGTTCCCGCTTATACTCTTTGTTATGGTTTTAGCTGTTCCATCTGCCATTTTAACTGTTATATTGTTGTAACCTGGGCCAGTTTGGATGTTCCAGTTAAATGTTACAGTGATAGTCTTGTTTAATGACACACTAACAGAGCCATTAGCTGGGTTGATCGAGATTATTTTTGGTGGGATTAGAGGTAGGTTGTCCTGTCCTCCTGTGAAAATGTATGGTGTGTCCCCGAAACCGTCATTATTGGCATCTTTCCCTGTGTAATCGCTCCAGTAATTTCCTCCTATTGGCTTTGTTAGATTGAAAAGATTACCAGTACCATGATCTTCTGCCTGCACTCCATTACCTATAAAACTATTCCTATAGACCTTGTTATAGTTTGATCTGGAGAGGTAGATTCCAGTTTTTTTGTTGTTTGTTATCGTGTTTTCTGAGATCATGTTATTTGAACCTTGGATGTAGATTCCAGTTCCATTGTTGTTTGTTATCGTGTTTCCTGTAATCGTGTTATTAGTTGAACTTTGGATGTAGATTCCAGTTGCATTGTTGTTTGTTATCGTGTTTCCCGAGATTGTGTTATTATTGGCGCCCTGAATATAGACTCCTCTAATGTTGTCTGTTATCTTGTTTTTGAGAACTTTATTATTTAAAGAAGAGTCGTAGATTTGGATTCCAACTCCATTGTTTTTTGTTACCGTGTTTCCTGAAATCATATTATTATTTGAATTGTCAATGTAGATTCCATCCCATGTGTTGTTTGTTATTGTGTTTTCTGAGATCGTGTTATTAGTTGAACTTTGGATGTAGATTCCAGCCCCATTGTTGTTTGTTATCGTGTTTCCTGTAATCGTGTTATTTGAACCTTGGATGTAGATTGCTCTATTCGTGCTGTTTGTTATCGTGTTTTCTGAGATCGTGTTATTTGAACCTTGGATGTAGATTCCAGTTCCATTGTTGTTTGTTATTGTGTTTTCTGAGATCGTGTTATTTGAACCTTGGATGTAGATTCCAGTTGCATTGTTTTTTGTTACCGTGTTTCCTGAGATTGTGTTATTATTGGCGCCCTGAATATAGACTCCTCTAATGTTGTCTGTTATCTTGTTTTTGAGAACTTTATTATTTAAAGAAGAGTCGTAGATTTGGATTCCAGCTCCATTGTTTTTTGTTACCGTGTTTTCTGAGATCGTGTTATTTGAACCTTGGATGTAGATTCCAGCTGCATTGTTGTTTGCTACTGTGTTCCCTGAAATCGTATTATTATCTGAGTCAAAAATGAAGATTCCTTTACACACGGTTTTTGTTATGTTGTTTCCTGTAATCGTGTTATTTGAACCTTGGATGAAGATCCCATCATCTTTATTGTTTGTTATGTTGTTTCCTAAAATCTTATTATTTGAGCTTGGGGTCTGGAAACAGATTCCATCATCCTTGTGGTTTGCTATCGTGTTTCCTGAAATCATATTATTATTTGAATTGTCAATGTAGATTCCATCCCATGTGTTGTTTGTTATTGTGTTTTCTGAGATCGTGTTATTAGTTGAACTTTGGATGTAGATTCCAGCCCCATTGTTGTTTGTTATCGTGTTTCCTGTAATCGTGTTATTTGAACCTTGGATGTAGATTGCTCTATTCGTGCTGTTTGTTATCGTGTTTTCTGAGATCATGTTATTTGAACCTTGGATGTAGATTCCAGTTCCATTGTTGTTTGTTATTGTGTTTTCTGAGATCGTGTTATTTGAACCTTGGATGTAGATTCCAGTTCCTTTGTTTTTTGTTACCGTGTTTCCCGAGATTGTGTTATTATTTGCGCCCTGAATATAGACTCCTCTAATGTTGTCTGTTATCTTGTTTTTGAGAACTTTATTATTTAAAGAAGAATTGTAGATTTGGATTCCATCTCCATTGTTGTTTGTTATCGTGTTTCCTGAAATTATGTCATTAGTTGAACTTTGAATGTAGATTCCAGTTCCTTTGTTGTTTGTTATTGTGTTTTCTGAGATCGTGTTATTAGTTGAACTTTGGATGTAGATTCCAGCCCCATTGTTGTTTGTTATTGTGTTTCCTGTAATCGTGTTATTTGAACCTTGGATGTAGATTGCTCTATTCGTGCTGTTTGTTATCGTGTTTTCTGAAATCGTGTTATTTGAACCTTGGATGTAGATTCCAGTTCCATTGTTGTTTGTTATTGTGTTTTCTGAGATCGTGTTATTTGAACCTTGGATGTAGATTCCAGTTCCTTTGTTTTTTGTTACCGTGTTTCCCGAGATTGTGTTATTATTTGCGCCCTGAATATAGACTCCTCTAATGTTGTCTGTTATCTTGTTTTTGAGAACTTTATTATTTAAAGAAGAATTGTAGATTTGGATTCCATCTCCATTGTTGTTTGTTATCGTGTTTCCCGAGATTGTGCTATTATTTGAACTGTCAATATAAATTCCATTCCATGTGTTGTTGGTTATGTTGTTGTTGGAGATTATATTATTTGAAAAATTGTAGAGGTAGATTCCACGAGTGTTATTGGTTATGTTGTTGTTTGTTACTTTGCAGTTGTTGGCTTGGATGTAGATTCCATAGTAGCCGTTTTTTATTGTGAATCCTGTTATTGTTGTGTTGTCTGCTGTTATTGTGATTGTGTGTTGGTATGTTTTTTGTGCTGTTATTGTTGCTGTTCCTTGTGCTTTTAGTGTTATGGGTTTGTTTATTTTGATATTTTCTGTGTATGTTCCTGTTTCTGCTATTATTGTGTCGCCGGGTTGGGCATCATCTATCGCTGCTTGTATTGTTGTATAGGTTGTGCCTGTTCTGGTATTCCAGGGGTCTGGGATCTTTTGAGCATCTTGTATGCTTGTGTTGTTGGCTGCTGTCACACTACTTGAGAATACGATCGCCACAGAGAAAAACACCGAGAGTAAAATTATAAACTTTTTTTTGTCCATAACTTCACCCCAATAATTTTGATTATAATTAAATACATTAATATAAGTTTTATGTTCACAAAGGTGGGGAAACAATATATGAAGTGGAAAACCTAACATATGAATTTTTTTTAGCCATTTGGATCTATAAGGTCACTCTATGAATTCCACAATTCACTTAGATCACATTTTAAGGATTTGAAATGGAAATTCATATTCTATTGTCACAGAAATTTATATGCACTTAGGTTTTTAGTGTATTTTGAATCTTAGGGCGGCTGCTATTCCTCCGAGTGATTCTAGTTGTTTGCCTCCTTCGTGTTCGCTGCTTATCAATATTATTTGGCCGCCGGTGTTCTCGACTAGATCTAGTAGTTTTTCCGTTTCGTTTACGAGTTTATCAAGTATTAGTAGTTTTTTTATTGCGCCCATGTTTGCTGCTTCTGTGACTTCTTTTTTGCCGTAGGCTATTAGGTCTGAGGATTTTGCTATTTCTTCTAGTACTTCGTTAACGTTTCTGGTTTCTTTTGCTATTCTGCTTTCTGCGGCTGCTTTTTCGATGATTCCTTTTCTTAGGACTTCTTGTATTCCTACTCGGCCGCCTGTCCCGGTGCTTTCTATTATGGATATTTTGGCTAGTTTTGGATATTTTTCTTTTAGGTAGGAGTGGAAGTCTGTTTTTGTGAATCCTGGGCCGGCTATGACGATTAGTTCTATTTCTTTCAGGTTTTTTATGGCTTCTATTATTTTTTCATAGAATTGTATGACTCTTTTTCGTCTGTCTTTTGTTTTTATTCTTTTTCCTGGGATGTTACCGATGATTGGACCGTAGTAATCTATACCATATTGTCTTATAAGGCCTATTTCGGCAGTGTCGTCTTCTATTGTTAATATGATAACATATGGTTTTTTTGATGATTTTATGGCGTCTTTTAGTCTTCTTAGGGCCCATTTGGACCAGGTTTCTTTTTTTATTTTTAGTGGTGTGTTTAGTTTGATTTCTATTGTGTGGTGTGAGCCTAGTGGTATTAGGTCTTCTGGGCCTTTTTCTATGGTTCCGGTTGCTCTTAGTTTGCCGGTGTATCTGTGAAATTTCACTGTTTCTACTCGGATTCCGAGGTAGAATGTTTTTTTTATTCCTCTGTCACTTCTTATCTTTTCGCCGCTGGTGTCTTGTATTCTCCTGGTGGTCTGGGATGATATGAGGTCTCCTTTTTCTATTATGTGTGATAGGTGCCAGAGGTCGTCGAGGGTTTCGGGGATTAGTTCTATGATCCCTTTTTTTTGGTTTTCTTGGATTATTCTCATGTTTATCTCCATACCATAGAAAGATCATTTATAATAAAGAGTTATTATTAACTAGGTTTAATTGTGAATATATTAGT
>Ga0209508_1001056_pt1 | contig 23192 bp, 22 predicted proteins | sample AD_UKC129_MetaG_FD_184427 | JGI IMG/M metagenome (GOLD analysis project Ga0209508, IMG submission 184427) | Active sludge microbial communities of municipal wastewater-treating anaerobic digesters from Canada - AD_UKC129_MetaG (SPAdes) (version 2) | ecosystem: Engineered > Bioreactor > Anaerobic... | reverse complement strand
GGCCATGTCCACTCCATAATACCGGACATGATAGAAGCCGGGACTTTCATGATAGCATCGGCTGCTACCGGCGGTGACGTGACCGTCAGGAACGTCATTCCGAAACATATGGAGTCCCTGTCCGCAAAGCTGCAGGAGATGAACATCAATGTAGAAGAGGGTGATGACTGGATAAGGGTGACTGGAGGCAACGGCATCATCCGGAAAGCGTATATAAAAACGCTTCCATATCCCGGGTTCGCGACCGATCTTCATCCGCCGATTACGGTGCTCCTGTGCCTTGCGGATGGCAACAGCACCATAACTGAAAGCATCTGGCCGCAAAGATTCCAGTACGTGGACGAGTTGCGGAGGATGGGTGCAAAGATACGCGCCAATGGCGGGATGGCCATTATCGAAGGTCCCGTGACCTTAACGGGAGCCCAGGTCAATGCCATCGACCTGCGGGCGGGTGCTGCGGTCGTGATAGCAGGCCTCGCTGCTGAAGGAAGGACAGAGGTCAGCAATGTCAAATACATAGACCGAGGTTATGAGAATTTTGTCGGAAAGCTGCAGAGCCTCGGAGCAGATATTTCAAGGGTCGATGAGTAACAGATCCGGAAGGATATCGCAGGATTTAAAGCAGTTCATATCGGGGGAAAAGCACAGGGCCTCAAAATGTCACGAAATGGAGCAATAATCCAGTACATCCGGGGGCCCATGCAGGAACCTGTAATAACACAGGATCAGGAATCATGGAATGTTGCAATGGTGATATGGGGATGAAAATCTGCAGTTTATTCAGCGGCAGCAGCGGCAATGCCATATTTGTAGCTGCAGAAAAAACAAAGCTGCTGGTTGAAGCGGGACTTAGCGGCAAAAAGATCGCCGAGGCGTTGTGTTCGATAGGTGAATCCCTGTCGGAGATCAGCGCCATTTTAGTGTCCCATGAACATATAGACCATATTAAGGGCGCAGGTGTCCTGTCACGCAAGTACAACCTGCCCATATACGCGACCGCAGGCACATGGGAAGCCATGGAGATGATGATCGGCCCTGTCCGCGAGTGCAATAAAAAGATATTCTCTTCTTATGCCCCGTTTGAAATAGGGGATATCACTGTCACTCCGTTCCCGATACCGCATGACGCCAACGAGCCTGTGGGCTACAGCTTTTCCTCGGCGGGGAAAAAGGTGACTATAGCAACAGACATCGGGCATATCAGCATGGATCTGCTCCGTAACTTTGAAGACAGCGACCTGCTTCTCCTGGAGTCCAACCACGACCTGGAGATGCTCAGGATGGGCCCTTATCCGTGGCCGCTGAAACAGCGCATCGCAGGCAGGCATGGCCACCTTTCCAATGTTGATGCAGGCAAGGTGGTCGCATACATGGCCGAGCGCGGCACGAAAAAGTTCCTGCTCGGGCACCTCAGCAAGCAGAACAACTTCCCTGAACTGGCCTACCAGACTGTGTGCAGCGTTTTACATGAAAAATGCGTCAACCTCGGCCCGGATATAATGCTTGATGTTGCCAGCCGTGATGGTGTAAGCAGGATTATCGAGATTTAGCATGATGGTCCGGATGCTGGACGGGGACGGTTATCAACTGAAACGTTCAGTTCCGGGACTTGTCCATTTCCGGGGCAATAAACACAACACACCATGGCCTATGTTTCCCGGGGAAATAATATATGGGAATAACTGAGACAGAACAGCACCAGTAAGGCAAACAAGGAAGATAAAATGAAAATTAACGTTATTGCAGTCGGAAAAATAAAAGAACGATACCTGAAGGAGGGCATTGCGGAATACTCAAAACGCCTGTCCCGGTTCTGCGACCTTCGGATCGTCGAAGTTGCTGACGAGCCGGCGCCGGATAACATAAGCGCCGCCCAGGAGGAACAGGTCAGGAGCAGGGAAGCGGCCAGGGTGCTCGAAAAGGTCAGGGACGGAGATTACCTCGTTGTTTTGGATGTAAAGGGCGCAAAAAAGAGTTCGGAGGAATTTGCTGAAGTACTGAAAAACTGCATGATAAGCGGGAACTCCAGTATCACCTTTGTGATAGGCGGCTCACTGGGACTTGCACCGGAACTTGTAAAAAAAGCCAATGTCAGGCTTTCCCTTTCCGATATGACATTTCCGCATCAACTGACCCGCCTTATATTGCTCGAGCAGGTATACAGGGCATTTAAAATAATAAATGGCGAGACCTACCATAAGTGAGAGAAAGGCAGTATTATCCTCATAACATAGTATAACATTCAGATGGGTTTGTGATATAATATTGGTGTAATATGTATAACAGGCAGGTGAATAATGTGAGTCCGCTATCGAGAGAGTTAATTATTAAGTTAGCAAAGGAAAATGACTCAGAACTTCTTAGAGAAGTCTTAAATTATTATGCCTTTTTAAAGAATAAAAAAGAGCAGGAAGCCAGGAAACAGTGGGAAAGCATTGAAGAAGTCCAGCCTGATAAAGAAGAAATTGAAATCATTAATGAATTTGAGAAAAATCGTGAAAAATTCGAGTTTGTCAGTATGGAAGAAGTTCTGAAGGAGTTAGGGATTGATGAATCAGAACTACAAAATTAACATAAGCAAGAATGCTTTGAAGTTTATTAACAAACAGGATAATTATCAAAGGAAGAGAATATTATCTGCCATTTATGGATTGCCTAAAGGAGATGTAAAGAAATTAAAAGGCTATGAGTATTATAGACTTAGAGTTGGGGATTTCAGAGTCATTTTTACTAAGAATGATAAAGAACTCGTAATACTGGTTATTGATATAGGAAATAGAGGCCAGATATATGATAATTTATAAATATGTCGTACATGATGTACGACTTTTTACTTAATATTCAGGGAAAGTCATGTATTCAGTAATACACGGTGAGCCGCATCATAAATGAAGCAGAGACAAAGCTGCCGGCAGACTTCGGATATCTTGCAGGAGATTTATTGGATAAAGCTTATACTATTTTTAACGGCAAGAAGTTTGGGATATATTCCATTAAGAGCCACAGGCTCAGGGATGCTGAAGATCCCGGATTAAGCATCGAGTTTTATGAAACTGATTATTTTACCCATAAGGTTATGAGATCAGTATACCAGGAACTGAAATCGCTAAATCACCCTATATGCAATATGAAAACTTATCCCATAGAGGGAATAGACCACTTAAGGCCTTTTATGACATCGTTCGGTGTGAATACGTTCCTGATCGTCAACTCAGAAAAAGCCGACAAGAGTATTGTTTTTGCCAAAAGATCAAAACGGACAGCGAATACCAGGGAAAGTATCTGGCATGTTACTATGAATGAGGGGCTGTCCCTTACAGACATCGAAGGGAAAGATATCAGCCTTGTTAAGTGTCTGCACAGGGGACTGAATGAAGAATTGGGCATTAAAGAACATCATTACAAGGACATCGAGAAGGAAAAGTTCATGGATCTGTTCCTGGTCATGGACAATTTTGAGGTCGGCATCTCCTCTGTTGTGGTAATGGATGCTTCTGCAGACAAGGTCAAAAATCTGCACAGCATAGCAAAAGCTTCTGTCCTGGAAACGGAAGAAATCTGCGCAGTCGATTTCAACAGCCGGGACATAAACAGATTCATCAGTGAGAACAAATGCACGTCGGCTGCTTATATACGCTCAGCATGGTTATGCTGAGGAAGAGATACTTATAATGCTGTGGATAATTATTTTTCTTGTGTCCGATAAATGATGTGAAGCTTTAACAGTCGATACATACTATAAGCAGACAGGTGGGCTTTGTGAAAGAAAACTACAACCTGAAGGATTACTCGTTGCCTGAAATCAGGAATATGAAAATCCACGGGCGCACGACAGGGCGTCTGTCGCCGCTGACGCTTTTATGGACCGGGAGTGGTGTTGAGTTCAACGCCAAAGGCTCGGAACTGTGGATCGAGGTCGAGACGGACTATGACATTCATGAGCCCTGGATAAGCATACTCATAAACTCATATCCGGTTGCGAGGCAGATGATCACGGCAGGAAGGCACTGGATATGCATATTCAGGGGGATGAATGCGGACGTCGTAAAAAATGTGCGCATAGTGAAGGATGTACAGCCCATGTGCTTTGATAAGGGCTGCCTTATTCACTTACATACGGTGAGATTTGACGGCGAATTCATGCCTGTGGAAGACAAGCCGTACAAAATCGAATTCATAGGCGACAGCATAACTTCAGGAGAAGGGACCGTCGGGGCGCTGTGCGAACAGGACTGGATCCCGATGTGGTTCAGCGCAGTGGACAACTACACTTACATGACTGCCAAAGCGCTGGATGCGGACTACAGGGTCATTTCACAAAGCGGATGGGGAGTCCTGACGAGTTGGGACAACAATCCGAACTGCAATATACCACGGTACTACGAACAAATCTGCGGGATATTGCCCAAGGAGAACTGCACGGTGCCGGAAGCATTCAGCCTGAATGACTTTGATTCGTGGCAGCCGGATGTCGTGGTCGTCAATCTTGGCACCAACGATGCCAATGCGTTCAACTCGCCTGAATGGAGGGATGAAAAAACCGGGGTCCGGCACAAGCAGAGGCTGAATGAGGACGGCACATACAATGAGGAGGACCTGGCGACGTTTGAAAACGCAGTTGTCGGGTTCCTGCACAAGCTCAGGAAGTACAACGAAAGCGCACATATCGTCTGGGCATATGGCATGTGCGGCGCGCCGCTGATGCCATCGGTTTGCCGTGCTGTCGATACATATACCCGCAGTACCGGGGACAGGAAGGTCTCGGTTTTCCAGATTCCAAATACCACGAATGAAACGATGGGCTCGAGATACCATCCCGGCAGGCCTGCCCATGAAAAAGCGGCAAAAGAGCTGGCCGGCTTTATCGGCGGGCTGCTGCCGCGCAAATGAAACCGGCTGCCCTGCAATTCCGCTTAACGGGCAGCCGCCACATATCCACTTGATAAGTTGTTGCACATTTACGCCCGATCTCAGGCATCCACGTCCTTCCATGATATCCTGAAGCAGTTTCGCCAGAGCAACATGCACAAAAGAGCAGAAAAGGCGATGTTTGCCCATACTCCGAAGGGCGGTACCAATGACAGGGCGAAATGTATCCCTCCCAGGAAAGCTGCCAGGAAGAACAGTAAAAACACCGCCGTGGATTTCCCGTCATAAGTCTGCTGAAAACTCCTGCTGAATGGGAGTTCCTTTTTTGACATCCGGAATACCAGCAGTACAAGTATCATCATGTTGAAAAATATCAATACAACGTCCGGGATCACCTTAACTCCCATGATCAGCACGAAGATGACGGCCGGGAAAAGGAAAAAGGGGATTATAAACCTGGCAATGAAACTTTTGACCGCGCCCCTGAAGATCGGTACAGGCGTCTCTATCGGCAGTGCCTTATAGATCCAGGCGCCCTTATAGTTTTCACTCCTGCTGAGCATAAGGACGGCGCTCCCAAGGATAACTGCCGTTATATACAGGCCAAAATGATAATAACCTTTTGATATTTTCCATGCAGCCTCTTCAAATGATCTCACGCTGAACGCCCCGATCATCATGATGAATGGCATGACTGCGCTGAATGCCAGCGATGGATAGAGTCCCAGCTTGAGTTTGCGCTCATTGGCGGTGATATGCCGCGTAAACTGCCAGAAAACCCGTTCCTGGTCCGTCCGGCAAAGAAATGAAACCAGCTTCCCACGCAGTCTTCCCGTGAACGAACTGAAACGGTTTCTCCTTACGCTGTTGTCGTTCAGCTTCTGCAGGTTTTTCTCGAAATGGGGCACTACGACCCTGGTATACAGGACCAGGGATGTGACGGGTGCCAAAAGGGCAATTGCACTAAGGGAGAGGTAGTACGCCGATACGTCATGCTCCAGGAATATGCTGAACGGTGCGGCAAACCATGCTGTTGGCAGCAGATAATGCCACCATTTTGGTGAGAAGGTTATCGTGAACTCCGATATGTTGAAGATGCGGCCTATAAGCTGGTAAAAGACCAGGACCGCAAGCGAAAGGACGATCTGGAAGTAGTTGATTATGTCCTTGAGCTTTTCTCCGTCAAAGATCACAAGGATGAACGTGTAAAGGACCGAGGTGAAAAATACTACAAAGAAGCAGATCAATACGAGTTCCGGGATCATTACCGCAGGGAATATGGCCCCGTATTTAAGCGTCCCGATTATCAGCTGAGGACCGGCAAGAACGGCCGTGATGCAGAATATGTAATACAGTATATGTATGATTTTTGCCGCATTCATCGTCTTGTGGTCCACCGGCCTCGGGAGCAGGATGCTTTTCTCCCTGACGTCGAGCAGTACCGACGAGAAATCCGAAATCATCGTGGACATGAGGAAAAAGATGATAAGGCCTGTAGCTATGTTGAATTTCAGAAACAAAGGAAAAGGCAGCAGTAATATAAGGCCGGCGAACAGTCCCATGAGTGTGTATATAAAAAGGCTCAGCCTGAAGTAGTTGCTTTTTTCATTGGTCTTGTTGCTGTTTGCGAAAACAGTGGGTATCCGCCGCGCGTCCATCAGCAGCTTGATCCGGAGGGTCAGCCTGAGCCTTGTGTAATCGATCCCGCTGCGTTCGAACATGCCGGCGAACCTGTCCAGAAGTTTCAAAAAGCGCGGTTCTTCCATGACCGCAGGCCTTTTCGCTGATGTGGATCCATTATTGATCGTGTCTTTGCTCATTGAGGAGTCTTTATTCATAACCGGGCACCTGCCTTATGAAATGACACTTTCCTCCTGGCCGTACAAATTTCTCATCGCGGGTCGGGCTCCCGCGACCCGGTACCTTCCTCACACAGGGACACCGTCCCCAACGGAAGCATCCTTGCCTTCTATAACGGAAACGAACGCATCGGCTATTTCCCTGTGCCTGCTGAATCCCGTCAGCTTGTTGAATATTTCCTCCAGTGAGCCTTCGGCGTTTTTCTTCAGTTCATCGAAGGTGCCGTCCGCTATGATCCTGCCTTCGTTCAGAAGGATTATCCATATCCTATGATCTGCCCTTTGTATATATCCATGTCTATTCCTTTGAGCACTTCATTCTCACCGAAGCGCATCCTGAGGTTCCTAATGCATATGACCGGTTCCCCTGCAGCCCCCACAGTCATCACTCTCCAAATGCATTCTTTTAAAGGACATTATACCATACATTGCAAAATATTGCCTTTCATTTATAAAAGGCTCAAGACCGGCCGCTTGCTCTGTGCCCCGGAAAATGTTGACGAAAAGTTGAGTGAAGAGTAAATTTAAAATATATTTCATTTTATTATGAATAATCTGCAGGGGTGAGCGGGGGATGAAACGGAAAAGGGCGGTGCCGCTCCTCGTATCCTTATCTGTTTTTCTCCTTTTAACAGCCTGTACAGGGAAATCGGCGACCACTTTCGGGGACCAAAAGCCGGACATGGACCAGGACCAGCAGCAGGATTCGATCCAGAACGGGGATGCAATGCAGGTACAGCAAGAAGCGCTGGTATATGTGCAGGGGCAGGAACAGGAACAGGAAGAGGAACATGAGAATACACTGGCAAATGAACAAGCAAATACACAGGTAGATACACAGGATCAGATACCCGATAACGCTTACGGGATGCGGAAAGATACCGGGGAAACCATGGCAGTGACGGCGCCCAGGCTTATTGCCCATGCCGGCGGCGACATCCACGGCATCCGTATGACCAACTCCCGGCAGGCGCTGGACAGATCATATGACGAAGGTTTCCGCTTTATAGAAGTGGATATCTGCCTCACGTCTGACGGCGTGCCGGTACTGCTGCACGATTGGGGCAACGCCAACTGGTTTGCCGGGATAAAATATTCCACTGAACAGCCCGAATATGAAGACTTCAAAAAAAGAACAGGCATCCTCGGCCTTGAGTTCATGGACCTGGATATGCTTGCCCGGTGGCTTGCAGGCCATGATGACGCGTATATCATCACCGATATCAAGCAGGACAATATCGAAATACTTGGACACATCAGGGAAAACTATCCCGAAGCCAGCAAAAGGATCATCCCGCAGATATACTCACCTGATGAATACGAGCCCGTCAGGGAACTCGGCTACGAAAATATCATCCTGACGCTGTACAGGATGGAAACTGTTGGCGACGATGTATTTGAATTCTGCAGCGAGAATCCTTTATTCGGGCTTACGATGGCAAAAAGCCGGGCTGAAACGGGACTGCTGGAAAAATACTCGGAATTGGGCATACCTGTTTATGTACATACGATAAACGATTACAACGAGTATATCAAGCTGAGAGACAGCGGCGCATACGGTGTCTATACGGATTTCTTCGAACCATCACACTGGGTGGAGTGAGGGATATCCTCTTCCTCATCTTCTTTCCTTTGACGGTGCGACGCCATGGTATTTCTTGTAGAGCTTGCTGAAATAATATGCGTCGTCGTAACCGACGGCCCTGGCTACGGCCTTGACTGACTGGCCGCCTGCCAGAAGCATTTCCCGGGCTTTTGCAAGGCGTATCTTTATCAGGTAATTTATCGGGGTCTCGCCTGTCTCCTCCTTGAACACCTTTGAGATATAGGCGGGACTCAGATAGATCTTTTTAGAGATCGTTTCGAGCGATATCTGGTGCATATAGTTTTCATTCATGTATTTCATAAGTGTGTTGACGATCACGGATTTGTCGGAGGAATCGATGCCCGACAGTGTATTGGCGCTGCGGTGGATGTCTGTCTTCGTGGTTTGCAGGAAAAGCACCATCATCCTCATGACGTGCACCTTTATCATGAGTTCACAGCCGGGCAGGTTGTTTTCCTGTTCGGCGCAGATATCGCTGCAGCAGCTGATGAATTGCTGTTCGTAGCCCTGCAGGTGGTATACGGGAGGAGCGTCCGGAGGTACCAGGTGGTTGCGGGGAAGGCCGTCGATACATATATTCCCGAGGCCGACATGCAGCTCCATTATTTCCTCCCCGGCACCGACGGTTTTGCCGTGCGTCACATCGGCGTTGAAAACGAGCATGTCTCCCTTCCTTACGCGGTATGAAATGCCGTTTATGGTGTATGTGCAGCTTCCCGACATGACATAGATCATCGTTACGAAATCATGGGAATGGACTTTTGTAACGTGGTTTTCTTCATACCTGTTCCTGAAGGTGAAATATACCTGTGGGTTGAAGTTTTCCGGCTTGATGCCAAGATAATGCATAAATCATCCAACCTTCAGCAAAACCTGTAATGATATTCGGCTGTCATAATGCGTCATTATAAGATTATACATCACAAAGGCAGAAATGTACATTTCATTGTCGAACCAAATCGTTGATAATTATTTAGGAAATGACTACAGAGAAGGCAGTTGATCTACATGAGAGAATTCAAATGGGTCTGGGGCCTGATGAGGAAATACAGGGCAATTTTCTTCACGGCGCTCGGACTCGTATTTGTTGTGAACTTGCTGAACCTGATCAACCCGATCGTACAGGGAAAAATCGTTGACGAAGTCATTGAAGGCGGCATGATCGAAAAATTGCTCCCATTCGTGCTGCTGATGGTCGGAAACACGGTGGTCAGGGCAGTACTCAGGTATACATATCTCTATATGTTCGAGCATGTTTCTCAGAACGTCGTTTACAACGCCAGGAGAGATGTTTTCAGAAAAGTGCAGGAACTGGATTTCGACTTTTTCGACCGCACCAAGACAGGTGACATAATGGCCAGGATAACAGGCGACCTCGACGCGGTCAGGCATTTCACCGCCTATGTCATCTATTCGATTTTCATGCACACCGTTACGCTGATCCTGGCACTGACGGTAATGTTTATAAAAAGCGTGACCTTCACGCTTGTGCTGCTTGCCATTACTCCTGTCACCGGCATCCTGGCGGTAAGGCTTGCCGGCAGTGTAAAACCCGCCTTTTCGGCCATCAGGGAACAGTTTTCCAGGCTGAATTCAGTGGTCCAGGAAAACATAAGCGGCAACAGGGTCGTAAAGGCATTTGCACAGGAAGAATACGAGATCTACAAATTTTCACGGGAAAACGCCGGTTTCAGGGATCGCAACATTGAGGCCTCAAGGATATGGGAGAAATACCTCCCCGTGATGGATGCGGTGGCAGGCCTCCTTTCGGTGCAGATCATCCTGGTTGGCGGCATCATGGTGATCAGCGGGAATATCACGCTTGGAGACCTCGTCACTTTCAACAGTTTACTCTGGGCGCTGAACGGCCCCATGAGGATGATAGGCTGGCTGATCAACGATACGCAGAGATTTGCCACTTCTGCAGAAAAAATCATGATGCTCCTCGACAGGGAGCCCAAAATCAAAAGCAGGGAAGGCGCCGTCATCAAAAAGCCTGAAGGACGGGTGGAATTCCGGAATGTTTGCTTCAAATACGGACAGGATCCTGTCCTGGAAGATATAAGCTTCTGCGCTTACCCCGGCCAGACGATTGCTGTGGTTGGTCCCACAGGGTCCGGCAAGTCAACGCTCGTGAGCCTCATATCGAGATTTTATGACTGCACCCGCGGCTCAGTGCTGGTCGACGGCATCGATGTAAGGGATTATGATGTCAGGACCCTCAGGGACAACATCGCCGTTGCGATGCAGGACGTATTCCTTTTTTCTGAAACCATTGAAGGAAATATTGCTTACGGCGCGCCCGACGTATCCGTGGAAAAAGTCCAGTGGGCTGCAAAACTGGCCTGCGCCCATGATTTCATAATGGAATTCCCTGAAGGCTATGACACCATCATCGGTGAAAGAGGCGTCGGCCTGTCGGGAGGCCAGAAGCAGAGGATAGCGCTGGCGCGTGCGATCGTGAAGGAAGCGCCGATAATAATACTCGACGACACCACCTCAAGCGTCGACATCGAGACGGAGCACAGGATACAGCAGAACCTGAGGGATTACTGCAGAAACAAGACCACATTCATCATTGCCCACAGGATCTCGTCGGTGAAGCACGCCGACCTCATCCTGGTGCTCGAAGGAGGCAGGATAGTGGAGAGGGGCACGCACAGCGAACTGTTGGCGATGAAAGGACGATATTACGATATTTTTGTAAACCAGTACGGCGATTTTGACAAGGTGGTGAATGGATAAATGGCAAGGAACAAATTCGACATAGATGAGGAACTTGAAGCGAAGTTTGACGCAAAACAGCTCAGAAGGCTGCTTGGATACCTGAAGCCCTATAAAGGCAAAGTGGCGTTCACCGTACTGCTCATGATAGCCTCAAGCCTGCTTGCGCTGCTAGGGCCGTACCTGGTCAAGGTCGCCATCGACGAAAAGATACCGTCGGGCGATATAAAAGGGCTTGTCTTCCTCGCCGCGGTATTTGCCGTAACACTGGTTTTCAATACGATATGCATGAAGTACAGGATAAGGACGATGTCGCAGATCGGGCAGAGCGTCATATACAATATCAGGGACGATATCTTCAGGCATATCCAGAAGCTGCCCTTTGCCTACTACGACAGCAGGCCGCACGGAAAGATACTCGTCAGGGTCGTGAACTACGTCAATTCCCTCAGTGACCTGCTTTCTAACGGAATCATCAACCTTATTACGGACATCTTTACCCTGGCTGCGATAATATGCTGGCTGCTCATACTGAATGTCAGGCTGGCGCTTGTCTGCTTTACCGGGCTTCCCGTCCTTGTCACGGTCACGCTGCTGATAAAGAATGCCCAGCGCAAGGCATGGCAGAAAGTCAGCAGGAAGCTTTCGAACATGAACGCCTACATACATGAGAGCATTTGCGGCATCAAGGTGACACAGTCCTTTGCCAGGGAGGAAGAAAACATGGATATATTCCTCGGGCAAAACGACGAATACAGGAAGTCATGGATAGACGCCATTAAGGTGCAGTTCCTGATGTGGCCGACGATAGACGTTATATCCGTCGCCAGCGCCTGTGCAATATTCTTCGCTGGAACACGCTGGCTCGGGACCGCGGGCATCACGACAGGCATAATAATCGCGTTCACAAGCTACGTGTGGCGTTTCTGGGAACCCATCAGCAACCTGGGCAACTTCTACAATTCCATCATCAATGTGGTGGCGTACCTTGAACGGATATTCGAGACCATCGATGAGAAACCGACGGTGGCGAACCTGCCGGGAGCCGTTGAGATGCCTCAGGTAAAGGGAGCGGTGGAATTCAGGGATGTGGTGTTCTGCTATGAAGAGGACGAAATCGTCCTCGACCATGTGAGCTTCAAAGTCCAGCCCGGTGAGACCATAGCGCTGGTAGGGCCCACGGGAGCGGGGAAATCGACGATCGTCAGCCTGGTAAGCCGGTTCTATGACGTACAGGAAGGAAGCGTCCTGATCGACGGCATGGACGTAAAAAGTGTCACGCTGGAGTCACTGAGAAAGCAGATGGGGGTGATGCTGCAGGATACCTTCATATTCTCCGGCACCATAATGGATAACATCAAGTACAGCAGGCTCGATGCGACGGACGAAGAAGCCATCGCTGCGGCAAAAGCGGTAATGGCCCACGACTTCATAATGGCACTGCCCGACGGCTATAATACGGAAGTCAATGAAAGAGGATCCAGGCTGTCCGTTGGGCAAAGGCAGCTGATCTCGTTTGCCAGGGCGCTGCTCGCCGACCCGAGGATACTGATCCTCGACGAAGCTACTTCCAGCATAGACACCAAGACGGAACTGGCTCTGCAGGCCGGACTCCAGAAGCTGCTCAAAGGGAGGACGTCATTCATAATTGCCCACAGGCTTTCCACTATCAAGAATGCGGACAGGATCATGTATATAGACAACGGGAAAATAATCGAGCAGGGTTCCCACGAGGAACTGATGGCAAGGAAAGGCGCATATTACAAACTCTATACGGCGCAGTACCAGCTGCTGGAGGCTGTATAGCTGCTATCCCCCTGTCCGGCCCGGGCCGGGTACAGTTCTGTACGGACGGCATCTTCCGCGAGTCGATGCCATGTCCGGTCCTGGAATGTATCCGTCCCCGGGGCCGGCGCCGCGGCAGCCCGGGTCCTGCATAACAGCGTCAAATACGGGCCGTATCAGCCGAAATCCGGCACCACGAAGGGCAGGCTCTTAGGGAATATCTCGAAGACTGCCTTGCTTGCCAGCACTATCTCGCCGTCCCGGTTCAGCGGGATCGGCTTTTTTGCTGTTATTTCAACTCTTCTGCTCCTGTAGAAATGGACGCCTTCTATGCTTCCGTGAAGACCTTTTATATACTGCGGGAACAGTCGCAGTATTTTAAGCCTTGGCACACCCTCCACATGGCAGACGTCGAACAGGCCATCGTCGATCACGGCGTCGGGCAGCGCCTTGATACCGCCGCCATAGTATTTGCCAATGCCCGCCGCAACAAGGAGGGTTTCCCCGGATATCACCCTGTCATCAAGCTTTAGTTCTATATGCTCGTTGCTCCTGATGATTATGGTATTGAGGATGCCGAGTATATATGCCGCTTTGCCCGATACCAGGGGCATTTTCTTGAAGAGTTCCGTCTGGTAGGCTACTTTCGCATCAAAACCGACTGATGCGATATTTATGAAATACTTATCGTTGACGCTTCCATAATCGATAAGCCGCTCGGTTCCCCTGATCGTCGCCGGGATGATGTCTCCGGGGACATCCCTGCCGATCAGGCTTTTGATGAAGTCATTCCCTGAACCGCTCGGGATGACGGCCAGGCTGCTTCCGCTGCCGGCCATTCCGTTGAGCACTTCGTTAAGCGTGCCGTCTCCGCCGACTGAGTAAATCCTGCACCTATCTTCAGCGCTTTTTGCCGCAGCTATTTCAGTAGCATGGCCGGGATACTCCGTAACGATGATTTCATATGGACAGTTTTGCTCCTCACAATACCTGCGGATATCGGGAATAAGCTTCAATGGCCTTCCCTTGCCCGCGGCCGGGTTTACGATAAAAATGTGCTTCATTACGCTGCTTCCTTTTTATGTATAAATATTATGTAAGAATATCGTTTTTAACGTGGTTCAGCGTCGTACGATCCGACAATTTCTAATATTTTATAAATAAAATTATAGCACATGATGTTAACTGAGTATAAGAATAATATACGATCAGGCTTATATACTAATATTGGACGCAAATATATGCAATTATGGGCAAAGCAGGATTTTTTAAGCATGCGGCGAATATAAACAATGAGAGGTGGGTAAAATGCTGATAGATACGAGTATCACCGTTGCGTACAGATGTTCTTCCTGCGGGAGCTTTGAGTTTTTCAGCGTCTCCATGTTCAAACTGCTGCACAGCGAATACAGCCTGGCATGCCGCTGCAGGAAGTCCTGCATTACCATGAAGCGGGAGGGTGGTAACAGCTTTTTGATCAGGATACCCTGTATTGGGTGCGATAATGAGCATACCTACCTCTTTACTAAAAAGTCTATACTGTTTGGTGAGCCTGTGGTGTTCAACTGCCCCGAGACCGGGATACAGATGTGCTTTGTAGGCAGGGATGAAGCAGTCTGCAATAAGATCGACGATTTGGAAAAGGAATTCGACAAACTGCTGGACACTTACGGATACGAAAGTTATTTCAGGAACACGCGGGTAATGATAGATACGCTGAACCGTATCCATGACATCGCCTTATGCGGCAATATCATATGCGAATGCGGTGACGCCGATATCGGTCTTGTCCTCCTCAGCGACTGTATCCTGCTCAGGTGTGGCCGATGTGGCGGGAGTACAAGGATACCGGCTGCAAAAACAAGCGACCTGAAGAAAACACTTGGCATGAGCCATGTGCTTATATCAAGGGATGCTTTTCGATACAGGGAAGGGCTGCTTACCGGGCAGTCGGGCAACAAGCTCGGGAAATGACCCGGTTGCAGTATCCGGACAAAAACGGCTCAGATGCGCTGTTTATCGTTGTTGTGATTGACAATGCTGTTTTTTGGATGCTATAATTATATGGAATCGAGAAAGTCATTCTGCTGTCAGATTTCCCTTATTTAACCAAGGATTATTTATATGTGAAATTTGATGTCAGTTGGATGTCTGTTTGCTGTGTTTACTTGTCCTGATCATGCCGTTCAGGTCTGTAAAAGTGATATGCAGGTATTCAGACGTATTCTGGATTGATATCATATCAATATTCTGAAAATAGGTAGGTGTTTTATGGAAGACGTTAATCTTGCTGCAAAATCACTGGAGGATTTGCAGTACATAGCCAGGATGATGGGCTTGAGGAAAGTCACGGAATATAGCAAGGAAGAGCTGATCGAGAAGATCCTTAAGGCAGCGAAGCGCAAGGCGCCCAAAAAAGATCAGCCGGCCGGGACCGGGCAGGGTCAGGACAGTGACGCCGAACAGGCAGCCAGGCCCAAAAGGGGACGAAAGCCTAAAAAGGCTGATACAAGCGATACGGAAAATCTGACCGGAGAAGCCGGCAAAGATACAGCCAGGCCCGATGAAGCAGAGGCAACCGGACAGGAAGTAAAAGCTGATGAGCCTGTCCACAGCGACGCTGAAAAAGATGCTGAAGCTGCGTCGGCCGGAGAAAGCGGTGTTGCCGAAGGTTCTGCTGAAGAACCGGCTGCCGTGAAAAAATCAAGAAGGGGCAGGCCGAGAAAAGCGGATAAGGAAACTGAAAAGGCTGCCGAAAAAGCAGCTGAGGAGAAAGAAGATCCTGCAGCGGACGGAAAGGCAGCAGACAGGAAAACACGCCGGAGTGCCGAGGGAGAAGTGTCGCCCAAGGATAGTGTGGTGAAGGAGACTCCTTCTGAGCCGGCGTCCCAGGAGGCATACGGGAAATCTGAGCCTGAGGAAGCCGATGCAGGAAAACCGAAGGAACATGCTGATGCTGCAGAGCCGCCTGCCGCTGAAGCCAGGAAAACAGCTGAAGAAGGCAAAACAGAGGAAAAGCCGGCAGTCCCGGCACAGCCGAGAAGGGACTGGAACGGCCACGAAAGGCAGTACAATGGCCTTGAAAAAATAGAAAGCGACGATCCGGTGGAAGGTGTGCTGGAAGTGCTGCCCGACGGGTACGGCTTCCTGCGGAGCGACAATTTCCTTTCCGGCACGAGGGATGTGTATGTTTCTCCCTCGCAGATAAGGAGATTCGGGCTCAAGACCGGCGACAAGATAAAGGGTAAGGGAAGGATCCCGAAGGAAGGCGAGAAGTTCCAGGCACTGCTCTATGTGCAGTCCGTCAACGGGGATCCGCCAGAAGTCGCGGCCAAAAGGACACCATTCGAGCAATTGACGCCGATATTCCCCAATCAGCGTATAACTCTTGAAACTGATCCGAGGGAACTGTCCACGCGGCTTATCGACCTGATAGCCCCGATAGGCAAGGGGCAGAGGGGAATGATCGTATCTCCCCCAAAGGCGGGTAAAACCATACTGCTTAAGAAAATCGCCAATGCCATAACGCAGAATTATCCTGAAATAGAGCTGATAGTGCTGCTCATTGACGAAAGGCCCGAGGAAGTCACCGACATGCAGCGCTCTATTAAGGGTGAGATCATATATTCCACGTTCGACAAGGTGCCCGAGAACCACATAAAGGTCGCCGAAATGGTCCTGGAAAGGGCCCAGAGGCTGGTGGAGCACAAGAAGGACGTCGTGATACTGCTTGACAGTATAACGAGGCTGGCAAGGGCATACAACCTGACGATACCTCCCACGGGCAGGACACTTTCAGGCGGACTTGACCCGGGCGCTCTTCACAGCCCGAAGAGATTCTTCGGCTCGGCGCGCAACATAGAGAACGGCGGGAGCCTCACGATCATAGCTACTGCACTTATAGAGACTGGCAGCCGCATGGACGATGTCATATACGAGGAATTCAAGGGTACGGGCAACATGGAGATACATCTCGACAGAAAGCTGTCTGAAAAGAGGATATTCCCGGCCATAGACATCAACAGGTCCGGAACAAGACGCGAGGAACTGCTGCTCAACCCGAGGGAACTGGAAAGCATCTGGGCTATCAGGAAAGCCATGAGCAATCTTGGTCCTGCAGATGTCACGGAGATGATCCTCAACAGGATGATCCAGACCAAGACGAACGAGGAGTTCGTGAACAGCATTAACAAGGCATTTATTGATAAATAATGCAGCCGGACAATTAGGACTTGCTAAAGGCGGCTATATATGTTAAAATATTTTTTGTTTGTTGATTGAGCAAAATGGCAAAAACTATTTTGCAGCAGGATGAAGGCAGGTGAAACGAGAATGAAGGAAAACATCCATCCGCAGTATTATGAAGACGCAGTTCTGAAGTGCGCATGCGGCGAGACCTTTGTAACAGGTTCGACGAAAAAGGAGCTGCATGTTGAAATATGCTCAAAGTGCCATCCGTTCTTCACCGGAAAGCAGAAGCTCGTGGATACCGGCGGACGTGTCGAGAAGTTCAAGAAGAAGTTCGGCATTGAAGATGCGGAATAATGGCATCGGCAGTTTTTTGGCCCGCATGGCCAGGAAACAAATGAAGTTTGAAATGGAGATACAAAAGTGTTAAACTGGAGACTGAACGGACAGTTCAGTCTTTGTTTTTATATTGGCCGAAGGAGTTAGCAGGCACATGAAAAAAACGAATATTGGAGGCCAGGCCCTTATCGAAGGGCTGATGATGATTGGACCGGAAAACATCGCGATAGCGGTGAGGAGACCGGATGGCGGGATAGAGCTTGACAAAAAGCCGGCGCCGCCAAAGACATCAGTGACAAGGATACCTTTTGTACGTGGGTCCGTCAACCTGTTCAGGCAGATGGTCACAGGCGTGAAAGCGCTTATGTACTCGGCAGATATTGCAGGGATCGAGGATGAAAACGAAGAATACACGTCGAAACTGGATCTGTTTATAGAAAAGCTTTTCGAAGGGAAAGGAAAGGACGCGGTCATATACGCCACTGTGGTGCTTTCGCTTGCCCTGAGCATCGGTCTGTTCATACTGCTGCCCAATTTCCTGGTGAGCCTGCTCAGTATCAGGAAAGAGGGGGCGGGCGTGATAGTGAAAAACCTGCTGGAGGGCCTGATCAGGATCATAATATTCTTTGCATATATATATCTTGCGTCCATGATGAAGGACATCAGAAGAGTATGGCAGTACCACGGTGCGGAGCACAAGACTATCCACTGCTACGAGCATGGCGATGAGCTTACCGTGGAAAATGTGAGGAAATATTCGACGAAACACCCGCGCTGCGGCACATCGTTCCTGTTCCTTGTCATGATCATAAGCATACTCATGTTTTCACTGGTCGGATGGCACAGTCCCGTGGTCAACGCGCTGCTGCGCATCTTGCTGATCCCTGTGGTCGCAGGTGTCGCCTATGAGGTGCTGAAGTTCACCGGAAGACACACCGAATGGCCGATAATGAGGATACTGAGTGCGCCCGGCATGCTCCTGCAGTACCTGACCACCAGGGAACCGGATGACGACCAGATAGAAGTGGCAATAATGGCGATGAAAAACGTCATCGTTGACGACGATTCCGACAAGTGGTAGCATATGCCGTGCGACAGTACCGGCGGGCAGCAGCTTCTTTTTCCTGCAAACGGCGTCCGGTTCAGGCGCGGAACGGAGGTCATGGCTGCCGACACAATATTGTGGTGAAATTGGTATGACTTACAGCGAAGCGTACAAAAAAGGTAAGGAAATACTGAAAAAAGCGGGGATCGATGCTCCGGCGAATGATGCCGGAGTTCTGCTTTGTTATGCCACTCAGTGCAGCAGGACGCACCTGTATGCTTATGGCGGCAGTGTTCTGCCTGAACACGCGGAGCAGCGCTATCTAGAACTGCTGCAGAAGAGGGCAGGAGGTTACCCGTTGCAGTACATCACCGGTGAACAGGAATTCATGTCTCTGGTGTTCGAAGTGACACCCGATGTCCTGATACCCAGGCAGGAGACCGAACTGCTGGTGGAAACTGTACTGGACTGGTGCAGGAAGATCGTCCGGAGCGAAAAACGAGAAATTGCCGGGGTCAAAAATGGAGAGTTTCCCCGTAAGGGGACCGAAGCCGGGGAGGCAGCGCCCGACATACACGGAAGGCCGCTTCGGCTGCTTGACATGTGCACAGGTTCGGGATGCATTGCGGTAAGCCTGGCAAAATATCTTCCGAACTGCCTTGTTACGGCGTCAGATATTTCGGCCGCGGCGCTGGCTGTCGCCGGGAGGAATGCAAAGAAGCACGGCGTATCCGAAAGGGTGCGTTTCATCCAAAGCGACATGTTCGGCAGCGTACCCGCGGAATTGTATGACGTGATAGTTTCGAATCCTCCATATGTGAGGACTGAAGAAATTGACAGGCTCCAGCCCGAGGTCAGGTCCTTCGAACCGGTCCTGGCCCTGGACGGCGGCAATGACGGCCTCCGTTTCTACAGGGAGATAATACGCAGGTCGACCGGGTATCTGCGCGCAGGTGGCATGCTGGCTTTCGAAACGGGATACGACCAGGCAGAAGCCGTAGCAGGGCTGATGGCATCCGGCGGTATGTTTTCAGACATCAGGATATTCAGGGATCTGTCGGGGATCGAAAGGGTAGTGGCAGGATTCATTTCAGTTCAAGCAGAGCCATAGTGACATCATCACGCAGGTCATCAGATGATCTGATGTTTGCGAACCTGAATGCGGTCTCTTTTATGTCCCGCAGGATCTGTCCTGGCCTTGCACTGCTGTTGAGAAGTATATCAAGGACCCTGTCCTCTCCGAACTGCTCGTTGGACCTGTTCCTTATCTCAAGTATGCCGTCCGTGTACATGAAGAAACGGTCGCCCGATGAGAGCCTGACGGAGCCGTCCCTGTACTCCGGTTTTTCGAGCCAGTTGCTGATGGGGATGCCGGGCATCTTCAGAAGTTCGAACCTTTGCCTGCCATATACCACAGGTATCACGTTCAGGCCGGCATTCGAGTAGTGCATGGTCTTCGTGTCCAGATCGATTATAGAGTAAAATATGGTTATATACATTTCCCTGTCGAGCTTGCTCTTGTTGAACTCATAATAAAGCTCTTCCAGGGCCTTCGCAGGCGAAAGCAGTTTCTTGTTTATAGCGGATCTCAGGAACACTGTCAGCAGGGACGCCTGTACGCCGTGGCCTGATACGTCGGCGATATACATGCCGATATGGGAGTCGTCTATGTAGAATATATCGATGAAGTCTCCTCCAAGCGATTCGCATGGCATGTAAAGCATGGAGAAATCCAGCCTCGGGTCATCCGGGGAGTCAGGAAGAAGACTTGTCTGCAGTCTCCTGGCCATTTCGACATCGCTTTTCAGTTTGAGGTTCTGCTCCTGCATCTCCTGGTAGAGTTTCTTGAGCTGGGTCGTTTCCCTGAGCACTTCAACGACAGCGACAACCTCGCCCGCTGCGTTCCTCACCGGCGACGACATTACGGAAAAACTTCTGTCTCCTATTGTCTCTTCTTTTTCCTGGGAAAAGCCTTCAAAGACGGACTTCCTGGAAATGCAGACAGTACACGGTTCATCCCGGCCCAGGACCTCATAGCATTTTTTGCCCATGAACTCCTTTCCAAGGCCCTCACACATGGCCCTGTTCATGTAGATGACATTGTTGTCCCGGTCGATGACCCTGACCCAGTCATACATACCGTTAAGTATATCTTCGATGAATGGTCTGTTGATTTTCAGCGATTCCGTAATATCACCCCTAAACTAAATGATATCAGATATGCATATCTGTGTAAATCATGTGCCGAGCCCGGGAAACAGTAATAATCAGAGGTTATCCGGAAATAATATATAACAGTGCCGCGCCCTGCCGGATGCCAGATAAAGCCGGGGCGCGAAAAATTTTCGGGAGTATTCGGGATAACCAATGCTGACAGGGACAGGCAGGAAACCGCAATATATTAATATAAACAGCGCCGCCGCTTTCAGGCGGTTTACCGATGAACTGCATGCAAGGATCAGCAATGCACTGGCTGCAGGTTCAAAATCGGTGGTATTTCTGTGCATAGGTACGGACCGGTCTACCGGTGACAGCCTCGGCCCGCTGATAGGCTACAAGCTGTCCGGGCTGAGGACAAGGAATGTCCACATATACGGCACCCTTGAGAATCCTGTGCATGCAAGGAACATCGATGAAGTTATGAAAAAGGTGGCGGCCGATTGCCACAAGCCTTTTATTGTTGCCATAGACGCATGCCTCGGTAGCATGGAGCATGTAGGATATATCAGTGTCGGCGAAGGCCCCATCAAGCCTGGGTCAGGCGTCAACAAAGAGCTTGCGCCCGTAGGCGATATGTTTGTGACAGGGATCGTCAATTTCGGGGGATTCATGGATTTTCTGATCCTGCAGAATACAAGGCTTCATGTCGTGATGAGGATGGCGGACCTTATAGCGTCAGGCATACGGTTTGTCATATGGAAGCTTGGGAAGGACGGCATTCTGCTCCCGGAAGAACCGGAAGCCGAAACTGCCGGGGAATGACATGTCAGCACACTTTTCCGGAAGTATCAGACATTTTGACGGCATGTAATTATAATATTATAGAACTACAGACGGAAAACACCGATGTCTGATTATTTATCCGGGAGGTCTTACAATGAAAAAGTCCGGCAGATTGCTGGGCGGTATAATTATCGCACTTGGTATACTGTTCCTTATGAAAAACCTTGGCATATTTGAACCTGTCTGGGGGGTCATAAATCCTGGCGCGCTGCTGGGCAGATTCTGGCCGTCGCTGTTTTTACTGCTTCCTGGTCTGCTCTTCCATTACAGTTTTTTCACCGGAACCAGGAAGGATCCCGGGTTGCTCGTGCCCGGCGGGATACTGCTTGTGCTCGGCCTGGTATTCCAGTTCAACATGCTGTTCGGAGGCTGGGACATAACGTGGCCCCTTATAATATTCTCAGTGGCTTTCGGACTCTTTGAACTATACATATTCGGGAACAGGGAAAAAGGACTGCTGATCCCCATCGGCATCCTGGGCGGCCTGTCATTCCTGTTTTTCTTCTCATTCTCGCTTAGCAGGCTGCTGAATTTCAATACCAGGCCATATGCGATACCGGTATTGCTTATCGGGGTCGGACTCATCCTGGTGTCCGGCGGGAGGAAAAGCAGGGTCTGAAAAAAGGCGTGACACCTGACGCCCTGCTTTTTCAAAAGCTTGTTTATTGATATAATTGTAGGGGAACATAAATAGAGATATCATTTTTAAGGAGTTGATTCTATGGATAAGTACGTTTGCACTGCCTGCGGTTATGTCTATGACCCGGCCGTCGGTGATCCGGACGGAGGGATCGCGCCCGGCACACCATTCGAGGACATTCCTGATGACTGGGTCTGCCCGCTGTGCGGAGTAGGAAAGGACATGTTCGAGAAGCAGGATTGACCAGGCCTGGTGACGAAGAACAAGTCAGATTATCGGATATGCTGAAATTTAAAGAGCTGCAGCGCAGGCTGCAGCTCTTTGCGTGCATTACCGAACTGCTTCATGCCTTCTTTCTCTCCGCCTTGACAAAACCGTGAGTGCTATTACGACAGCCGAAAACAGGCCGGAAAAGGCAAGCCATGACCAGGGTTTCCTGCCTGTGCTGCCGTTATCCGGCGTTCCTGCTGATACACCAGCGCCTGTACCGGTATATGTCTCCTTTATGCCGTAGACTTCGATTTCGCTGATAGTGGCGCGCGTATGCGGTGGGATCCGGCTGCCCTTCGTTATGTCGACTTTCACATACCGTGCGGCAGCAGGTTCCAAATCGATAACGGTTTTATAGCTCGTGTTGCCCGTGACGGAGAATACTTCCGTCCAGTCGGTTCCGTCGGTGCTTATGCTTACGCTGAAATCCTGGTTGTTGTTGTACTGCTCGAGGTCCCTGTCGGACGCGTGTTTGACAATGATCCTGTGGATCGTGCAGACTGAACCGAGATCAGTCTTCACCCATTTGGGGCCTTCTTCATCGACCAGCCACCTGGTCGCCTCATCCCCGTCGGTGACGGCGCCGCTTTTCTCATTGTCGCTGCTGCATTCGGCACTGCAATCCTTATTGATGTTTTCCGGGATCACCGTCTCCAGCTTCAGTGATTTTACGGCCATTTCACCCAACGATGCCTGCAGGTCCGGGATGTTCTGGATAAAAGACCTGCTGCTGCCTGTAAAATTGTCTTCCGAATACAGCGTCAGCTTATATGCGAGATTCCGGTCGTTATCCAGTTTTGCTGAATTTATGGAAGCGGGGTCCATGCCGGCAGCCGCAAGGTCCGCCTTGGTATATTCGCCCGG
>Ga0209508_1001049_pt1 | contig 23277 bp, 19 predicted proteins | sample AD_UKC129_MetaG_FD_184427 | JGI IMG/M metagenome (GOLD analysis project Ga0209508, IMG submission 184427) | Active sludge microbial communities of municipal wastewater-treating anaerobic digesters from Canada - AD_UKC129_MetaG (SPAdes) (version 2) | ecosystem: Engineered > Bioreactor > Anaerobic... | reverse complement strand
ACGCTGAACTTCTAAGGGAAGGATTGGTAGAATTAAACGAAAAAACAGCAGGAGAAAACATGGTGGGTTATCTAATTTCTGCTCAAGAAGAAGCACAGGAGCAAAAAGTAGGGCTGTGGTCTGTGCCTGAACCCCAGAAAAGAGAAAACAGAGAGGAGTGTCCCAGTTGCACAAGATGAAAAAAAGCTTAAAGCCTCAAAATTGGTTTCTTTTGTTATTTTTAGGATTAAGTAGCATTCTATTACTTTATGGCTGTGTACCAACACCCACTTTCGAGAAAGCACCAGATTTTACTCTCCTAGATACCGAAGGAAATTCCTTTACCCTAAGTGAAAAAGAAGGACAACCGATAGTACTGTGCTTTTTCACCACTGGTTGTCCTCGCTGCCAAATGGAAGTACCTTATCTCAATTTCGTCTACGAAGAATATAAAGATACTTATGGACTCTTAGTAGTAGGAATTGCAGTAGGTGAATCTCAAAATGAGGTACAAAATTTCATAGATACCTATAGCGTAGAATACCCCGTTCTTCTTGACTCCCAAGAAGAAGTAGCCGATATGTATGGAATTCTTAACGTTCCTCACCTTTTCTTTATTAACCGGGAAGGATATATTGAAGAAGACCATACCGAGCTAATGGATCAAAGTGCCTTAGAGAACTGTGTACAAGAGATAATTTAGATTAAAACTACCAGCCCTACCATAATTGTTACCGGGGAGGCTTCTTCCTCCCCGGCGATTTATCCTAATATAGCTTTCAAATCCTCCTCTGGTGTGGTAATAGGAATAAGATTAAATTGTTCTTTGAGCACTTTATAAACCGGGTCTTTTACGAAAGCAGGCATAGTGGGTCCTAAGCGCATATTTTTTATTCCCAGATGAAGAAGAGTGAGTAAAATAGCTATCGCCTTTTGTTCATACCAGGAAAGAACTAGCGAAAGAGGAAGAGAATTAACATCAGTTTGGAAAGCATCAGCTAAAGCCAAAGCAATCTGAATAGCAGAATAAGCATCATTACACTGCCCTACATCAAGGAGCCGAGGGATACCATCAATATCTCCAAACTCTAACTTATTGAAGCGATATTTACCACAGGCTAAAGTAAGTATGAGACAATCGGAAGGAACCATTTGAGCAAATTGAGTGTAATAATTTCTTCCCGGTTTTGCTCCGTCACATCCTCCGACCAAAAAGAAATGGCGGATTTTGCCTTTTTTCACTCCTTCAATTACCTTATCCGCTACCCCCAGAACTGCGTTGCGAGCGAACCCTACCGTTATGTCTTTCTCTTCTTCATCCTCAGGGAAACCTCTTTCTTTCAGAGCAGCTTCAATTACCGGAGTGAAGTCTCGATTACTTATATGGGTTACTCCTGGCCAGGCTACTAGGCCACTAGTAAAAATCCTATTTTTATAGCTTTCTTTAGGTCTTTGAATGCAATTGGTAGTCATCAGTATAGCTCCAGGAAAGACATCAAATTCCTTTTGTTGATTTTGCCAGGCACTGCCATAATTTCCCACCAGATGAGGATATTTTTTGAGACTCGGATAACCGTGAGCAGGAAGCATTTCCCCATGAGTATAAACATTGATACCTCTACCCTCAGTCTGTTTGAGGAGTTCTTCTAAATCCTTCAAGTCATGACCAGATATTAGAATAGCTTTACCTGCCTTGGGAGTTATTCTCACCGGCGTAGGGACAGGATGACCATAAGTAGAAGTGTGAGCTTGATCCAGAAGAGCCATTACTTTTAGATTGTATTCTCCCACCTGTAAGGCACGGGAGAGAAGTTCCTCCAGAGTAAAATTGTCGCTGGCTAAATAATCAAGAGTGCGGTGGAAAAAGGCATATATTTCCTCATCTTCTACTCCTAAAATTTGGGCATGATCAGCATAAGCTGCCATTCCTTTGAGCCCATAAATAATTAAATGTTTGGCTCCAGCTACCGATTCTCCCCATCGTTCTATATCTTTTTCCAGAGTTACTTCTTCCCCTTGTTTTACTAATTCGTCAAAATTAGAAGCCGGGACCCAGGCAGCAGGGCCAGAAAGCTCTTCTGGTGAAATTCCTTTTTGAGCACAGACAGAAAGATATATATTTTTAGCTTTCTCTTTCATCTGATAAGCTCGACGAATTAGTTCCTCTACTCTTCGGGGGTCAAAATCAACATTGGTAACAGTGGTAAAAAGAGCTTCCAGGATAAAAACATCAATTTCTCGGTCTCGAACCCCTAAGTCTTGCGCTCTTTTAGCATACCTAGAAATTCCTTGGACAGCATATATTAAAAGGTCTTGTAAGGCTGCAGTTTCCGGGTCTTTACCGCATACTCCAAAATTAGTACAACCTGTTCCTCCTGCAGTTTGCTCACACTGATAACAAAACATGCAAAACACCTCCTTATGCTTTTATACAACTAAATCTTTCAATTTTTTACTGGCAAAATAGTCTTTTATTTCTCTTTCTGCCTTTTCTATTACCCCTCCAAAAATACAGGCCGGAAAAAGACAAATTTTGTTTTTGAGTAAACACTCTCGAGGGACAATAGGCCCCTCCACTGCTTCGTAAATAGTCAAAATATTGGCTTCTTCCCCCTCTTTGGTTAAAGTGTAACCTCCTTGAGGGCCTCGGTTAGCAGTTACTAACCCCGCCTTAGCTAAATGTTGCATCACTTTAGCTAAATGAGCTTCTGAAGCCTGGCATTCTTGGGCCATATCTTTGACGGTGAGGAGGCTTCCTCTATTTTGAATTAAAAGAGCCATACTGTGGATAGCTAAAGAGGCTGCTTCTGAAATTTGAACTAAATGCATCTTTTTTTCTCCTTTCAGGTATTATGATACCTAAATACCTAAATTTGTCAAGAGACAATCTCAAAAAGATATTTTACCTGATACTTCATCGCAAGAAGTTCTTCTTCCCGATGTGGTCATAAGAAGAAAACTCGATAAATGTTTCCCAGATTATAGTTAACCGCAAAACTAATTATAATTACTATAAAGGGGAGCACCCCTTTATAATCCCCCAAAAAGCAAATAAACAAAAACTACTGGTGGGAAAATATCCACCAGTATGCTGGAGAAAAAGGCAGTCTGCGACGCAAGATTAAGAAAACTTAAAAAACAAAAGAAATAAAGGCCATAGAGAAAGACAAAGTCTTTCTCTATGCGTAGCGACCTTGAGTTTTTGACTTTCGATATAATTTACTTTTTAAAGTTTTAATATTTTAACCAGTTTTGCAGGATACTATAATTCTCAAAATTTTATCGTAAAGGTTATCCCTTCAATGATAACCTTATTCCCATACAAGCTACTCGATACATCCTCGAGTGGCTAAATTTTTAGCTTCTTCTAAAGTAACTAAGTTGATAACTGGCTTCTAAAAAACTGCCAAGGTTTAAACCACCTGGAAATACCACTCCCGGGAAAAAGTATTTTTATAAACTACTGCAAATAATCAGTGGAGTGACAAAATATCAGATGATAAGTTAAAGAATATAGATTGGGTGAGGGTTTCAGTTAACTGAGGTGTCAAGGTCGGGAGATGTACTTTAGCTTTTTTCTCCGTGATTCCTATCGCTTCTCCTTCTTTCTTTCCCACAATAACAAAACGCCAACTATAACCAGGGCAACCGGGAAAATTAAACGGGCAAAAAAACGGGAAGGAAGCCACAAAGAGAAAAGATGAAGGCAAAACCATATCAGTCCCACAAAAATTAAGATCCAGGCAATCAGTTCTATATCCTTTCTTCTCTCTTCACTCTTTTCTTCAGGGGTTGTTGCTACTATTACTTTTTCCTCTTCTTCTGTCTTTCCTTCAGGCTCTTCAGGGATAACAATCCAGGCTATGATGTAAGCAATGATAATTGCTCCTCCAGCTAAAATTAGAGCCGCAGCTAAAAGTCTTATTAAAGTGGGATCAACATTGAAATACTTAGCAATTCCTCCACATACTCCTCCTAACATCTTGTCTGTTCGAGAACGATACAATCTCTTTTCCAAATTAATTTCCTCCCTCTCTCTCTAATTCAAAAGGACTAAACTCTTCTTTTTCATCAAAAAGACTCTCAGTTTTTTTACCTGTATCTAAACCAGATAGATTCAAAGATAAAAATAAACTACCTTCCGGTTCATACCAGGAAGCCTCCAAAGTTATACAGTCTTCTATCTTCTTGCGCACAAAATACCTTTCCTCTTTCCACTCTTCCAACCCGAAAGAATAAACTCCCTCCACTCCCAAAGAAAGGCTTTCATCTCCTAATCCTAACCCGGCGGTTAACTCTTTCCAGCTTCCTTCATCAAGGTCATAGTCACCCCGCAATCTTAGAAAACTTTCCCTATAGTCTCCCCAGCAGGAGTCCAGAGAAAAAATCCTTTGATCCTGTGGGTCAAAGGAAAAAGGGCTTTCTCCTTGCACTTCGCTAAACTGATAAGAGAGATTAAGATTCCACTCAGAGGAAATCTCCTTCTCCCACCATATTTTACCTCCCCAACCGGGTATTATTTGCCCTCCAGCCAGGTCTATATTCCAGAAAAAAAATTCCAGTCCTCCCTCCTTTCCCTTCCACCCTGCATTCAAATAAAGGTCTTTTCTCCAAGTGGAAAACTCATCCTCTTCGAAATATCCCCAGCTAAAAGTGCTTTGCCAGTTAAAACCTTCATCCGGAGTTTCTCCATAAGAAACTATCAGTTGAGGAGAGCGAGAAACAAAATTTTCGCCCACTCTCTCATTACTTACGCTTAAAGCCCAGAGAGAAAGATTGTTTTTCTCAAAATGTACGTATCCTCCCTGGGTATCTATTGCGCCTGGATAGATATCCCAAAAAATTCTTCCCTCTCCCTGAGGAAGAGAAGCAATTAAATCCAGACTTAGCTCAACTCCTTGCACAGAAGAGATATTCAACCGGGACTTTAAAAGTAGATCTTTAGTAACAAGGTAATCATAGTAACTACCTATATACCATCCTTCCTTACGACTATACCCTAAAGCGGGAGAAAAAGTACTTTCTCCTTCTCCTAACACCCGAGAATAAAGCGGCAATTCCACTATTTTCTTTTCTCTAAGGTATAAACTCAATCCTTCTAGAACCAATCTATCTTGAGGATAAATAACCACCTCTTTAGCTCTTAAGCTATAAAGAGGAGGCTCCTTTTCGCATCCAGTAAGTAAAAGGTTATTACCTGTCCACTCACCTTTTAAATATTCTATTTTATCTCCCCGAAAATAGAGCTTCCCCTCTTCCTCAATTTTATAAATTAATTCTGCCTTCTTTACCCATCCCTCATCACGTAAGAGAGAATAATAAAATTGCTCTCCCTGTACCTGGTTATCACCGAAAGTAGCTTCTAATGAATAAGGAACCCACAATTCCTGAGTAGAAATAAAAAAGGTAATTTCCCGGGTAGTGACCTGAATATCGTGCCATTCTACCTTTACATTACCTGAAGCGCTAACTTCTTCTCTTTCCTGGTCATAAAGTACGAGGTCTGCTTTAATTTTTATTCCTTCTTGTGCCAAAAGAGAAGAAGGGCAAAACAAAAACAGGAAAAAAAATAAAAACAATTTCTCAAACTTTATTTTTTTCACTGTTCCTTTTGTAAGTCTTTAATCTTAGCTTTTACCTCTTCTATTTCATTATCTATCCCTTTTATTTTGTCTTCCAGCATTCTCTTCTGTAGTTCCAGTTCTTTCACTCGTTCTTCTAAACGTAAAATCTCTTCTTCCAGGACTGGTTTCCACTCCGGACGAGAATAATCAGGAGGAAGATAAGGATTATCCCAGGTAAGATTGATCTCCTTACCAATTAATTTAGGGTCAATGGAAATCCGGGCAAGATGAAGAGTAATAGAGCGAGTATCCGGGTTAATTATAGGATTCCCCTCTTTGTCAAATCGAGGAAAATAAATTTTCCCTGTTACTTTATCGAAGATTTTTTCTTCAAATTCGGGAGGAAACTCTAAAGGATAAAATTTATTTCCCCGGTCATCGACTAAATAAGTATTTTGAGCAAATTTCATAGGATAAAGAGGCGCTCCTTTAAGTTTTTTAATAGTTACCTCGAATACTAAATAACGATTCATTCTCTCTCTTTGCAAAAAATCTCGGTGGTAAGCCAGTTCTTCTTCTGCAGAAAGCAAATTTTCCTTGCCATACTTAGCTACCCAGGCCTGAACCACCTCTTCATTCCAGAATAAAGCCTCCACAGAAAAAGCATCCTCTACCTGAGCAGAGCGAGTCCATTTCTTGGCTGTATTCTGGTATATCTTGTCATAATCAACCTGCCCCTCTGCCATACCCACCATCAGTACCAGAACAAAAATCAGAGTCATAGTCATAACTATTTTGTTTTTCATTCCTTAAACCTCCTTATCACCATTCTTCATAAGGTTTTATCTCTATCTCTACTTCAGGCTCCTCTTGAGTTATAGGTTCTTCCTCCTGAGGAAGTTCTTCAATATTTTCTTGGGGAATTTCTTCTTCCCAGGAGCTCTCATATTCTGAGATTTCTGGTGGGGATGGCAATACCATTTCTCCTACCCCTACCAGAGGCCCAGCAACTTCTTTGGTCTCCAGTACCTCTACAATTAGCTCTGCCCCTTTTTCCACTTTAGCTGGTTCTCCTTGTATAAAAACTCCAGCTACTGCTCCTATAGGACCAAGCAAGGCAAGTCCAGCAATACTGGTTATTACTGCATATCCTACTGCTTTATTTTCTTCAATTGATTTGTCTCCCAAACCCAAAGGAATAAGAGTTCCATCACTGGCTCTTACAGCCCCAAAATCTATTTCCAAACGTCCACTTTTGCCAAACGCTCCCTTACGTCTGACTTTAGTTAATCTCCCCTCCCCTTCTGTTCCTTTAGCCAAGACTAAGACCCCATCTATGCTTATATCCTCTGCCACTATGAAAGGAACTGGATCACCTTCATTGTTTCTCTCTGAGTGGAGCTCCCTCTGAATAGAGATTTTAACCAGAGTTTCTTCCGGAATCTGAACAGTAAAAGATTTTACTTTAGAAGGATCTATACAAGTTTTGTACAGGCGGTCTACTCTTACTCCTATGGGTTCATCACTGACCACTCCAAAAATCAATTTTTCCAGTTCCTCTAATTCAGCAATAAGAATTCCACTCTTTGCCGGTTCAGAACGGAGAGCTAGACGAATAGCTCTAATCTTAAAGTCTAAAGATGGCTCAGCATCTGTACCGGTAAGGATGAAAGTCTTGAGGGTGTTGACTCTCTCCATAAGAGTTCCAGAGAGAGTGTCACCAATTAAATCTCTTTCTATTTTTTCTACTCTGCTCAGCACGCTTCCAGACTGCGGTAAACCATAAAGAATTTTTTCCATGCTCTCTAAATCTCTCACCAACGGGGAAGCTACCTCTTCTTGAGCCCCTACCGAAGTCAGTAAAACAAAAAGTAAAAAACAAACAGTGAAAGGTAAAACTATTCTTTTCATCATCCTTCACTCTCCACTAAAGCTCATTTATCCTCAATTTTATTATACTCCAAAAAAGGCTTTTTTTCTCCAACCTCCATCCACTTTTATAGTTATTATGGGACAATGTCACCCTGGAGTTTCTCAAGAAGATATTCCCTCAAATTAGCTAAAATTAAAAGAGGGATATTTACTAATGAAGCAAAATAAAAGAATTCTATATTGTTTATTACCTTATTTATACAAGAAAAATGACTATTAGCAAAACCAGTTACCAATCCCACCAGAACCTAGGAAGAAGATACACCACTGGAAAAAAGAACTTCCTAAAATTTAAAAAAATCTGCTAAGTTGCCTTTCTTTTCATTCTATTATCACAAAGGAGTATATTAAGCAGCTTGATAGCCTAAAATTAAAAGCAAAACAGATGAAAAAAACTAAAACATAACGTCGAGGGAAACACCTGGAGTGATGCGGCGGTCTCTAATACCGCCGCATCACTCCATCATGCATCTTACAAAAGATATCGATATAAAAGAGATTCCAGTTCGCTTTCTGAAATAGCACTTTTCTCAACATACTGGATTTCCCCTTTTTCGTTTAAGAAAAGAAAGGCCGGGACACCAGACCCTATATATTTTTTATGCTCTTTTCCATAATTATCAATTAAAACCGGAAAAGTCAAGCCGTACCTATTAACAAAACCAGCTCTGATCGTTTGAGCATATTCTTCTGGAGAAGCAATTAAATTTCCAGTGCCATGGTTTTCATTCACCGCTATTCCCAAAATTTGTAATTCTCCTTGATGCCGGAGATAAATTTTCTGAATGCCAGGAGCCTCACCACTACAGTATGTACAATAAGATTTAAAGAAAAATACCAAAACCGGTTTTCCTCGAAATTCAAAAAGAGTAACCTCTTTTCCATCTAAGTCAGGGAGGGTAAAATTAATTCCAGTATCTCCTGGCGTTGGAGTTGGTGTATCTGTAGGTGAAGGAGTAGGAGTCTCTGTGGGTAAAGGTAAATAGTCAGAGCATCCCATTATCCCCAAAGGAAGATAAAAAACTAAAACAATGATAAACCACTTTGGCCAGTTCCCTTTTTTCATAATTTAAGCTCCTCTCTTAGTATCTAAGTCTTCTAATAGCTACAATTATACAATATAAACACACTTAATTTCCTACCCCGGGAGAAAGTTTCTTGGAATACTTTTTATCGTAAGGTAGTAATTACAGAGGGGAACAGGAGACAAAAGAAGGTATCTTATTCTATATATAAGAAATGCAGAGGCGTGCTGGAAAAAGGTATTGCTGGGGTTCGTGCTACAAAGAGAATGTTTTCGTACACTTTATCATTGACCCAAAGCAAAAGACTGTTACAATAAAGAAAGGCTACTTATCATTTACTAGAGGAGAGAAGATTATGAATACTATCCAGATTAAACCACTCACTTATGAAAACTTCCAGAAATATGGCGATTTTGTCCGGCTTGATGAGGTTAACCCTGAAAAATATCAATGTATTGGTCAAGCCCCAGTTGAGTTTTATCCTGATTTGATCTTACAAAATTTAGGTAGCCCTATTTTGGGAGTGTCTTTATGTCGAGTTTTCCCCAGAGACCTGAAGGTTGAGCTCACTGAACACCATAATTATACTGAAGAGGGAAATCTTCCCCTCGATGGAGATGTATACATGCATGTTGGACCTGCTACCCAGGAAGCGGAAGACATGGAAGTAGAAATTTTTGAAGTTCCCAAACTCACCTTTGTTCGCTTAAAAATCGGGGTCTGGCATCACGCTCTCTATGCCAAAGGAGATAAGCCAGTTAATGTTTTAGTGTTATTAGCAGAGAGAACTTATCACAATGATTGCGAAGTTAAACCTTACAATTTTGTCTTTGGAGAAAAAAGGTAAATTACTACTAACGCCAGATTTGTCCTGGCGTTAGTAGTAATCTCACTTAATTATAGTTAACCGTAAAAGACAGCCTACGGCGTAGGATTAAAAAGAACAATAAGAGGGTTTCACCCCCTTATAACCCCCTTTCTTTTTCTTCCCTCGCCTTCAATGGAAGAACCCCACATATTCCTTCCCTCGCCCTCGAAGGGAGAGCTTTACATCTTTTTTCCCTCGCCCTTGAAGGGAGAGGGTTAGGGTGAGGGTGTCTTCTTGCCGTTATTCCTGAATGGTTCTATCATCCCCTTGTCTGTCATTCCTGAATGTTTCTATCAGGAATCCAGAACTATGAGGAGCTTTGCCCCTCTATAATCCCGAACTATAAGGGGGTAAACCCCCTTATAACCCCCAAAAGCAAAAAACAAAAACTACTGGTGGAAAAATATCCACCAGTATGCTGGAGAAAAAGGCAGTCTGCGACGCAAGATTAAGAAAACTTAAAAAACAAAAGAAATAAAGGCCATAGAGAAAGACAAAGTCTTTCTCTATGCATAGCGACCTTGAGTTTTTGACTTCCGATATAATTTACTTTTTAAAAGTTTCTAACCAGTTTTGCGGGATACAATATTCAACTCGCACAATTGACATTAAGCAGGGAATTGGTTTATAGTGATGGAGTTTGATCGACTTTTTAACTTACCATCAAAAATTTTTCACGAGAAAAATTATTTCCGAAGCAATAAAGGAGGTTAACACAAGTTTAATATATGTTAGACATCTATCGAGAAGCTAAAGGCGTTATACAAAAATTAGAAAAAGTTGAACCCAATGTCTGGATTCACATGGTAGCTCCCACAGAAAAAGAACTGCAGGAGGTAGCCAGTTCTACAGGATTGATGCTTGATTTTTTAAAAGCAGCCCTGGATGAAGAGGAGCGTCCTCGACTGGAAACAGAAGAGGGACAGGCTCTAATCCTAATTAATATTCCTGTGGCTCGTTCTCCTCTTGTTTACACTACTCTTCCATTGGGGGTAGTCATCGGGCAGAATTATATTGTTACGGTTTGCATCGAAAATATTCCTCTAATTCAAGAATTAATACAGCGAGCTAAAATACATACCGGAAAGAAAACTCGCCTTCTTTTACAGTTGCTTTATCGTACGGCTATTATCTATATTGACAGCGTTAAACGCTTGAATTTCAAAGCTCGAGAGCTGGAAAATCAGTTGCGAAAATCAATGAAAAATGAAGAGATGTTCGGACTTATGGAAATTCAGAAAAGTCTGGTGTACTTAGCCACTGCTCTTAAGGCTAACCAGATCCTCATGGAGAAGCTTTTGCGATCCCATCTCCGCCCGGCATATGAAAAAAAGGAGGAACAATTACCCATTAAACTTTATGCCGAAGATGAAGACCTTTTAGAAGATGCTATTACTGAAAATCAACAAGCGCTATCCATGGCTGAGGTTCATAGTAATATTTTAAGTGAAACCATGGACGCTTTTGCTTCTATTATTTCCAACAACCTCAATATAGTTATGAAATTTTTAGCTGCTATAACCATCATTTTAGCTATTCCGGGATTAGTAGGAACCTTTTATGGTATGAATGTTCTTCTCCCTTTGCAGAGCAGCCCTTATGCTTTTCATTTCGTAATCTTTATTTCAGTTATAACGGTAGCAGTAGCTACTCTCATTTTTTACAAAAAGAACATGCTTTAAAAAAACAAAAAGCCTTCCTTATACCCTTAAATTCTTACCAAACTGTCATTGCGAGCCTCGTCTACTCGCTTGGTGCGAAACACGGTTATTTAGAACCCAACGCGCAGAGTAAAAGAGCCAGTAACACACCTTTTATAGTTAACCGCAAAAGACAGCCTACGGCGTAGGATTAAAGACTTAAAAACTAAAAGCAAAAAGAGTAAGCATAAAAAACTACTGGAAGAGAAAAAGTGTCTCTTCCAGTACAAAGGGGAAAGAATTCCCCCTTGTAAACCCCTTTCTTTTTGCCAGTGCAATAACCTTCTTGCCACTCCTGAATGCCTCTATCGACTATGAGGGGGTTTCACCCCCTTATAACCCCCAAAAAGAAAAGAACAAAGACTTAAAGAGGCAAAAACCACTGAGGAAAGAAAAACGCTTTCCTCAGTACCTGCGGCACCAAAGACGAAAGCAAAATAGATGAAAGAAACTAAAAGCAATTACGCTGGAGAAAAGCACTCCAGCGTTGAGAAAGGAAAAGCATCTTTCTCAGTATAAAGGGGAAAGAATTCCCCCTTGTAAACCCCTTTCTTTTTCTTCCCTCGCCTTCAATGGAAGAACCCCACATATTCCTTCCCTCGCCCTCGAAGGGAGAGGGTTAGGGTGAGGGTGAAGGTTATAAGAAAGCTTTACCCCCTTATAACCCCCCAAAAGACAGACAGCCTACGGCGTAATACTTAAAAGCAAATTAGATAAAAAAGATTAAAACTATAATGCTGGAGATAAAATACTCCAGCATAACAACCTTGAGTTTTTGACTTTCGATATAATTTACTTTTTAAAAGTTTTAATATTTTAATCAGTTTTGCGGGATACTATATTATAGATGAATGGCTTCTCTTTCCTATCACAGAGGAAGAAACTCAAATGTTGCTTTCAATTATTGATTGCAGAGCGACAACCTGCTCGACTATCGTAGTTTCCCAATTTGAACCAGCTGAATGGTTGGATCAGATTCCTATTCCGGTAGCTGCTGAGGCAATCATAGATCGTATCGATGCCCAGTCTTATCACATCGTGATTCAAGGGAAAAATTCCATGCGGTCCAAATTATCCTAAGAAAAGAGGGCTACCTTACGGTGGTCCTCTTTCTCCGCGCTGCTGGCTCTCAATACTCCATATTGCTGGCTCTATTAAAACGCTATTTGCAATCAGACCACATGATAATTTTGTAGTAAAAATTAAAAATCTTGTTAAGAAATATGAACTTCATGGGTTGTTATTGCATGATAGTATCCTTCTAAAAATTTTTGAACAAATATCATTAGAAAACATAGAACCCATCTTCTCTTTTTAGCAAAAATAGGTTAAGCTTAAAGAAAAGTTACCAAAGGAGGAAAAATATGGAAATTTCCCATATTTTGGTGCCTACTGATTTTTCTCCCTTTTCCGACTTAGCTCTGGAAAATGCTGCTTCTTTAGCAGAAAAATTTGGAGCAAAGATAACCATTCTCCACGTTCTAACTCTGGCTGAGGTTAATGCCCTCACTTCTCAGCCTGGCAACCCCTGGGAGAACGTTATGCTCAACATCCAGAATGATACGAGAGAAGAGTTTCAAAAAAATGCCGGAAATTACTCTCTCGTTGAAGAACCAGCATTAGAAGTAGCAGTGGGAGAACCAGCAGAAGAAATAGCCAAATTCGCTGAAGAAAATGGAGTAAATCTTATAGTTATGGGAACCCATGGAAGAACTGGTTTAGCAAGCATATTTTTAGGTAGCGTCACTATCGGAGTAATAAAGAAAACCTGCTTACCGGTTATGGTAGTAAAATGCGCTGAGAGTTTGAAATAATCTAAGTTCGGGAAGTCAGATGTATCTGACTTCCCGAACTTAATACTCCATTTTTAGAAAAAACAGATGTCTATATTTACCGGGTTTGTGACTTCGAAATGAATAAAAATCAGTAGAAACTGCAAAGTCGGGAGCTATACTTACAGCAAAAAGCTTAACCAAATAGCTCAAACAAACAGCTTTAATTCTCTAGAGAGTAAATCATCGAAATCTATACCCCGGTAAATGAGGTCTTCTTTTTCAATCCGGGAGTATATTTTATCCTGGAAAGTTGGTCGTTGGTGCCGATATATCACCCCTAAGGGGATTTTATCTCCCCACTCTAAGCTCTTTTCCAGAGCTCTAATTCTATCTTCCGGCTGATAGCTATCTTCTAAATAATAAACTCTCTCTTTATACCAAGCAAAGGTATTAACCCGATTAAAAGTCACACACGGTTGCAAAACATCCACCAGGGAAAAACCGTTCCAGGTGAGAGCTGCTTTTATAATTTCTTTCAACCTGTCTACATCCCCAGAAAACCCCCGGGCTACAAAACTGGCATCCTGAGAAATAGCCAGGCTCAAAGGGTTTAAAGAAGTAGATATATTTCCCCAGGGCTGAGCTTTAGAAACAAATCCCTCTTCTGAAGTAGGAGAAGCCTGCCCCTTAGTTAGACCGTAAACCTGGTTATCATGCACAATTACTGTAATATCCGGATTTCGTCGCAGAGCATGGAGAAAATGATTCCCCCCTTCTCCATACATACATCCATCTCCTGATTCTGCTATTACGAGAAGCCGGGGGTTCACCGTTTTTATCGCCAAAGCCACAGGAATGCTTCTCCCGTGCAACCCATTAAACACATTTACCGCTATATAATGAGGTAACTTAGCTGCCTGACCGATTCCAGAAACCAAAACTACCTCTTCCGGGGAAAACTCTAGCTCTGTGAGCGCTCCTTTTAGAGCTCTTAAAATCCCAAAATTCCCACAACCTGGACACCAGGCAATTTCTATCTGACTATCAAAGGAGTTACTCATTTTTCCCTACCTCCTTAACTTTTAGAAGCAATTCTTCCACCAAAAAAGGCCTCCCATCGTAGCTATTGATTCTGAGAGGAAAAGGCAAATGAAGCTCTCCTTCTAAAAGATTAGCTAATTGCCCTCCATAATTATTCTCTATCACTATTGGACGAGAAGTATGACCGAAAAGCTCTTCTATTTTTAGAGGAAGAGGATAAATTTCACTGAAGTGAATTATGCCACTATCTATTCCCTCCATTCTAAGTCTCTCTTGTACTTCCTTTATCACTCCCCAAGTAGAACCCCAACCAACTAAAGTTAAATCTTTTCCTTCTTCGTAATAAGGGAGGCGAACTTCTTCTTTCATTGTTTCTTTTTTTCTCATCCTCTTCTGGTGCATTTCCACCCTCAAGCTTAAATCTTCGGTGAGATGCCCAAATTCATCATGCTCATCGCTGTCTGCCACTACCAATGCCTTACTTAATCCCGGAATGGCTCGAGGAGAAACACCTGAAGGAGATATAAGGTAACGTCGATAAGGAAGAGGAAACGAAGAAAATTGAGGAACATCTGGTCTTTCTCTTACTTCTAGATTCTCATAAGTCCATTTGGAATCAGCCAGATATTGATCACTTAAAATAATGACTGGCACTTGGTATTTTTCTGCCAAATTAAAAGCCCTAATTACCAAGTTAATAGCCTCTTGGGGCTCACGAGGTGCAAAAACAAACCGAGGGAATTCATCGTGGGAAGCGTGGAGCACAAACTCTAAATCTCCTTGCGAAGTTCGAGTGGGCAAACCAGTGCTAGGACCAGGTCTCTGAGCATCTACTACCACTAAGGGAGTTTCCGTCATAGCCGCCAGCCCCAAACCTTCACTCATCAGACAAAAACCACCTCCTGATGTTCCCGTCATAGCTCGAGCTCCAGCATAGGAAGCACCAATAGCCATATTAATAGCCGAAATTTCATCTTCTGCTTGCTCCACTGCTATTCCATAATCCTGGGCCCGAGAGGAAAGAAAGTTCAAAATTCCCGTAGAAGGAGTCATAGGATAAGCACTATAAAACTGGCAGCCGCTTAATAAAGCCCCTAAGCCTAAAGCCTGATTTCCATCCAAGACTAAAAGAGGAATTTTTTCTCTTTTAGTTCCCTCTATTAGCGAGGAAAAAAAATAGGGAATTACTTCATCTCTGCCTCGTTTTAAAGCTTGCTTATTCTTCTCTACTATTTCTTTCCCTTTCCGGGCAAAATTTTCCTCTAAATAATTATCAGCAATTTTAAAATCCAATCCTAAAATACCTAATATAGCACCTATAGCAACAACATTAGCAAAAATCTTGTTCCCTACCTCTTTAGCAATTTCTTCAAAATTTAAAGGTATGAGATGAAAAGAAGGAGCACCTTCTTCCTTTTTTACCGCGCCTAAAATCCATCCCCCCTCTTTTACCCTTTCCCGATGCAGCTCGTAAGTTTCCTCATTAAGGCAGATCAGGATATCCACCATTTTTAATGCTGCTCGACAGGGGATGTTAGAAAAGCGAACCTGGGTAAAGCTATGTCCTCCTCTTATCCGAGATTGATAATCTTCAATAGAAAAAACGAAATATCCGCTTCTTTGTAAAATAGTGGATAAAGCTCCAGAAACAGTTTGTACTCCTTGTCCCGCTTCTCCCCCCACTAATAAATTTAAGTCCAAATCCCCCTTACCTCCTTTAGGAAATAAAATTTGCTTCTTGCTTCTACAGTTTCCTTTAATATCTCGGTATATTTATATTACCATATTACTGAGAAATTTAGGATAATACTCATCCCAACCCTTATATCTCCTTCTTTCCATCTCTTGCAGTATTTCCCTTTTATTTTCCCCCTGAAGGGAGCGAGAAGGTAATAAAAAGAATATGTAGAGTTTTCACAGGAAGGACGAGGAAAAATACGGATTCTTCTCTCCAGAAGAGAAGAAATGACTTCGAAGAAGGGGAAAGAAAAGTCAAAAGAGAAGTGTAAGAGGTAAATAAAAGAGACCTGTTATTGCCGAATTTTAGAGGTTTTGCAAGATAACATAGAACTTAAGGCTCCTTTATATATACAATATGTTTTTGATAAGGAATTTCTATGTTCTCCTGGTCAAAAGTTTTCTTTATTAAATAGAGCATGTCCCTTTCTACATCCCAATGTTTATTGGGAGCCACCTTGAGTACCAATCTTAAAACTACACCGGAAGAATCTAAACGAACTATTCGATGGACAGCAGCTGGCTCTAAAATCTTTTCCGGGTGTTCCTCATGATATTTTTTTGCTATTTCTTCTAAAATACTTGTAGCCCGGTCTATATCTGCTTCATATGCTATCCTTATCTCTACAATAGCCCGGGTAAAACCTCGATTATAATTGGCAATACGAGAAATCTCTCCATTAGGGATAATAATAAGAGCTCCAGAAAAAGGACGAATGCGGGTCACCCGCAACCCTATATCTTCTACCGTACCGCTAATGTCACCAATTTGTACTGTATCTCCTACTGAAATACTGTCTTCCAGAAGGAGAAAAACACCGGTTAAAATATCCTTGACTAGAGTTTGAGCACCAAAACCCACGGCAACACCTACAATTCCCGCTCCAGCCAGAATTGCCGTAGCATCAACTCCTAACTGCCTAAGAATTAAAATAGCAGCAAAAAAAATAATCACATATTTCAACAGACTTCGCAGTAAAGGAACTAAAGTATTGAGTCGGCGGGCAACCTCTCGCCGACCAGTATATTTGTCTCCCCAGGTCAAGAGCCTTCTTATCAATCTCTCGCTTATAGACAGAATAAAATAAGAGACACCTATAATAATAGCAATATTTAAGGCTCTTATAAGTATTGTCTTCAAAAGACTAACGTCGGCTTCAAGCATCAATCTTTCCTCATAGTAAGAGTAATACCCTGTCTCTCAAAAATTTCTTGATGATATTCCTGAATAGATTTAACAGCTACAGAGCCAGATTTGAGACGCTCTATAGCGTAAACCGTAGCTTCTGCTCCTGAGAGAGTGGTAACAAAAGGAATATCGCGAATAATTGCTTCTTTGCGAATAATACTACTCTCTAACTGAGCTCGTCCTCCCGAAGGGGTGTTAATGATCAGGTCTATTTCCCGGTTTTTAATCACATCTACCACATTGGGACGTCCTTCGCCTACTTTTGCTACCACCTCTACCGGGATACCATTATTACTCAGGACTTTAGCTGTTCCTCGGGTGGCCACGATCTTGAAACCTAAATCTCGAAGTTTTTTAGCTATAAAAATTATTCCTCTCTTATCTCGGTTCTTAACACTAATGAATACTGTCCCCTCCAAAGGTAGGCGAGATTGAGCAGCAATCTGGGATTTAGCAAAGGCCATGCCAAAATCGCTATCTATCCCCATCACTTCCCCGGTAGAGCGCATTTCCGGGCCTAATACCGGGTCTACCCCAGAAAAACGCCGGAAGGGAAAAACTACTTCCTTAACTGCAAAGTAATCTATCTTGACTTCTTGAGTTAAGCCAATTTCCCGTAATTTCCTCCCCGCCATTACTTGAGAGGCCAGACGAGCATAAGGTACCCCCGTAGCCTTACTCACAAAAGGAATAGTACGAGAAGCACGAGGATTTACTTCTAAAACAAAAATTTCGTCATCTTTAGCCGCATACTGAACGTTCATAAGCCCTATCACTTTTAGCTCTCGAGCTAAAGTATAAGTAATCTGTTTTACTTTTTCGACAATTTCATCACTTAGAGAAAAAGGAGGTATAACACAGGCGCTATCTCCAGAGTGAATACCTGCTTCTTCAATATGTTCCATTATACCGGCAATAATGGTAATCTCCCCATCACTGATGGCATCAACATCTAATTCTATCGCATCTTCTAAAAACTTATCAATTAAAATAGGATGCCCGGCAGATACTTCTACTGCCTGAGAGACAAAGTCTTTCAATTCTTCTTCACTATAAATTATTTTCATTGCCCTTCCTCCTAAAACATAGGAGGGACGCACCATAACCGGGTAACCAATTTGAGAAGCGACTAAATGAGCTTCTTCAAAGGAGGTAGCTATTCCACTACGGGGCTGTTTTAGTCCAATTTTATCTACCAACTCCTTAAATCGGTCCCGGTCCTCAGCTATATCAATACTTTCTGGAGAAGTTCCTAAAATTTTAACTCCTGCTCTTTCCAGGTCTTTGGCCAAATTAAGAGGAGTTTGCCCTCCCAGCTGCAGTATTACCCCCTGAGGATTTTCTTTTTCTACCACATTAAGAACATCTTCCAAATATACTGGCTCGAAAAACAATTTGTCTGAAGTGTCATAATCAGTACTTACCGTTTCCGGATTACTATTTACCATTATAGTTTCATAACCTAAGTCTCTCAAACCCCAGGTAGCATGAACACAACAATAATCAAATTCAATCCCCTGCCCTATCCGATTGGGCCCTGCTCCCAAAATAACCACTTTTTCTCTATTTGAGGGGTTAGCCTCACATTCTTCTTCATAAGTAGAATAATAATAAGGAGTTTCGGCAGGAAATTCAGCAGCACAGGTATCTACTTGTTTATAAACTGCCTCTATTCCTTTTTCTTTTCGCCACTTCCTTATCTCTTCCTCTTTAGTATTCCAAAATCCGGCTAACTGCCGGTCAGAGAAACCAAATTCTTTGGCTCTTTTAATCAACTCTGGTTCTAAATTTTTCCAATCCCTTACCCCTTTAAGTCCCTCTTCCATCTCCACTATTTCACTTATCTCGTGGATAAACCAGGGGTCAATTTTAGTTAAATCATAAATTTCTTCAGTGCTTAAACCTTCTTTAATAGCCATCTTCATATAAAAGACTCTCTCAGCATTGGGTTTAGCTAATCTTTCCCGTAATATCTCTTGTCTCTTTACTTTGGATAAACTTTCCCAATTCTTAACATCCTCTAAGCCACACTTTCCAATCTCCAGAGAGCGAAGCCCTTTTTGAAGGGCCTCTTTAAAATTACGCCCAATGGCCATAGTTTCTCCTACACTCTTCATAGAAATTCCCAACCATGGTTCAGTCTCAGGAAATTTCTCAAAAGTAAAACGGGGGATTTTCACCACACAATAATCTATAGCCGGCTCAAAAGAAGCCGGAGTTTTACGAGTAATGTCGTTGGGAATCTCATCCAGAGTATAACCTATAGCTAGCTTAGCAGCAATCTTAGCAATAGGGAAACCCGTAGCTTTAGAAGCCAGAGCTGAGGAACGAGAAACCCGGGGATTAATTTCGATAATTACCATTCGACCATTTTGGGGATTAACGGCAAATTGAATGTTACAACCCCCGGTATCAACTCCAATCTCTCTTATGGCTTTGATAGCTAAATCTCGCATCAACTCATATTCCCGGTCAGTTAATGTTTGAGCAGGAGCCACAGTTATACTATCACCAGTATGTATTCCCATAGGGTCGAAATTTTCAATGGAACAGATAACCACTACATTATCTTTAGCATCTCTCATTACTTCCAGCTCAAATTCTTTCCATCCCATTACTGATTCTTCAATCAATATTTCTCGAATCATACTGCTATCCAGGGCTTTTTGAGCTAAATCTTCAAATTCCTCAATATTATAAGCAATAGCTCCCCCTGTTCCTCCCAGGGTGAAACTAGGCCTTATTATCAGAGGAAACCCTATTTCTTTAGCCACTTCTATTGCTTCTTTTAAACTGTATGCTTGACCACTCCGAGGAACTTCTATCCCTATTTTAGTCATAGATTCTTTAAAAAGCCGGCGGTCTTCTGCTTTTTTAATAGCCTGAGGAGAGGCACCTAAAACTTTTACTCCCCACTTATCTAATACTCCTCGCTCTTCCAGTTGCACGGTTAAGTTTAGGGCAGTCTGTCCTCCTAACGTAGGAAGCAAAGCATCAGGTCGTTCCCGTTCTATAATCTTTTCTAAGACTTCAGGAACTAAAGGCTCAACGTAGGTACGGTCAGCCATTTCCGGATCGGTCATAATGGTAGCGGGATTGCTATTCACCAAAACTACTTCATAACCTTCACTTTTTAGCGCTTTACACCCCTGGACTCCTGAATAGTCAAACTCACAGGCTTGGCCAATTATTATAGGACCAGAACCAATAATCAGAATTTTCTGGATATCTTCTCTTTTAGCCAAGATTATCCTCCACCATTTTTATAAACTCATCAAAAAGATAGGTAGTATCGTGAGGACCAGGGTGAGCCTCAGGATGAAACTGCACCGAGAAAAAGGGTAGATATTTATGTTTCATTCCCTCCAGGGTAAAATCATTGAGATTAATATGGGTAATTTCTATCTCTGGAGGTAAAGTATCGGGGGCAACAACAAAACTATGATTTTGAGTGGTCATGGCTACCCAGCCGGAGCGTAAATCTTTAACCGGATGGTTAGTTCCATGATGGCCAAACTTTAGTTTAGAAGTTTTCCCTCCCACTGCTTGAGCCATTATCTGATGACCAATGCATATCCCCAGAATAGGAAATTTCCCTATTATTTTTCTTACCAATTCTACAAGGTAAGAAAGAGCAGCGGGGTCTCCCGGACCATTAGAGATGACCACTCCTTGAGGTTTTTCTCTTATAATTTCTTCCGCTGAGGAAGTAGCAGGATAAACTACCACTCGACAATCTCTTTTAGCTAGTTCTCTTAATATGCTAAACTTCACTCCACAATCCACAACCAGAATGTTAAATTTTCCTTTCTCTTGCCACACATAAGGTGCAGAAGCAGTAACTTTTTTAACCAAATCCTGGCCCACTATTGATGGAACTTTTTTAGCTTTTTTTACTAAAGAGGCGGGATCTAAATCCCGGGTGGAGATTACCCCCCGCAAGGCTCCCTTCTCCCGGATATGCTTGGTAAGAGCTCGAGTGTCTATTCTTTCCAATCCTAGCAAATTATGGCGTTTAAAATATTCCTCTAAGGTTTCTTCTCCTCTCCAGTTACTATACATAGTGCTTTTTTCTCTAACAATTAGAGATTCTACTTGAGGACGGGAAGATTCTGAATCTTGAGAGTTGAGACCGTAATTACCAACGAGAGGATAAGTTATGGTTACGATTTGGCCCCGAAAAGAAGGGTCAGTGAGAAGCTCCTGGTAACCGATCATGCCGGTATCGAAAACTACTTCCCCTTCTGCTTCTCCCTCTACGCCAAAAGCATAACCCTGGAAAATTTTTCCATCTTCCAAAGCTAATAACGCTTTCATTCCAACACCCTCGGTCTAATATAACACAATTGTCAAGGGGTAATTTTCTAAGGTTGTAACATCACACAAAGCCCGTTAAACAAGGTCTGAGCCTCATTTGGCTATTGCGAGGAATATACAGAGAAATCTACAATGCAAGATGAAAACCAGGAACAAAAACTGAATTACGCTGGAGAAGCTACATCTCGCTATCATGGCGGGTTTTCTTTTTATTACTTTGCTACTTGAATTTCTCTTTTTTTCTCTCGCCCCTGACAGGAGAGGTTGGGGGAAGAAAGATGAAAACTATTTGAACTAAATAAAATTGATGAGATTATATTTGCTTCTGAGTCTCTTCGATAAAGGCCAGCATGTTGGGAAGAGGAACATCTCCTTCTACATCATGAGCGGGAGCAAGGATATATCCTCCTGAACGTCCCATATCTATAAGACGCCTTGTTTCCCGGACTACATCTTGGGGAGTGCCGTAGGGAAGAGTTTGCTGAGTAGAAAGCCCGCCGTGAAAACTCAAGCGACTCCGGTATTTTTCTATTAATTGGAAGATATCCATAACTTCTGGCTGAAAAGGATTAAAGCAGTCCACCCCTATTTCTATCAAATCATCGAATAATTCATCTACATCACCGCACGAATGAATAAATACATACTTCCCTTCTTGTTTAACACTTCCATACATTCGACGTAATTCCGGATAGATAAACTCCTTCCACAACTTTGGCCCCATTTGCAACCCCCGTTGCTGTCCCCAATCATCGCCGAAGTATACAGCATCTATGTCATACTTCATAGCCTCTTTTACCTGAGTAATGTTATAGTCAGCTATAGTGTGCAAGAGCTCATGCACAAAATCAGGATAGTCATAGAAATCCATCATAAGTTGTTCCATACCCCTCAAGGTCCAGGCTCGTTCATATAACGAAAAACCGATCTGAAATACCCGAAATCTATCGGGATAGCGCTGAATTTTTTCCGGGATATCCTGGAAAAAACGTTGGTCTAGAGGATTAGGAAACTTGTATCCCTGCAAGCTTGGTTTAGACAACACTGGTTTTTGGACATTACCAATATCTTTATCTATGCTTCGGTCCCAAACTACTCCAAAAACATCTCGTACCAAGTTTAGTCCTACGTCTTCGAAAAAACCGATATCGCTCCCTAATTTCAAAAGATGATTACCAACAAAATCTTCCAACTCATCCTTAGAACCAATTGAGCAATGGGAATTACTATTATAATAGGCAATGAGCTTATCAGCTGCTTCTTTAGTAAAACCAAAAGACCAGGGAACATAGGGCGGTTTTTCGTGGTCAAGTACCGTCTTTATTACTTGACGCTTTGTCATAATGTACCCCCTTTCCAAAACCGGGTTCTTCATGCTTTATTAAACTCGAGCTGACATATAATAACTTCTAGTGCTTAATTATAGTTAACCGCAAAATCCATTACAAATACTATAAAGGGGAGACCCCCTTTATAATCCTCTTTCTTTTTCTTCCCTTGCCTTCAATGGAAGAACCCCACATATTCCTTCCCTCGCCCTCGAAGGGAGAGCTTTACATCTTTTTTCCCTCGCCCTCGAAGGGAGAGGGTTAGGGTGAGGGCTATAAGAAAGCTTTGCCCCCTTATAAACCCCGAAAAGACAGACAGCCTACGGCACAATACTAAAAAGCAATTTAGATAAGAAAGATTAAAACTATAATGCTGGAGATAAAATACTCCAGCATAACAACCTTGAGTTTTTGACTTCCGGTGTAATTTACTTTTTAAAAGTTTTAATATTTTAACCAGTTTTGCGGGATACTATATTCAAGCCTCCTATATATTTTGATAGTGGTAACCCATTGTAAGGACATTTTCATTTTTTTCCCTCTACTATTAGCTTTTGAGACTCCCTATCCAGTCTCACAATAGATTTGGTATTTAGCTTCTAAGATATCAATGGAGTATCTCTTTCTAACACCGATTCGTTTATTCTTAAAAACCCCGGGCGAGCTCGACTTATGTTACCAAAGTCCTAAAATCTAATATACTAAGGAGGGAGGAATTCCTCCCTCCTTAGTATATTAGATTTTAAACTGTCCTAAGTCTTCTTTCAAACCTTCGGCCATCTTATCTAACTCCTGTATAGTACTATCTACTTCTTGAAGAGC
>Ga0209508_1001043_pt1 | contig 23331 bp, 32 predicted proteins | sample AD_UKC129_MetaG_FD_184427 | JGI IMG/M metagenome (GOLD analysis project Ga0209508, IMG submission 184427) | Active sludge microbial communities of municipal wastewater-treating anaerobic digesters from Canada - AD_UKC129_MetaG (SPAdes) (version 2) | ecosystem: Engineered > Bioreactor > Anaerobic... | reverse complement strand
ATCCCTTTACGCAAGAAGAACTTCTCCGAATTTTTAATTCAAATCACGAAGTCCGCGAAGCAGAATTTTCTTCTACGGGGAGCGGTTTATGAAGCTTAAACTTGACGTTGTAGCAACGGTATTTCGTTCAGATCTATTGAATAACTGGAATGATTTTAGACGGTTTTTTGCATGGAGAGAAACTGAAAACCCCTTCCATATTCTTATATCGGAGATACTTCTGCAGAAAACAAATGCTAGAACGGTGGAAAGTGTTTATGATGTGGTGGTTGGAAAGTATCCAACCCCACATATGTTATCTTTAGCTAATCCCGATGAGCTTATTTTAATACTTAAGCCGTTGGGATTAGCATATCGAGCTGAGCGCTTGATAACTATTTCCAACACAATTGTTAATAAGTATGAAGGTTCGGTTCCAGACAGCTTAAATGAATTACTATTATTACCCGGAGTTGGAAATTATGTTGCCAGGGCAGTTGCTTGTTTTGCTTTTAATCAAGCGTATCTCCCTTGGGACACAAATATGGTAAGGATTTCTGAAAGGGTCTTTAATCTGTATAGTTCTATGAGCCGACCACGAACAGATATTAAACTTGCAGATTATCTTGGAAGCTTACTATTAGCAAAAAACTGCATTCGCGTAAAGGAGATTGTTTGGGCAATGCTTGACTTTGCCTCTAGTATCTGCACTGCAAGAAATCAAAAATGCGAAGATTGTTTTGTCCAACAATACTGTAATTTTGTCAATCGAAAGATATAATAAATTAGAGTCTGCCAAAAAAATCTGATAATATATTATCGTTTCACTTATTGTACCTCCCTTTAGTTGATATTTTTTAAAAATTCTAAGATGGTTACGAAACTTTACGGCCAACTCGCCACCAACTCCCCATCTGGTGACCACAGTTCCGCAGGGTCTCCGTCATTGTTCCATATGTATTTTTTAGTCCAAAGTAGATAGTGCGGCGGGTCATGTCTTGCGTTTTTGCCCGACGTCACGGTTACCGTCTCGCCTGGTTTAAGCACAACGGAAGGAAACGTAAAACGTTGATTTCCCTTAGTGCTAACTAATACATAGCCCTTCAGGTCAATTGTCTTGCTGGAGATATTCTTGATAACGGCGAGCTCTTCTTCTAGATCTACTTTAAGTGAGAGTCCGCCGTTGATGCTTTCGCTTTGGCCTGCTTGTTCTTCTTTTATAGATATAGACCATAAGCCCGCGCCGGCTTCTCTTGCCTTCTTCTGCGCTTCAAGAAAGCGCTCGACATACTTCACATTGGGCGGGAAAGTGGCAACCTGGGCGTAACCTTCCAACAACAGCAGCTCATTAAAAAAGGTACCGTCTTCAAGCCACACGTAAGCGAGGGTACGGCCGTATTTGTCGGTCAACTGAACGTCGTATTCGAGGTAAACTTCCTTCCCTTCCAGCATCGACTTTGTGTAATTGGAGGCTTCCTTGCCGTAAGGCTCGACCCCCTTTTTAGGATGGACCGTCTCAGGAGTATCCACCCCTATAAGTCTCACCCGTCGGCCGTCAACCAGTTGTATTGTGTCACCATCTATGACACAGGCTACCTGCACCTTCTCTGCCTTTTCCGGAATTGCGACCGTGTCTCCAAAAGCCAGTGAGACAACTAACGCCAAAAGCAACAGGAGGCAGATGCCCCCCGACATTAACCTCCTGTAAAAATGCCTCATGAAGCATCTCCTCCTGCGCTTGCGATTTAAGGCTCAATTATGTTTAAAAAATTATACCGCCCCGCACATTCCTTTGCACACCAGCCCAAGCTCTTTGAGCCTTATCTCCATTGCCTGCATGGATACCTTGTAACGTAGGGCCAGCGCCCGAAGGGTGTATCTGTGCGCCTCGCGGGCCAGGCGCTTTTTGGGCATCAGAAATTCCGCTGCAAAGGCGTTGGCCGCCCGCTCCTGCCTCGGGTCTCGCTTTATCATGCCGCCTCCGCCGCTTTCGGAAAACACGAGGGAGTTATGCCCCAAGACGTAATGTCCAAGTTCGTGTGCCACGGAAAACCTCCTCCGGCACAGCGGACGGTTTGAGTTTACCGCTATGACGGGCCTGCCCGGCGGCACGTGTATCAGCATCGCGTCGATGCTGTCCGCCATGCCCCTTATCACCTCGATGCCAAGCTTCTTTAAAGCCAACACGACGACGTCTTCATCATCAGGCGCGCCGACCTCCTCCAAAAGCCGACGCGCCGCTACTGATGGATCCATGAGAGCGCCTCCTATGTTTGAAATTGCTGTGGCTGGTTTCGGGCTTACCGGCCTTTACTCGTTCATGCGTTCTTTGACGCTTTTCAGCGCATATGAGATGGTGTTTATGATGAACTTCTTGTCGGCGGGCGAGAGTTTGTCCCAGCTTTCCATGACGCTTCGCAAATTAGCCACGGCCTCTGCGTCCCGTTCCATCAGGATGGCAAGCAGCTTTTCAAGCTCTGCCGTGTATTCGTCGGCTTCTTTCGACATCTCCTCTTCCGCCCCGGTCAGGAAGTAGGAAACCGGGACGTTCAGCGCCTCGGCCAGCGCAAGCAGCTGCGGCACGCTCACCCCCCGCCTGCCTCCCTCAATGGCGCTTAAGCTCATCGGATGCATGCCAACCTTCTCGGCAAGGTCTTTCTGCATCATTCCCGCCTTTATCCTGGCAAGCTTGATCCTTATCCCGATGCGCTTTGCCAGCTGAGCATCGTCTTTGCTTTCAGAACTCCTGCTCAAAGATGTATCCCCCCATGTATATCATTTAGGTTATATATTATTCCATTTGTTTGTATTAATCAAGCCATGTGATCTTGCCTTTTTATAAAGCATTATAGATTTTCTAATTGTAAAAAAGCTATATAGCCTGTATAATCGATGCCGGAAGCCAGTGAAAGGGGGAAGGTGCGTGTACACCTGGGACAGAAAGAAGATCGGAAAGAACTTGAAGATCATGAGGGTAAAAAAGGACCTCTCGCAGGCAGAGCTGGCGGAGGCCCTGGGCGTGGCTCAAGGGCACTACTCGAACATCGAGTCGGGCAAGCGCCAGCTCTCGCTCCACCTCCTTGCCATGATATGCGAGAAGTACGGCGTCAATCCGGCCGAGATCATCGCCGACATAGACGAAATGCCGCCGTCTACCGATCCGGAAGATGAGAAGGCGGAGGTCTAACCATGCTCACGCTTGAACTTGTAGCAAAGCTTAGCAAAGGCAAGAACCGGGTCGCCTGCGTGTATCGGCGGGCGGCCTGGATGCTTGTCAAAAAGTTTGATATGCCGGCCAACCCCGACGAGATACTTTTCCTGGTGGACAACGTCTCAAAGAGGGCAAAAGAGCCGGCCTCGATCTGGCAGCTGCCGGAGTGGGCCGAAGACGTCATCTACCAAATAGCGGGCGTAAGGCTGAAGTTCGTCATAAAGTTACGCCTTGCGATGCTCGACCGCCTGCCGCCTTCTGCCGTTACAGCCGTTTTATACCACCAGCTGAGGCACATAAAGGAGGACGCGGACGGGACGACTTACCTCGACATGAAACATGACGTCGAGGACTTCCAGGAGCTTTTGCCCTTTAAGGACTACGTGCACGGTGCCGACATTCCAAACCTCCTTGACGCAGACCCTGCCGAAATCTTTACCGACATGCCCCTGCAGCTTCAGCTTAAGGTGAGCGAAAGCGGACAAGGGCAGGAAAAAGATGCGGCGGATGCGGCAGACATGGAAGATATGCAATACGAGAGATACGCGGAAGGCGAAGAGGTGAAAAGCTATGAAGTGGTTTAAGCACGACACCTCATCATCACGGACTGAAAAACTTGCCATGCTCAAGGCGACGAGGGGCCTTGAGGGGTACGGCTTCTACTGGAATGTCTTGGAGATCATAGCGGAAAGTGCCGGGAAAACGGGCGCGTCCGCGTCGGGTTCCGCCTGCTTTCCGCTTCAAACCTGGTGCGGACTTATAGGAGTTCCGCCTCAAACCTTCCGCAAACTCGCCGAAAACTGTCGCGACCTTGGCCTGTTTTCGGTGAGTTTCAGCAAAGTTTCGGGCGTGGAGGTGGCGAAAATCTCGACCGACGCTCTGGCGGAAATAGCCGACGAATACAGCAGCCGCAAGGCTTCACGAAAAAAGGAGCAGGCGGAAAAATCGGGAGAGTGTCGGGACAATGTCGGGACAATGTCCGCTGTAGATAAGAATAGATTAGATAAGAATAGAACAGAAGAGAACAGAAAAGATGAGAATGACTTAAATACTGCTTCCGCTTACGCGGAAGTGTCCGCGGACAGATCCGACGGACTCACCGACAGGACAGAAAAACTGACATGTGTGTCTCAAAGACAAAATACGGCAGTTAGGACAGAAACTGACGGGACAGCGCCGATGCAGCTAAAGGGCACCGAGCCGGTAAAACCAGACAACCTTTGCCCTAACCAGCCTGAAGTACCTGACCCTACCGCCAGCGCCATGGGCGGCCCTGTCGGATCGGTTGGTCTGACCGCTTCAAACGCTGACGCTGACGATGACGATAATGACTCTGACGCTGCCGACGCTGAGGGCGGCAAAAAAACCGCCTCCGTTCCGCCCTGTCCGCACAAAGACATCGTCGCCGTCTACCACGAGGTCTTACCGGAGCTTCGTGCGGTCAGGGTCTGGAATGCCGGCCGGGAAAAGAAGCTCCGCAGCAGGTGGCGCGAGGACAAAAGCCGCCAAAGTTTAGAGTGGTGGCGGAGCTACTTTGAGTCGGTCCGTCAAAGCGACTTTTTGATGGGACGTAAGACCGACTGGGCGGCCGATTTCGACTGGCTGATATGCCCGACCAACATGGCCAAAGTGCTTGAGGGCAAATACCACGACGGACCGGCTTTTTCCGGTTTGTCCCATGGCATGGCTGACCGCCTTGAGGCACTATTCCGCGACCTCGCATCGGCCTGGCCCGCCGACAGGATAGGCGACGCAAAAGAAGCCAGGAGGCTCTTTTTTGCCGTCTTCCCGCCTCAGATACTGGCAGACAGAGACAGGGCAAATATGCGGCTTTCAAACATCGAGGCTTGGGCGCAGGTCGTCTTAGGCCGTGAAGCGCAGTACGTGCCGCGCCTCGACCGCTGGATGTCGGGCTTAGACCCCGACATAGCGCCCGCCGACAACGGCGAGAGGGAGGAGGTGGCATGACGGTGGCAGATAAAATGCGCACACAGGCAGCCCAGACGGGAACGGCGGAAGCGGCGGAAGACCCGACATGGGACACGAGCTGGACGGATGCGGACGAAAGCGGCACGCCAAAGAGCGAAATTAGGCCGGAATCCGAAGACGACCACATCGCCCGCGTGGTCGCCGTAACGGGTGAGCTCGTCTCTTCCATGCCCCACGATGAGGGCTTGTTTGTCATCGAGCAGATGATCGAATCGGAGGCAAAAAGGCTTTACGGTCGTGGCCTGAAGGCGCCCGACATCGCGTCGTACGTTCGAGACGTCTTGGAGAAAATAGGTTTTCCCGTAGCCGAGCCGCTTTTGAGGCGCGCCGTAACGCGGGCCATTACCGAAGAGGTGGCGTCGGCAGGCAGGCTTGACCTCACGGCTTATGGCTACGTCCGACGGCTGAAGAAGGAAGTCAGAAGGTGGGACGATGCCGACAGGTTTGCCTTTGGCATTGACGGCCTGGACGATTCCTTCGGCCGGCTGCTGCCGGGCGAGCTTCTCGTGCTGGTCGGCGCTCAAGGGTCGATGAAATCGTCTTTGATGCTCACCGGGATCGAGCACTACCTGCAAAACAACCCAAACGGCACGGCAATGCTTTTTTCCCTCGACATGGCGCCCGAAGTGATAGCCGAAAGGCTGCTTCAACGCGAAATATGTGCGACTGCCGACCGGGTACGCTGGCATGTCAAAAACGAGACGGAAATTTTCAAATGTGCGATGAAAAAGATACGTGAAAGGTACGCCGACAGGCTCTTGATCTACGGGTCAGAGGCTCCGACGGCACAGCTGATGGGCAGGCAGGAGCGCATGACCATAGACGACTTAAAAAACGAGGTGGAGGCCTGCATGCCGTCGCTCGTGGCGGTAGACTACCTGACGCTTTTGCGTAAGCCTCGCCAGTCAGACCTCGACTGCGTAAACGAGGTTATGCCGACTTTGAAGGAGATGGCCCAGAAGTACGGCATTATGTTTTTGCTTCTTTCTCAGATGGGAAGAGCAAGCAAGCAGCTTCAGGCTGCAGGTTCGCTTTATTCCGGCAGCGCCAAAGGCGGCGGCATCGTCGAGGAGCTGGCCAACGCGCAGATCGACCTTTTCAAGGACGCGCCCATTGAACCTTACGGTGCGCCTCGCATCATAGCGACTGTTTCAAAGACCCGCCGGGGAGTGGCGGGGAGGTCTTTTGAGCTCGCCTACGACGGAGAGTCGATGAGCTTCACCGGTCAGGCAAGGCCGGTAAGGCGCGAGCGCGAAGCTAAGCCCATCTTTAGGGCAGGCCTTTTTTAGGTGGTTGTTATGGACGGGAAGCTTGAAGAAAGAGCCTTTGTGGCGGAAATTCCGGGAGTCCCGCCGAGCCTGTGGCGGTGCTACGGGATAAATCCGAGGGGCGGGGTGTTTCTCACGAAGGCAGGGCGCAGCTGGAAGCGTGAGGCGATGTTTGCACTGCTTCAGGTTCCCCACGACAGGCCGCTTCGAGGGCGCATAGCCATACGCGTGCGGTTTTTTGCCCACTCCCGCGGGCGGTGGGACATAGATAACCGCTTTAAGGTGCTCTTTGACGCGATGACGGAGGCGGGAGTTTGGTCCGACGACTCGCAGGTCGACAGGTTAGAATCCGAGGTCATCATCGTGCCGACGAAGGCAGCGTCAAGGACGGTTGTAACGGTAAGTGAAATTGAAGAAGGGAAGTGATCGCGATGTTGCTTTTTGTCAGGTGCAGCAAATGCGGGACGAAGACGGAAGACGAGGACATCTGCATGCTTGCCACGCATTTTCCCTGGACGTGTCCGGCATGTGGAGCGGAAAACAGGCCCTTGAAAGTCCACTTTGAGACGGCGGACGAGGACGAAGAGCTATGAGCAAAAAGCTTAAGGCCATGTGTGGCAACTGCCTGCACAGGTCGGGCGGGAAGTTCTGCAAGGTCGTGGGCGACGACGTTCCGGCCTGGGGTCTGCCCTGTTTTCTTTATACGCCTGCAGTAAGAGGGGACGAAAAATGACCCAGGCCGTAAAAGACGACGCGGGAAAGCTGAGATACGACCTCATACCGCCCTTTGCCCTTGAAGAGCTTGTGCGCGTCTTTTCGTACGGCGCAGCCAAGTACGGGGAAAGAAACTGGGAAGCGGGCCTGAAGTGGAGCAGGCTTTTTGCCGCCGCTCAAAGGCACCTTTGGAGCTGGTGGGCAGGGGAGGACGCAGACCCTGAAACGTCTTTAAGCCACCTGGCGCATGCGGCCTGGAACTGCCTTGCCCTGCTTGAGTTTGCCAGGACCTATGAAGAAGGAGACGACAGGCCCGCGTAAAAGAAGATCCATAATACAGTATGAGCTAACCGCCGGCCTCGGGACGCAAGCCCGGGGCCTTTCCTTTTGCCGGCTTCCCGCCCGCCGCGATCCCTTGCCAGCTCGCACATGGCTGCCCTCGCCCACGCCCTGTGGGGCGTGTGCTCGCGGTCGGCGGGTGCTCGCTGGCTGCGCTCACGCGGCGGGCGGGCGGTGGGGCGGGGCGGAAGAGAGGGCAAGCCGTTTCCGGGGTCAAGGCCGGCTTTTCCGGCCCACAGCGGCTGACGCCGCAAAAGGTCAGTAATGGTCATAGAAAGCCTAAATGATTTTATTCTTGACATAAATCTATGTAGATATATAATATATCTACAAGACATGAACAAGGAGGTAAAATCATGAAGATTGTCAAAGAGAACGGCGCGGTCATAGCCAGCACAGGATGCTGGAGCATCAGGATTGAAAACGACGAGCAGGCCATCGCGGCGCAGCTTGCAGCTTACAGGTGGGCAAGAAAGGACGAGCACAATGGCGACTAAGACGACCTTCAAGAGGGCAAGGGCACATCAAAGGTACCGACTGAAAGACGGCACGGTCGTTCCGGGAGTTACGACTATAGTCGGCTTGCTCAACAAGCCTCACCTCGTGGCTTGGGCAAACAGGATGGGCCTGCAGGGCATAGACACCACCGCCTACACCGCCGCCGCGGCAGGGGCGGGCACGTGCGCCCACGAGATGATCCAGGCGATGGTCGGCGGCCCAGAGGTGGACTTTTCAAAATACACGGGCGAGGAGATCGAGGCAGCACAAAACGCAGCCGACAAATTCCGCGAGTGGCTTCAAAAACATGATATGCAGACACACCTAATAGAAGAACAGATAGTAAGCGAGCGCTACCGCGTGGGTGGGACGATCGACTGGTACGGAGAGCTTGACGGGAAGATGACCTTAGTTGATATCAAAACATCCGGAAACATCTACGCCGAGCACGTCATACAGGTAGCGGCCTACGCGCAGATATTGAAAGACGAAGATTACCCGGTAGAAGATGTGCGGATCCTGCGCTTTTCGAGGGAAGACGACGACGACCACCGCGACATGAGCTTGAGCGACCGACTGCTTGAGGCGGGGTTTGAGATCTTTTTAAGGCTAAGAGACATTTACGACCTTCAGAAAGAAATAAAAATCTAAAACATACAGGAGGGCATAAAGATGGCGACAGCAAGAGAAGACATGATGATCGAAAGAGTGGAAGACGAGCTTTCCATCGTAGCCAGAAAGGATCCGCGCGAGCTTGCCTCAGTTCTGGCGAAGATAGGCGCGTTTCAAGATTTGGTGCGCACTCAACTGAAGGAAGGAATAGACTACGGCACAATACCTGGAGCAGGCGACAGAAAGGTGCTCTTGAAGCCCGGCGCGGAAAAGATAACGGTTTTGCTGGGCCTAAGGAGCAGGTTTGAGATAGTGGGCAAAGTGGAAGACTTCGAGGGCGGATTTTTTGCCTACATGGTGCGCTGCTCGCTGGTGACAGGGAACGGTGAGACCATCACCGAGGGATTGGGGCAGGCGAACACCAAGGAGAGCCGCTATGCCAAGCGTTGGGTGACGGAGAAAAAGCTGCCTGCTGGAATAGATAAGGACATGCTTCCAAGGCGGGAAAAAGAAGGGAAATACGGCAAATACTATGAGTATCAGATCGGCAACGATGACCCTTACACCTTGGCCAATACTGTTTTGAAAATGGCCAGAAAGCGCGCCCTTGTCGATGCTGCCCTCACTGTAGGCTCGCTTTCAGACATATTCACCCAGGACCTAGAGGATGCAGACTTAGCTGCCGAGGTGCGAGAAATTCCTCCGGCAGGTGCCGCATATCCCGCCTCTGCCAGCGTCGTGCCGCTTAACGCCGAGCGCATGGCAACGGAAAACCAGAGGAAGGCCATATTTGCCATATGCAGGAAGGCAGGAGGCGACGAAAACACGATCCGAAACATCATCCATGACCGCTACGGCGTATCGAGCACAGCAGACCTAACGATGGATCAGGCAAGTGAGCTTATAGATTACCTTGACGCGAACTTAAGGCAGGCAGCCAATGAGAGATAAAGAAAACTAAGACAGGCCCGGCACACAGCCGGGCTTTTCTTTTGCCCCGCCTCCCGCGAGCAAGCGAGCGGGAAAAGAGAAACCACACAGGCAACAGCGCGCCAACGAGCGCGCCCACGAAGGCAGCCCGAGCACGACAGAGAAGTGGAAACTTAAACATTTTTTCCCAAACGGGGGCGGACGCCTTTGTCTTTGCGAGAGCAAAGGAGCACTGTCAAGCGTCGGCGCAGCCGACCCGAAGGGCTTGCACTTGACAGTGCGACTGCTCGAGCATGCTTTTTAGTCCGCCCACCGTTTGGGGGGTGGAAAATGTGATGTTTCCTTGTTTTCTCCCCCCCTTTTGGGGGGAGATCCCGAGGATCGGGAGATCATAGGGAGAGGGGGGCTATGAAGGCCGATGCCGTGCGAAGCGACCACGCGCTTTTGCGAGCGGGGGCGGGTGGGGAGGAGCGAGCTAAAGCGCGGGAGCGGAAGCGAGGCATCGGGCAACCTCCAGGCCTTGAGGCAGCATGAGATTTGAACCCTGCGACCGCTTCCCACCCTTTACCTTTGCCCTCCGTCGGCAGGCCATGCGCCATCTGCGCCTTTGCCCGCTTTGGCAGCGCAGGCTTTGCGCATGGCGCCGACGGGGCTAGGCCGCCAGTGAGCGCGCAGGGCACGTCCGCTTTTCCTGGCCGCCATAAATTGAAGGGCCTGATTGCGGCAACCTGCGCGCTCGTGGCGGCCGTGAAAGCTCCTCAATGAAGGTGCGTAAGATTTTTGTCCGCAAGTCCGCAGCTTTTTTCCTGTTACCGCGTAAATTATGCGAATTGAATGCATCTTCACTCCAGTGTATTGTGAGCTTAAAGTCATTTAAGAAAGGGGGGATAAAGATGGCAGAATATCAGCCTATAGCAAGCCGTCTGACCTTGAGGCTCAGGACTGGTGCTGACGAGTGGGGTAAGCCTAAGCTCAGGAGCAAGTCAATAGCCGGCATCGACGTGGCGGCTGAGGCAACTGACGTGCAGGCGGTGGCAAACGCCATAGCCGGACTTTTGGCGTACCCGCTGGTCGAGATCCAAAAGGTAGACACGGACAGAGTGCAGTAAGCTTTTAGCACACTTAACCGAAGGGAGGTGAAACGTAATGGAACCTAAACAGACCAGAAGGCTTAGGATGACTTTTGAGACCGAAGACGGCCCGTGGACTTTGACTATCTCCGACGTAAAGGACGGACTGCTTCCCGAGGAAGTCGAAGCAGCGATGCAGACCATAGTTAATAAAAGCATTTTCGGCATACCGCCCACAGGAATTATTAAGGCCGAGCTCGTAGAGACCGGCACCACGGTGCTCGTTTAAAAGAGGCTATCCTACCTGTGTGGTGCCTATGTGGTGCGTTTGCGATAACGGCGGGAGCGCTGCTTCCCGCCTTTGATTATAAGAAATAGGAGGTGAAATCTTGGAAGAGTTTTTTACTTCGACAGTGCAGACGACGTTTTCGATAGCCGTGGCAGCTTACCTGCTCGTGCGCATGGAAACGCGCATGAGCGAGCTCACAAAAGCAATTAACGAGCTGCAGGCCGGCTTGAAGAAGTGCATTGAATGTGAACTTTACAGGACAGGAGAAAGGAAGTAGGAAGATGACTAAAGAGGCTGAACTTTTTATCTTGACCGCTGAGGGCGGCTACGTTGATCACCCAAACGATCCAGGAGGTGCCACAAACTACGGCATAACCACGGCCACCTTAAAGCAGGCAAGAAAGACAATCCCGAATCTTCCCGAGCACGTAAGAGATCTCACGGCCGAGCAGGCTTTAAAGATATACGAAACCTTTTACTGGAAGTCTGCAGGCTGCGACAAGCTGCCAAGCCCTGTCGACCTGCTTGTGTTTGACGGCGCCGTAAACTGCGGCGTAAGGCGCGGCGTTAAGTTCCTGCAGGAGGCACTAAACGTGATAAACGAAGGCAAGGCACTGCTGGCAACCGACGGCATCATCGGAAAAAAGACTTTAGCGGCCGTTGCCGAACATTCGGACGCTTTAAGGTCACTGTGCGCCGTCATCCTGTGGCAGCGGACGCTTTACTACCAGAGCCTTGCAGCAAGCAAGGAGACTTTTCGCACCTTCCTTCGCGGCTGGATAAACAGGCTGGCGAAGCTGTGGGAGAGGTGCGAGTGAAGTTCAACATGTGGATTACCGTGCTTACAAATTTTATTGGCCCTCCAGCTGTTTTTTGCATGATGCCGGAGGGCCATTGATGTTTTTATCTATTAGATCCTTAAGCGCCCACCATATCTGCCCATCCCTGCCAGATCATGACCATCGCCAGCGTGTCAAGTTCGCAGTATTTTAGTAGGGCCTCCTTGATCATTTTCCGTTCATCGTCGCTCATCTCCGAAAACTGCATCCTGCACCAGGCCATGGTAGCCGTCCCGCCTTCGTGTATCTCGTCGAAGCCCGACAGGAAGCCCTCGATCTCCTCTTCGTCGAGGCCTTCAAAGATCTTTGGAAGCAGGCTGTACGGGTCGCGGACGCGGCCGCCTTCTTTTACCACCCAGGTCCAGTCCTTGAAGTTCAGGCTTTTGACGCCGTCTTTGGCGCCGTATATGGGCCTGCCGTAAAATTCCTGCAGGAAAGAGGAAGCGTTGAGCATTGCCGGAAGCACTGCCTTGATGGAGTTGGAGCCCTTCGTGGCCGGGTCGTAGTAGTAGCTTTTTACCAGGTCTAACATATCGACCATGGTTCTCGGACCGGCGGTGATGCCCTCTATAAAAGAGATCAGGTCATTGGCGTCTGAGGGGGGCTGCGGGTCTTCTTGAAGCTGCGCCATTATAAGGTTTAAATAGGTGTTTTCGTGAGTTCCGTACCTGAATATCGTGCCTTTGTCATTTTCAAGCTGGCCCTTTAAGTCTCGGACGAAGCTGTAGTTTGGGAAAACTCCCGGACTGGGCTCGATGAACTGTCCTTCATGGCTGACATTTCTGCTTTCATCTACGATGTGGTGTGAAAACTGAAAGGCGATCGCCTCGTAGGGACGGCGTCCCTTGTTGAAGGGTATGGCGACCATCGCGGTCTCGAAGTCTATGAAGTGAAGCGGAAACTTCCAGGACTGCATCTCGCCTTTAAGCCCTTCTTTATCAATGTACGGGCTGCTATCGCCCTTTTGTGCCTTTTCTACCTGCAGCCACTGTCTTTTGGTCATCGAAAGGCCCTTGCCTTTTTTCTTTGACTGGGGCAGGTCCTTTTCTTCAATGCTGGCCAGAAATATTTTACCCTTGGAGATCAGCTCGTCTTTTTTGCGGAAGTTCCACAGGTCAAGGACCAACGGCTTATTAAAATCGTCGTCCGTCAGGCCAAAGCTTTCCTTCCAGCATTCCCTGAAGCCGCAGCAAAGACCCTGCCGTATATGTTCCTCGCTAGCCTTAAACTCGCAGTGCTGGCATTTTGCGCCGGGCTGAGGTTTTATTTTTTTATCTCTCAAGTAAAAGTCGGCAAGGCTAAATATAACCTCCTCCAGATTTTTGCCGTCGAGCATGTCGTGAGGGCCGTCTACCTTGCCCTCAAGGATTGAACGCACGGCTTCTTCGACGGGAACTTCTGCAAGAATGCGCTCGCTTAAGTCGTCATCGGTAAGGTTGCTTTGGATTTCGACGCCCTTGCCGTCAGGGAGCCTTTTTATCCGTATCCTTTGGTTTAAGCCGTCGGTGGGGCACTTTTTAGCCTTGTCCGGCATCATGAGGTAGGGCTTTACGTCGTAATCGGGCAGGGCCCTGCGGAGCACAAAGCACTGAAAAGCGAGGTCAAGCAGGTAAGGCTTCCATTCGGACCTTAGCGTTCCCTTGTTGCTCCAAAAGTCCGCCTGTCTCGTGGAATCGTAGGATTTTGCCTTTACCTCTATCAGGTGCAGGGTATTTCCTTCCTTTTTCAGGATGTCTGCCCGCGCGAAGAGGTTTTCATGCATGAAGGCCGGCTCAAAGAGGACGACCGAATCATTTTGAAGCATTTTGTCTGTCATGCGCGTAGCGCTGCAATGATCGACCTCATCGATCGTTACGGCTTTCCCTTCCTGGCGGTAATACGCCCTTGCCAGTTCTCCCACCTGGAAGCCTCCATCGGCTAGTGCCTGCAAAAAGGGATCGTCCAGGGTCCTGTTGGCGTACTCCTTTTTCCCTGCGTAGTACAGCTTGGTAGGACAGGTCATTGCGAGGCTGAAGAGGCTTTTCGTCAAAAAACGAGGTTCCGTCTGCATTGGCTTACTGCTCCTTTCTTGAGTTAACAGAGATTTTAGCTTGTATTTTAAACATTATATCACCATAACAAACTGCATGCTCGCTCATCTGACGACGGATTCCAACTTGGCTAAGGACAGCTTCCGAAGTTGATTGACTATGCTGAGAAGTATATTGAATATTCGTAGAAACAGTTGCCTAATATTTATTCATTGTTGTTGACATATTGCCAAGAACCTGTATAATTGGCATTAACTTAGTTCATAACAAAGAAAGGGTGGCGGAGATGAAAATTGAATCCTGTTTTTTGGGGGACAGAAAGGGAGAAAGGCTGGCATTCATAGCCGAAAAGGCAGAATACTATCTGGGCTTGGAGAAAAAGGTTATATTGCTGGCATCAGACGCCGATGCGCTCGGCATCCTCAAAGGCGCAGACGTCCTGGCGCCGGGGTATGTCGAGGACTTTGCCGTTGACTTCTTTCAAGACGTCATGGTTGCGATGGGAGACACAAATTTGGCTGCGAGGGAGTTGGCAAGGGCGTTGGTGCCTGACGAAGTCATACGGAGCGTCAATGAGCCGTTCTGGGAAACGAGCGCGAAAATGTGCATCGAAGCGATCGCCAAGACAGCCGCTAAGGCCGAGGCTTTTGCGAGAAGAAGCACACCGCCGCCATATATGTCCTTAGCCGGCAGGATAAAGACGATTCACTCTGAGATGGCAGAGAAGGTGTATGCAAGCCTGGAAAAGGAAAAGTGGTGGGAGAAATATCTTCCCGACAAGACCATTGAGACCATGATATTCAACAACGCGAAACGGACGGCCTCCTGCATGCTTTCGGTGGTACAGTCGTATTTAGAGCCGCTGTTTCAGATATCCAGCTCAGAAAGGACTGCTCCCATAAACGACAGCAAACGGCCTCTCGCAATATATGCGCCGGCCTACGATGAAGTGGAGCTTGAGCTTGTTTTAAATCTTCTTTCCGTCATATTTGCGAAAGACTCCATACTGCTAGTTCCCGAAGCTGACTGCTTCAGGGAAATCATAAAAAAGACGGACTGGAATGCCGTCTGCTCCTCGTGCAGACCGGTGGCCGATTCGGATTCCGTAGTCTTTGGTTTCGGCCGCCACGCCCTTCTTTACTTCATGAAGATGGCGCGCGAGACTACGGGTTTTGAGTACCTGCCGAAATTAGCCTACGAAAGGCCTGACGTTCTGCCCTTTGGAAGCGGGATAGCCTGGGAGTTGGGAGACTGGCATATGGTCGAAGTGTCAATTGCCCTGGCGACTCCAAGAGAACTGACTCTTCACTCAAAAAAGGCCGACGAGACAATAGCGGCCCTGATAGCTCCGACGCCGAAAGATGTAAAGGGAGACGGCTTTGATCCGGAGCCCTTCATGCATGACGAAGACGACCTCGAGCAATCTATGCTTGACGATTGCGATTGGAAATAAATCCCGGGCAAAGCGGCCTCTTGAAGGTCTTGTTTCATGACGTTTCGAGAAAGCATGTCGTGATTGGGGGTTTTAAAGTGTCGGACGAAATCAGAAAGGTTTGGGAGATTATCGAAAAATCGAGCGCATACAGGCCCAAAAGAAACGTCTGGAAGGTTACTGCGATAATAAGCATGTCGGCCCTCGTTGCCCTGTTGGCATACGTCATCTGGTGCAATCTGCCCAAGGTCCCTTCGGAAAGGGAAGCTGCTGACCAGGTTACGCGCATATTGGCAGATCAAGATTTTTCGTATACCTATGGCTTCCTTGAGGGAGCAAACGTCAAGCTGACCCACCGTGGAATCACCTCGGGAAACGCAGATGTTACGTGCTTTTTTATGCCTGGCAATGCGTCTAAAAGCTTTGACCAGATTAAAATGTATTGCACAGTGAAGTTGAAACGGCTCTACGAAGAACTTCCGTGGCTGAATGAGTGCTCCTTTACGATAAAGTGCCCTTATTACAGCAGGCCCGGAGGGCCGATAGAGTGGCGTCAGGAAGTGCGCTTTAAGTTCAGCAGGTCCATTTACAAAAAGATAGACTGGGAAAAGTTCTCTTACACAGACATTTTGAAAGCCGCAGAAGACGTCCAGTTTTAAGGACTGCGGGTGCCGGCTGCCGCACAATTTGGGCAGTCGGCATTTCGCCTGTGGAGGAAAGTTTGGAATATGAAGTTTTACACGTACAACTTCAAGGTTTGACTGCAATATATCCAGCAGTTATAATTGGTATAATTGCACGATGTACGGTATCATATGTTGCCTTTTAAGGGAGTGAGTGTTGTGGAAGAACGAGATATCTTAGTTCCCGCGGAAGTTATCCTGAAAATACAGAAAGACTTTGAACTGGACAAGTACGAGCTTGCGACTCTTTTCGGCATAAGCCTCCGCTCCGTCCAAGACTGGCTGAAAAGCGGCATTAAAGGGGAGAGAGGCTTAAACGTCGCCATGATAGACTGCCTCCTTACGCTGCAGCTGCTCAGCGAAAAAGATCCGGAAAATTTTATGACCTTCAAACAGCTAAGGGGATTGGTGCAGAGGGTAGTTAGGGAGCCGAGCCTGGTCTTTTTCCAATTCGCGCCCTACGAAGATGATTTAGGGCCTGTTGCGTTGCTGTCCTTGAAGTACCCGAAGCTGAGCTCCGTTTTCATGGCCGTGATATTTTTATTATATTTAAAGATCAAGGGAAGGACGATCAAACTTAGCGATGCCCCAAAGGCCTTAGAGGAGCAAAACGTTTTTCAGTTTTTTATGCGTCCATCTGACGAAGACGAGCAATGACCCAAGCGGAGGACGGATAAAATGACTAAAGACGAGCTTAAAGGATGCACAGATCGCCTGAAGGAAGGCAAAGATATTTCTTTCGAAGAGGCCGACGGGATATACGGCGTTTACTGCAGCAACATGTCTGGCACAGGAGACCTGCTCCTCGAATGGTACGAGGCCGTCTTAAACAGCCTCAAAGCGGGCAAAAAGGGCAATTTCGTCAACTCCCTGCCGCTATGTTACATATACGCTTATCTTTACCGGCCGGAAATCGCCCGGACCGTCTCTCAGTGTTTGGATTGCCTCGATCCGCTGGAGAGGACTTCATCGTGCCTACTGGGATTAAACGGCGGAAAGGTAATTTCAAAGGAGTTTGGCCGGGCCTTTGCCGTGAAGAGGGAATTTCAGTATCAGGACTTTGTGGAAGTCTGCAAAGGCGAAATTGCCAACGGCTGCAGGCTATGGCACGACATAAAAGAACATCCGACGATGAGCAAGCTCAATATCCTGCAAAAGATCTGGAACATGCCTCAGCGCGCGGAGGTTAAAGCGGCATTTGAAGCGGCATTTATAGAGTACATGTGCTGCCGAAAGAACATTCCCGTCATGGTCTTTAAGATGGAATACGGCTTGCTTAACAGAAAAAACGACTACAGGGGCGAGTATTCTCTGGCGGTTCCGAGGGCGCACGTTTCAACGGCGTACAGTCTATATAGTAATTTGCTCTTACATGAACCACTTGAATATGAGTACGCATATTTTATGTTGCTACAAACTGTTATGACTAAGCCGTGCCAGGAGCCGAAAGACTTAAAGAACGTAAAGTTGCTTGACTGCTACCGTGATTTGACACTCGTTTTCGACGGGAAGTATCTGTACTTAGCAATGATCTCGCCCGATGACGAAAAAACCGGCAAAAAAGGCGAAAGATACTTTTATAAATTTAAAACGATAGACATACTAAAAGAGCTGATGGATCTCTTTGACGCCATGGTTGAAAATGCAAATGAATCCTTAAGACAGAAGGAAGAAGCGATAAATGACGACAGTTACCTTGACATCATTCGTTAACTTTAGGTTTCCGCCTTATCTGTCTTGCCTTTAAATTTTGCAGGTTTGCTCATATCTGATCTTTAAATCTTACGTACAAGCTCTTCGTCCTTGCCCGTTTTAAAAACCTTGACCAAACGATTCCGTAGCTTCCGAGCTCTTCGGGGACAGCTTTAAGTATCGCTTCAAGGTGCCCGGCAGTTTCGCCGAAAGGGTCCTTTGCAATCCTGCGCGCAAGCATTTTTGCGTCTTCGAAACTGCCGCGCAGTATTACGTCTTCAATGCCCGGCGGCGTCATGTTAAAGTCGTCGTCAACGTGGCGGTGTTCAGTTTTCGGCTCGCCGTTTTTGGCGGTTTCTTTGCCCTTCAGCATGAGATTATCGAACATGATGTCCGCTATCCTTTGGCACCTTTCAAGGACGTATTCCCAGGAACAGGGCACGTTGCGTTTCCTTTCGTCCGTAAGGTCGTAGGGCTTCGGGTCGCTTAACATCCGTATTAGCTGAAAAAGCGCCTTTTCCGAACGCTCGGGCTGCGGGTAGCAGTCGTCAAACTTCGATAGAGCTTCGATTATCTCGTCAGGCGACATGGAATCGCAAAACGAGACGAAGTCCGCGTACTCGTTTACGCCGTTTCTCGTAATGACGAGCCACCCCTTTATCCTGCACATTTCGGCCTTTGCAGGCACTTTTACGCCGTTTACTGCTTCCGTTTCAAGCGGCATGTCCCTTTTAAAGTTCCGTATGCCTATGTCAACACCGTTGAAATGGTTCAGGTTTAAGGATGAAAGCCCGGAATTTTCGGCACCTATCCCGGCTAACAGCTCAAAACGGCTCAAATCGTCCCGTAAATCTTTCAAACCGCTGACACGCTCCTTTGGTACCGTTTTTATTAACATACGACGATAAGGCAATTTGAAGCAATCAGTCTGCACCTGCCGGGTATATTATATCGTTAAGCTAAGTTCGCCCGGATAAGCAGAACATGCCATCTTATAAGCTTTTTCTGGGTTAGGCTGACGGCAATGACGAGGCAAACGATGGTCTGCAACCTTATGCGCTGTGCATCGCATTGCTGATTTGCCGTTGCTTTCTGCCTGCTGTCCATCCTCACCTCACCCTCTTATTTTTCCCCACCAGCTTTTTAATCGGCGATGCCTTTTCCTGTGCCTCGCGTATGTCGGCCTCAACAAGCGCTATGTAGTGCTTCGTGGTCTCTAAATTCGAGTGTCCCATGATGGCCTGCAATGCAAACGGGTTCATGCCGTTTCGCAGGAAGTGAAGTGCTGCGTCATGTCGCAGGTCGTAGGGCGAAAGGCGCTTCAGCCCGAGCTTTGGAGCATAATGCCTCTGCAGCTTCTGCCTCCAGCCGGAAACAGTTAACCTGTCTCCCTCGTGGTTGGTAAAAAGCAGCTTCGTGTCCCACTCCTTTGGCCGCGTTGAGATCATCGCCTGCAGCGCCTTTGCCGTCTCAAGAGAAAAAGGCAGTATCCTGCTTTTTCGTGTCTTCGAGACGGAAGCTCGAACCAGCACGGTCAGGTCGTCTAAATCCACGTCGTCCAGGGTAAGAGACAGCGCCTCGCCCGGCCTTATCGCCGTATCTATCGAAAGGCATATCAGGGCGTAATCTCTCCTGCCGCAGTAGGTCGACCTGTCCGGAAGATGCAAAAGCTTTTCTAATACCTCGGCAGAATGCTGGACGATCCTGGGTTCGGCCTTCCTTCTTTTGATTCCCCACGCCGGATTTTCGGGGAAGGCGCCCTCCTGCACGAGCCAGGAGAAAAAGGCCTTTATGTAGTTCAGCCTGAGGTTGAACGTTGCCGGCGCGATGCCGTCTTGAGCCAGATAGGACAGCACCGCCGCCTTGGCCTTGCCGGGGTGGGCAGGGTCGAAAGCCTGCGGGTGTTCCTTAAAGAGGTGCGCGATGTGGTAGCGGTAGTCCTCGATCGTTCGCTTCGAGTATCCTTCGGCCTTCCTGAAGAGGATAAACGCCTCGAGTGCCTCCTCCCACGAGGCAAATTTCTCGTTGAACAGTACGATTTTTTCGTTTTCTTCCATAACGTCAACCTGACATCTCGGAAATCTTACGAGTTTAGGAGCGCCGGACAAGGCCTTTTTTATAAAAAATTTGCTAAAGGGGCTTGAACAAAAGTTCGCATACATGCTACTATAAATCTCGTTATGGGACCGGTCAGTCGAATGTGGACTCCAAATCCGGGGGTTGCAGGTTCGAATCCTGCCGGGCCTGCCAGTTTTTAGCGGTGTTTAACAATGCCCCTTGCCCTAAATGGCAAGGGGCATTGTTACGAACGTTGCCTGCCAATATGACTTAAGCCAGGACAAGGCCCGACTCCGCTTGACTTGTAAAATATATGCATGATAATATACAGCGGCATGTAGGGTATTTATTGCCAACCTAGTGGATGTCGGGGTTCGTTGTGTCTTACTTTGTGCGTCAGGGGGCAAAAGGTTTGGATAAGATTATGAATTTTTTGAGAGAAGCACGGGCAGAGCTTAAGAGGGTTACGTGGCCTAACAAAAAGCAAGTGTGGATATCCACGTTACTGGTCATTGGAGTAACGTTGTTGGTTTCGGCATATTTAGGTATTTTGGATTTGATATTTACTGCGTTTTTCTCTAGGGTCATAGGTTAAACTATTTAATCTCTTAAAAGTGCCTGTTAAGATATTACAATCAGGGGGGTGAGGGGGCCCGAATGGCCCCCTTTTCGGTGATGAGTGACAAAAACGAACGTCGGTGGTATGTTATTCAAACGTACGCAGGATATGAAAACAAGGTCAAGGCGAATTTGGAACAGCGCATAGCCACCATGGGCATGGAGGATAAGATATTTAGAGTCCTGGTGCCGACGGAGGAGCGCGTTTATGTCAAGGATGGGAAGCATAAAAAGGTCAAGAGAAAAGTGTTTCCCGGATATGTGCTCGTGGAGATGATCCTTGACGATCAGTCTTGGTATGTGGTGAGACATACTCCTGGCGTTACCGGTTTTGTCGGTGCGGGAAACAGCCCCATTCCCCTGTCCGAACGAGAGGTGCAGGAGATATTCGCCAAGATAGGCAAGGAACAGATGAAGCCCAAGGTGGAGATTGACCTTAAGCCGGGAGATGTCGTCCGCGTTAAGAGCGGACCCTTCGAGGGTCAGGCAGGGACGGTAGTCGAGGTTGTCCCCGAAAAGGGAAAGGTCAAATTTTCGGTCACCCTTTTTGGGCGTGAAACTATAGTGGAAGCGGACTATAACGATTTGACAAAATTATAAAAGTAATCGAAGGTCATTTAGGAGGGAAATTTATATGGCTAAAAAGGTGGTAGCACAGATAAAGTTACAACTTCCTGCCGGCAAGGCAACGCCGGCACCGCCTGTCGGCCCGGCGCTGGGCCAGCATGGCGTGAACATCATGGAGTTCTGCAAGCAGTTCAACGCCAGGACCGCAGACAACGTGGGCATGATAATACCCGTCGTGTTGACCGTCTATGCCGACAGGAGCTTTACCTTTGAGTTGAAGACGCCGCCGGCTAGCATATTGCTCAAGAAGGCTGCGGGCGTCGAAAAGGGTTCCGGTGAGCCGAATAAGGTCAAAGTCGGCAAGATCACGAGGGAGCAGCTAAAGGAAATTGCTAAGACCAAGATGAAGGATCTGAACGCCAACGATATAGAGGCGGCCATGCGCATGATCGAGGGTACCGCTCGATCCATGGGAATAGAAGTCGTGGGCTAACGCCCAAAACTTAGTGGCAGGGCAAAGGCCCGTTACAGACCACAGGGGGGTATTTAGATATGGCAAAGAGGTCTAAACGTTATTTAGCTATGTTAGAGAAGGTCGATAAGACCAAGCTTTATGGCCTTCGCGAAGCTGTAGAGCTTTTGAAGGAGCTGCCACCTGCAAAGTTTGACGAGACAGTGGAAATGCACATTCGTTTGAACGTGGATCCCAGGCATGCCGATCAACAGGTCAGGGGAACCGTAAGCCTTCCCCATGGCACAGGTCAGGAAAAGAGGGTCCTCGTTATAGCATCGGGCGAAAAGGTCAAAGAGGCCGAGGAAGCAGGAGCTGACTTCGTGGGCGGAGAGGATATCGTGCAGAAGATAGAGGGAGGATGGCTGGATTTCGATGCTGTAATAGCCACTCCCGACATGATGCGTGTAGTTGGGCGCCTGGGGCGCATCCTGGGTCCTCGCGGCCTCATGCCCAGCGCCAAGACGGGCACGGTCACCTTCGACATAGCCGATGCGGTGAAAGAGATCAAGGCAGGACGTATAGAGTTCCGCGTGGATAGGTATGGTATAATTCATGCCGGCATAGGCAAGATGAGCTTCTCTGCCGATATGTTGTTCGATAATGCCAAGGTGTTACTGCGTGCCGTGTTGCGCGCCCGCCCTGCAGCTGTCAAGGGGCAATATGTAAGGAGCCTTGCCATGGCGCCCACAATGGGCGTTGGGATCAAGATAGATCCAGCGAGGGCTCAGAAAGAGATAGTGGAAGAATAAGACGGCAAGGCGTCGGTAGTCTATCGGCGTCGAGGATATTTAGCTTGATCCAATCAATAATATAATTAGTTTACCATTGGGCTTAAGACAGCGGGTGATATCTTAAATGGCCTTACGGCCGGCCCGCCGAGGTCCAGGAGAGTGCATTATGCCTTATATTGCAAATAAAGCTCCTGGGTGGAAGCCCGGGAGCTTTATCTTTTTAAAAAGGAGGTGAAGGGATGCCATCTCAAGCTAACGTCCAAGAGTTACAGGAATTGGTAAAAGTACTCGAGGGAGCGCAGGCAGTGTTCTTCTGCGAGTACAAGGGCTTGACCGTCGAACAGATTGGTGAGGTCAGAAATAAGATAAGGGAAGCTAAGGGCAATATGAGAGTTGCAAAGAATACGCTCTTTAAATTGGCTTTAAAGGAACATGGATTGCCCGTTCCCGAAGAGGTGTTTTCGGGGCCTAACGCTTTTACCATAGCTTACGGAGATCCCGTCGAGGTCGCGAAGGCTTTGACAAATTATGTCAAAGCTTCGAAAAGCGAAGCTTTAAAGCTTAAAGGAGCCCTGCTAGGCAGAAGGTTTATCGATGCCAATGGAGTCGAGGTGCTCGCAACATTGCCCGCGAGGGATGTCCTGTTGGCTCAAGTGCTGGGCACCATGGAAGCGCCCATACGAGGTCTGGTTACCGTATTGTCCGGAACCGTGCGCGGTTTAGTGACCTGTTTGGACCAGATAGCAAAGGAAAAGGAAAAACAAGCAGCTTAAAAATACTTTAGATTGAAGGGGAGGAATTTGACAATGACCAAAGAGGAAATCATTAAGGCTATAGAGGAAATGACTGTTCTTGAGTTGTCGGAGTTAGTCAAGGCTTTAGAGGAGCGTTTCGGCGTGTCTGCTGCAGCTCCCGTGGCAATGATGGCAGCAGCTCCCGCAGCAGCAGGAGCTCCCGCCGCTGCCGAGGAGGAGGAAAAGACGGAATTTGACGTCATCCTTAAGGCAGCCGGGCCCAACAAGATCAATGTAATAAAGGTAGTTCGTGAAGTGACCAGCCTTGGACTAAAGGAAGCCAAAGACCTCGTGGATGGCGCACCTAAACCCGTAAAGGAGGGCGTCTCCAAGGAAGAGGCCGAGCAGATAAAGAAGAAACTGGAAGAGGCCGGTGCCGAAGTAGAGATAAAGTAAGCTATCTAAAAAGATGCGAGATGGAGGAATTTCATCTCGCATCTTTTTGTCTATTCATTTAGGAGTGAACGATTTGCA
>Ga0209508_1001031_pt1 | contig 23557 bp, 15 predicted proteins | sample AD_UKC129_MetaG_FD_184427 | JGI IMG/M metagenome (GOLD analysis project Ga0209508, IMG submission 184427) | Active sludge microbial communities of municipal wastewater-treating anaerobic digesters from Canada - AD_UKC129_MetaG (SPAdes) (version 2) | ecosystem: Engineered > Bioreactor > Anaerobic... | reverse complement strand
TTTTAAATCGCTGCAATTTGTATCAGCACCGAGATTTACCCATGATCCCAAATAAGCATGTCCTATAAAACCAGCATGCTGTTTGTTAGTAAATGGTAAAATTATGGAATATTCGACTTCCCCACCTAACTTACAAACTTTTCCTGCAGATACATTATCGTAAATATAAGCTTGGGCTTTAATTTGAGAACCTTCACCAATATAAGCAGGACCTTCAATTACTGCATTAGGGAAAATATTAACATTATTTTCTATAAATATAGGTCCTTTTGATGCATCTAAAACAACACCGGGTTTAACAATAGTTCCAGATTTTAAAATAACATTATCTTTTTCTACAATATGAACACCATCATAAACTTTTGCTTGATTTTTTTCATTTACATTTGCAGCAAGGTAACTATAATCATATAACATCATTTCGCTGTGATAATGAATAAGATCCCAATTATAATTTATTGTTTTTGCTTCAATTTCAAATATTTTTAAATTGTTAAAATCTTGATCAGAAATTAAATCATTTAACTTAGGTAAAAATTTTTCTAACATTTCACCATTTAATCTAGCTGCAACAACACCTTCTTTATTTTTATAGACAACACAATCCTTATTTTTTAAGTCGATAAACTTCAATAATTCATCTGTAGCAAGAGTTCTACCATTAATAAAAAGTACATCATTATCTGAAACTGTATTAATATCAAATTTATAAAGAACTTTTAAATATGGCTCAAGATATTTTCTGCAATGTAGAGCAATTTTATTATTTGGGAATAACCTAACAATTTTTTCTCTTAGAGAAGTCATTCCACAAACAAGATCATAAACAGGTCTTATAAAGATCAAAGGTTCTAAATTTTCATAGTGTATATCTTCGTAAATACAAATTTGCATCAAAAACCTATAAATTATTCAACGGTCACACTTTTAGCCAAATTTCTAGGCTGATCGACATCAAGACCTTTCAACACAGCTATATGATATGCTAACAATTGTAAAGGAATTACAGTCAATATAGGCATCAAGAAATCAAGAGTTGCCGGGATTTTAATAACATAATCAGCTAGCATATCCATTTTATTATCATCTTCAGTAGTTACAACAATAATTTTACCCTTACGAGCTCTAACCTCTTCTATATTGCTTATAATTTTGTCATAGATATTATCCTTTGGTGCAACAAAAACCACAGGCATATTTTCGTCAATCAAAGCAATAGGACCATGTTTCATTTCCGCAGCCGGATAACCTTCAGCGTGGATGTAAGAAATTTCTTTAAGTTTAAGAGCACCTTCCAAAGCAACAGGGAAATTGTAACCACGCCCTAAATATAAAAAATTAGTTGCATTAACAAATTGTTCAGCAATCGATTTTATGTAATCATTCTGTTCAAGGATCAGATTTATTTTATCAGGAAGATTCAGAATTTCATTTACAATATTTTGACCTTCTCTGACACTTAATTTATTCTTTCTAGCTAAAAGCAAAGTAATAAGAGCAAAAACCATTAACTGTGACGTAAAAGCTTTAGTAGAAGCAACACCAATCTCTGGTCCAGCATGAATATAAACACCTGCATCACTTTCACGAGCGATTGAACTACCTACAACATTACAGATACCTAGAACAAGCGCGCCGTGCAATTTTGCTTCTTTTAAAGCTGCTAAAGTATCAGCAGTTTCACCGCTTTGAGATATAAAAAATATTACGTCATCATTTTTTATAATAGGATTACGATATCTAAACTCCGAAGCATATTCAACTTCTACAGGAATTCCAGCCAATTGCTCGATCATATATTCACCAACAAGGGCCGAATGCCAAGATGTTCCACAAGCGCAAAGTATAATTCTTTTTGCGTTTACAATTCTATCAAGAACAGGCTCCAAGCCACCTAATTTAGCAGTACCTTGATCGTGCAACAATCTTCCTTTTATTGAATTATCTAAGGAATTAGGTTGCTCAAAAATTTCCTTCAACATGTAATGGGGGTAATCCCCTTTACTAATATCATCAAGTGTAAGATCTATTTCTTTAACTTCTTTAGAAATTTCATGATTTGTAATAGTTTTTATAATCACATCATCTTTTGTAACTTGAGCAATTTCATTATCACCGAGATAAACAACTCTTTCAGTATAATTTACTAAAGCCATTACATCAGAAGCTATAAAATTCTCATCTTTTCCGATTCCAATAACCAATGGTGAACCTTTTCTTGCAACTACAAGTTTATCAGGTTCTTTGGAATACATTACAGCTATGCCATAAGTACCTTCGACCAAAAGTAAAGAATGTCTAACTGCATCAAAAAGATTTAATTCTTTTTTCAAGAAATAATCAACCAAATGAGCAAGAACTTCAGTATCAGTTTCGGATTTAAATTCATATCCTAAACTAGATAGAAATAGCTTTAGTTCTTTATAATTTTCAATAATGCCGTTATGTATGACAGCTACTGTATTATCCGCATTAGTATGCGGGTGGGCATTGGTTTCAGTTGGTTTCCCATGTGTAGCCCATCTTGTATGAGCAATACCAACAACAGCATTATCTTTTATACTTTCAATTTTATTTTCAAGTTCAGCAACTTTTCCTACAGCTTTTACAACGTTAATTTTTTCATTTTTCAAATAACCAACACCGGCTGAATCGTAACCTCTGTATTCAAGTCTTTTTAAACCATTTATTAAAATTGTTAAACTATTTTTAAATCCAATATAACCTACAATACCACACATTAACAGCCTAATACTTTTTTGTAAAATTGCATACAAATATAATCACAGTACTATAAAAATCAAAATTAATTTTTTATCATTTGAAAAATTTAATATAGTATATACAATATATTCGTAGTAGGATATATATCACTTTTATTAAATTTTTGTAAAATCAAAATTTAATTTTGATATATTTATTTAATTTTTTATTTTTTGTTAAATAATATCAAGTAAATTTTAAGGAGTAGAAATGAAGCGTTTTATTATGCTTAGTTTTCTTTTTGCTGGGCTAATTTTTGGTCAGAGCAACAAATCAGATGTATTCCTACAAGGTTTTTATTGGAATTCCCCTCCCGGTGGTATTTGGTACGACTCATTAGCAAAATTAGCTCCTAAATTAGCTTCTTCTGGCTTTGGTGGAATATGGTTCCCATCTCCAGTAAAAGGTGGTGGAGGAGCTAGTTCAATGGGCTATGATCCATACGATCATTATGATTTTGGTGAATTTTATCAAAAAGGGAGCACGGAAACTAGATTTGGGAGCAAGAACGAATTAATAAAATCAGTGCAAACTTTCAAAAACTACGGAATTGAAGTTTATGCTGATGCAGTGCTTAGACATATGATAGGCGGAGATAAAGAACAAAGATACCAATGTAAACCTTACCCTACGTATCCTGATAAAGGATGGATGTCATTTAATCCTGCTTCTAAACGTTTCCCTAAAGATTCTAGTTTATTTATCCCAAATCAAGAACATTGTATAGAACCATGGGTACCTGCAGCATGGAGGTTTGGTGAGTGGTTAGATCATGACAAAAAAGCCGTAAGAGATAGTCTAGTTGCATGGGGACAATATTTAAAAAATGTTATAGGATTTAGCGGTTTTAGATTAGATGCTGTAAAAGCTATTACGCCCGGATTTATTGCAGATTGGTTAAAAAATACTAATCAAAACGCTTATGCTGTTGCTGAATATTGGGATGGGATTGACCAAATTAAGGGTTGGTTAAATCAGGTTTTAGGTGCTGGAGCCAATATTTCTATGTTTGATTTTCCGCTAAGATATACATTAAAAGAAATGTGTCAGAATCAAAGTTTTGATATGAGAACTTTAGATGGCGCAGGTTTGGTAAATAGTGGCGTTTCTGGTTTTAATGTTTCTACTTTTGTGGAAAATCACGATTTTGATAGAATGGGATGGGATGGTTCAATAGATGGTGACCATAGCCCAATAATTTCGAATAAAAAACTTGCTTATGCTTATATAATTTTCTCAGAAGGTAGACCATGCGTTTTTTTCAAAGATTATGTTGATTATGGTTTAGGTGGAAAAATCGATACATTAATATGGATTAGAAAAACCTTCCTCGCTGGTGGTACGACAAAACGAAGTGGTTTAAATCCTTGGTATATTAGACAAGATGGCTCACAAGATCAAAATGCTATAGCTGCAAACTTGTATATTGCAAAAAGAAATGGCAACAGCAATCATCCCGAAGCATTTTTATTAATCAATAATAATCCAAATCAATGGATTGATGTTTGGGTTGATGGTCAACCAAATAAAGTTTATAGAGATTATACAGGGAATGATGTTGATAAAACTGCAGCTTCTGATGGAAGAGTCAAATTATGGTGTCCCCCCATGTCATACACAATCTACGTAGCCGATAATACTAAATCTATAAATTTTGAACCTACATTAAATGATATCCCTAATTTTATAACCTATGTTAATTTCAATTTCAAATATCAGCTATCTTTTGCTGATGCTAATGATAAAAATCTTACTTTCACATTATCAGGAAATCCAACTTGGTTAAACATTACTAACTCTGGTTTATTATATGGTAAACCTGAGACTTCAGATGTTGGAACATCAACAGTTACAGTTACAATAAATGATCCTAAAAATGCCTCTGTATCAAAAACTTTTACAATAGAAGTAAAAGGTAACAAAGCACCTAAATTTATAACTACTCAAAACGATACAACCGTAATTGCTACCAAAAGGTTTGAAAAAACATATTTAGCAACAGATGATGACGGCGATAATCTTTTATATTCAATTATAAGCGCTCCAAATTGGTTATCTATTGATAATAATGGTGTTTTAAGTGGTACACCAGCAATTAAAGATACTGTAAAAAATTCATTAGTTCATATTAAAGTTACTGACAATAAAGGCGGATACGATTCATTAAAATTCAACATTTCGGTTTATTATCAAAAATTTGATACAATAAAAACATATTCAAAACCTAAAATAGATGGCGAAATAAATATTTCTGATAACGATTGGAAACTCGAATGGCAAAGAGCTATAGATCCTGATACAGATAGTTACTGGAAACCTACAGGAGGTATTAAAGATAATGAATGTTTAGGCATTTACGTTACTTGGGATTCAGATTCCCTATACATTGGCAATGATTATTTAATTAAACCTACAACAAGCCCTTATAAAAATACATCAATTTTATATATTGATGCCGGCCTAAATGGTGGTATTACAGATTTTAATTCAAATAATGGTTATAAAGGAGCTTATCCACGTAATTTCAGATTTAGGCAAAAAGATGCTATTGATTTATTCTTTGCTTCTTATTATCTCGATAAACCTACAGCTTACAGAGATAGTGCTGGCACTATGAAAGATATAACACCATCTGTTAAAACTTACAGAAATAAAAATGGGCAAGGTTTTGAGGCATCTATTGCTTGGAGTGATATTTATAAATTAGGTAAAGGAAAACTTCAACCTGGTGCCAAATTAAAATTTGTTAGTGTTATAGCTGGTGGAGATAACTGGGGCGCTGGCGATGCTTGTCCAAATAATTCCGCAGTAAAAGGAACTTCTGGACCAGATAGTTTAATCAATCTTGTTCAAGTTGAACCTGACAAAGATAACGATGGTTTACCAGATCCAACATCTGTTATAATTGTTTCGAATGAAAAATTTGCTGATAATAGTTTACCAAGAGATTTTGGATTAGAACAAAATTATCCTAATCCATTCAATCCAACTACAGTTATAAAATATCAAATTCCTTATGATGGGTACATAACATTAAAGGTTTATGATATTTTAGGTAAAGAAGTTGTAACATTAGTAAATGATTATGTAACTGCAGGATATTACTCTTATAATTTCAATGCTTCAAATTTGCCAAGTGGTGTTTATTTCTATTCGTTAAATTCAGGTAAATTAAAAATTACTAAAAAGATGATACTTGTTAAATAAACTTTGAGGCTGTCTTATAGGCAGCCTTTTTTCTTTGAAAAATATCTTTATTAGCTCAGACGGTGTAAGCATAAAGCCCGTGCGCCGAGCGGCGCACAGGCAGGCTAACGCCAAAATTTTTCCCAAAACATTGCAATAGATTTCAACTATATTTTTTTATATTTTTACATTTAGCTAAATAACTAAATGTTGTTTTAATATTTTTCTATGAAAACTAGCTTAATTAAAAAGTGAGTAAATTAGATATCGTTAATACTATATAATTGGATATACGATATAAAGCAATTTTTCAATATATATTCGTTTTTACGATATTATTGTATATAAGATATAATTACAATTTATAAAAATATATTCGTGTATACAATATAATTGCTTTTATAATATATTTATAAATACAATCTTAATATAAAAAAAATGTATCATTTGTAAGTTGTTACGTATTTGGGAAAGATTTGAATAATAAGGTTCAAAAGCACCGCTCATTGTAAAGAATTTTAGGTGACAAAGGGGGATTTTTAGCCCCTTGCAGCTTGGCTCAAGCTGCAAGGGGCTTATGCTTATACTGTCTGAGCTATAATATTTTTTTATATTGTATTGACATTCTTTTTAGTTTTTATTATATTATAATAAAATTTTCATTCCCCATATGGTTAATAATTATTACATTCAAAAAACTAATCTTTTATTATTTCGAAACTGTCCAGATCATTAGCCTTTATAATTAACTATCATTTTTAAATATTTTATTATGAACCATTTACTTTTTTTCCATTGTTTACTAATTAACAAATTAAATTGAGGTATTTTATGCTAAGTAACAAATACATCGAATTAGAAGAAAAATTAGGAGCGCATAATTATCATCCCTTAGATGTCGTGATAGAAAAAGCTAAGGACGTTTGGGTTTGGGACATTGAAGGAAATAAATATTTAGATTGTCTTTCCGCTTACTCTGCATTAAATCAAGGGCATTGTCATCCTAAAATTTATAAGGCGATGATAGAACAAGCAAAAAAATTAACTTTAACAAGTAGGGCTTTTAGAAATGATAAATTACCTTTACTATACAAAAAGCTTAACCAACTTACTGGATTTGATAAATTCTTACCTATGAATTCAGGTGCAGAAGCTGTTGAAACTGCTATAAAAGCCGCTAGGAAATGGGGCTATAATGTGAAGGGTGTGCAACAAGAAAAAGCTGAAATTATTGTTGGGAGTGGAAATTTCCATGGTAGAACTACAACTATTATATCTTTTTCCGATGATCCCGATTCTAAGGGTAATTATGGCCCTTATACACCTGGTTTTAAAATTGCAGAATATGGCAATGCAGAAAGTTTTAAAAATAATATAACTGAAAATACAGTTGCAATTTTGCTTGAACCTATTCAAGGAGAAGGTGGTGTAATTATACCACCAGAGGGATTTTTAAAGTCTATTGAAAACATTTGTAAGGAACATAATATTTTACTAATTGTTGATGAAATACAATCTGGTTTGGGCAGAAGTGGTAAATTATTTGCCTACGAATATGAAGATGTTAAACCTGATATGGTAATTATTGGTAAAGCTTTAGGTGGTGGGTTCTATCCTGTTTCGGGAGTTTTAGGAACTAATGAGACATTAGGAGTTTTTGAACCAGGAACTCATGGCTCAACATTTGGAGGAAATCCTTTAGCTGCTGCAGTTGCCATGGCTGCTTTGGATGTTATTATTGATGAAAATTTGGTTGAACGTTCTTTTGAACTTGGTGAGTATTTACTTAAGAAATTAAAAAAAATAAAATCTGAAAAAATTAAAGAAATTAGGGGAAAAGGTCTTTGGATTGGTTTAGAACTTAATGAACCTGCTCGTCCTTATGTTATAAAATTAAAAGAAAAAGGTATTTTAGTAAAAGATACTCACGAAACAATAATTAGAATAGCACCGCCGCTTACAGCTAAGAAAAAACATTTAAATATGTTAGCAAAAAAGATAAAAGATGTTTTAAAGAATTAAAAGTTTTCTAAAAGAGGTGATAACAACACCTCTTTTTTTATTTCCTTTTTTAACTAAGGATTTATTTGTCTTTAACAATATCTTTATAATTGTTAAATATATTTAATTTCAAATTTAATACAGAAAATAAAATTTGATTTTTAAAAATATATATTGTAATTTTATAGCCCAAAAAATTTATTTTATTAATAATTTGAGGTAATATATGAAAAAGCTTTTTATGATGTTTTTATTTTTTTGCAGTATAGTTTTCTCACAAGAGAATTTGATGGATCTGACGCTTGAAGAATTATTGAATATTGAAGTTACAACTGCAAGTAAAAGTGCCCAGAAATCTAGTATGGCACCTGCAACTATTGTAGTAATATCTGATGAACAAATTAAAACAAGAGGATATCGTTCATTACAAGATTTATTAATTGATTTACCTGCTATTAATATTTCAAAAGGTGCAGACCCAAGATGGTATAATCCAACTTATATAAGAGGGCTTGGCGAACAAGAAAAATTTATTATTCTATTAAATGGAATTAAAATTTCAAGTCCAACTGGCGAAATGTTGCCAATTATAGAAAACTACCCTGTTTATTTGGCAAAACAAATCGAAATAATTTATGGTCCAGCATCTGCTCTTTATGGTGCAGACGCTGTAACAGGAGTTATAAACATTATCACTAAAGAAAACAATGATCATTCATTAGATTTAAGTGTAACTGGAGGAATTTTTAACTCCATTAACACTAATGCCTTTTACACAAAGAAGTTATCATCTGAAACAAAACTGAATTTGGGCTTCCAATATTATTATGAACAAGGTCCTAAAATGTATGAGTTTTATAAAGACCCTATGGATTTTGGTAATGCTAAAGAATTTTTACAAAATCCAACTTTTAATGGAAATGCTCTAAAGACACCTGTATCCAAAGATTTCGAAATGCCAATTTATGCTTATAATGCTTTTGCAAATTTAAAAATTGATAATTTTACATTTACTTATTTTGGAAATTATGCTAGACATTCTTCTGCGTTAGGTGATAAACCTAATGGTGATGCTATTTATAATAAAGATGTTTATTTTGCTCAATATATTAACGTTTTTGACGCAAGATATAACGTTCAAATAAATAATAATATTTCTAACATTACAAGTGTAACTTTTAGTAGATATGACCTTGATAAAAATTCAAATTTCAGAAATAAATATGTTGCATTAGAGCCTGCTTATAAATATTCTTATGGTGCGATGGGAAAAATAGAAAATCAAATTAACTATAATTATAACGATCAATTAAGTTTCATCTTAGGTGTTTTTTTTGAAAATTATTATTCTTTACCAAAAGGGGCTGATTTAGAATATCCTGTAAAAACTGATGAGAATATTAGTGGGATTATTAAAGGTACTATTCAACAATTTTCTCCTAATGGAATAAAAGCCGATTTCTTCATTCTCAACTACTATAATACTGGTAGTTACTTTCAAACCCAATATACACCTACAGAAGACCTTTCAATTACTGCTGGTTTAAGGTATGATTATAATAGTAGATTTAAAGAATCTTTCAATCCAAGACTTGGCTTAGTTTATAAAGTTACGCCAAAAACAACAATAAAAGCTTTATATGGAAGTGCTTTCTTAGCAGTACCACCAAGAGTAGAGTATGATTATTACGGTTCTTTTTATACAACTGACAATGGAAAAACATTTGCATCATACTTTTGGCACTTACCTAATCCTGGGATTAAACCAGTAAAGGCACAAACTTTTGAAATAGGATTGAAATCATATCTCACAGAAGCTTTTGGATTTTCAGTTAACAGTTTTTATGCTGTTTATAATGATCTTTACGGCGACGAACTTGATACAAAACTATACAATAATACTTATCTAGGTTACCCTGTTGCTACTATTGTAGTTAGCACTAATAAAGATAAGCAAACAAATTATGGTGGAGAAGTAGAGCTAAATTATTTATATAAAATCGATAATACAAAGAAAGTTCTCTTTTATGTTTCTGGAAGTTATGTTGATGGATTTATGAATAATAAAGCACCTAATGGTAAAAAATATCAAATTGGAAATGTAGTTCCATTAATGTTTAAAGGTGGTTTTGATTTGACCTACTCGGATTTTACAATTTCACCTAGATTTATTTACAATTCAAAATCTAGATTAAATACTCCTAAAAATTCAACAGAAGAAAAAATGAAAGAAATTGATGGGTATTTCATATTAAATCTTGCTGCAAAATATAAAATAAACAATAATATGTCTATATTATTAAATGTACAAAACTTAACAGACGCTAGATATTATGCAATTGGACCTTTAAATCCTGATAAAGGTCAACCACAAAGGCCGATACAAATTATGGGCGGAGTAGAAATTAATTTATAAAAAGACAGGGCCGAAAGGCCCTTTTTTATTTATGTTTATGAGCTGCTTTTTTTAATCTATCCATAATCGCTTTGCCAATACCAGTTTCTGGAACTCCTTCAGCTACAATAACTTCTACATCAGATTCTTCCATTGTGTGCATAGCATCAAAAATATTGATTGCGTATTCTTTTAAATTTAAATTATTAGCTGCATTAATAACCTTTTTGAAGCCTAAATCATATTTGCCACTAAAAGAAATCAATCCGGCTTTAGATTTATCGATTTGTGATAATAATTCTTCCGTTAAAATGTAAAATCTTTTATCTGGGCTATAATGTGATTTCATCATTCCAGAAGCTAATATTTTATTTTCTGTTTTTAGGGTAGATTTTGGAATAACATCTATTAAATCAGTTTCTGTGATTACTCCATATCTAAGAATTTCGAAACCATCATCATTCAATCTGATTATAGTAGATTCAATACCTACGGTAGTTTTTCCGCCATCGATGATAAAATCGACATCAGGTAAATATTTTTTTACGTGTTTTGCTAATGTTGGGCTAATTTTCCCGAATTTGTTTGCACTCGGTGCTGCAATTGGGCAGCCTGATTGGTTTATTAATTCAAGAGCAATATTATTATTGGGCATTCTTATTCCAACTGTAGGAAGACCAGATGTAACAATATCTGGAATGATATTTTTTTTAGGTAATACAATTGTAAGTGGTCCGGGCCAAAATTTTTTTGCTAATTTATAAATACGTTCGTCATTGGCAAGTGTTAAATTTTGGATATCATTTAAATTGGCAATGTGTACGATTAAAGGGTCAAACGATGGACGTTCTTTTAATTCAAAAATTTTAGCTACAGCATTTGGATTTAAAGCATTAGCTCCTAAGCCATAAACTGTTTCTGTAGGGAATGCAACGACTTTTCCTTCTTTAATAAATTGAGCTGCTAATTTTATTTGTTCTTTTAATTCCATAATATTTTTTTTTAATTTTGTAAATTTATAATTTTATTTATTAAAAAACTATAGAGAGTAGTAGTTTTCGATTGTTCTTTTTTATTATTAAATTTTTAATTTAATTATTTAGCTCAGACAGTGTAAGCTTAAAGCCCGTGCGCCGAGCGGCGCACGGGCGGGCTAACGCCCAAAAAAATTTTACTCGCTAAGCTATATATTTTCCAATATCATTCACTTACAAGTTTTTACATTTACACATATAATAATTTGCCAAATAATTTTAAATTTTAATAGCAAATTTTAAAAGTATAATAATATTTTCGTAAATACGATATAATTGTATTTGCAATATATATGCAATTTTTAATAATATATTCGTATTTACAATATAATTGTATATACGATATAGTTATTTTTTTAATATTATTTTTGTATATACATTATAATTGGCTTTACGATATAATTGTATTTTCAATTATATTAAAAATGATATCAATTGTAAAAGTTCTCAAAACTACATTTTAGTTTCATCAAGACAATATTTTTTATTAAACAATTGTTGGCCCTACGGAGTGCCAGCGCATAAGTTGTTAAAATTAGATTGAAACTTTTATTTTTTTACGTACAATTTCACAAAAAGCAATTGTTAAAAATAAAAAATGAGAATTTTAATCCCACTTTTCAAGTGGGATTTTTAGCGGGCCGTTCCGGCCCGCTGCCCACGTGCGGCACCGCCGCACGTGGGCTAAGCTTATACCGTCTGAGCCAATGAAGAAAAAAAGCTCCCTTTTTAAGAGAGCTTTATTTTGTTTTTTTATTATTAGTTTTTTTATTTAACTTGTCTTTAAATAACTTATAGTTTAAGCTGTCCATAAGTGCTTTGAAACTTGCTTCGATAATGTTTTCTGATACGCCAACTGTTCCCCATTCGTTTTTGTCATCTTTTGAGGTTATCATAACTCTAACTTTCGCTTCTGTGGCTTTTTTCTCGTCGAGGACGCGAACTTTGTAATCAATTAATTTCATTTTTTTGATTGATGGGAAAAATCTTGATAAAGCTTTACGCAAGGCATTATCAAGAGCGTTAACAGGGCCTACGCCGTTAGCTGCTGTGTGTTCTATTTCGCCATTAACTTCGACTTTCAAAACGGCTTCTGCGAATTGTTCGCCATTTCCTGAAACTACTAGTTTATAATATGGGACATTGAAAAATGGTTTATACTCGCCAAGTTCATTTCTTAACAATAACTCGAATGAAGCTTCTGCACCTTCGAACTGATAGCCTTCGGCTTCAAGGTCTTTGATATATTGGACAACTTTTTTACTTACTTTAGAGTCTTCTAGTACTATTCCTAATTCAGCAGCTTTATATTTAATATTACTTTGACCTGATAAGTCTGATACAGGAACTCTTTGCTTATTGCCAATTAATTTTGGATCCATATGTTCGTACATTCTGGAATCCTTCAATACAGCACTAACGTGAATTCCCCCTTTATGAGCAAAAGCGGACATACCGACATAAGGCAAACGTGTATTATGTGGTAAATTTATAATCTCATCGATAAAATGAGATAGCTCGGTTAGGTGTTCAATTTTTAAATTACTATGGAAGTCGTAATTTAATTTATATTTTAATGCTGGTATGATAGAGCATAAATTTGCATTACCACAACGTTCACCAAGTCCATTGATAGTACCTTGTACATGTACCGCACCTGCTTTAATAGCTTGTAAGGAATTTGCAACAGCACACTCTGAATCGTTATGTGCATGTATGCCTAAAGGTATATCGACTTTTTGTTTAACATTAGATACAATATTGTAAACTTCATCTGGCAAGCTTCCACCGTTGGTATCACATAGGGCAATTAAATCGGCACCAGCATCTTTTGCAGCAATAAGCATTTTGATAGCAAAATCTGAATTTGCTTTATAGCCATCAAAAAAATGTTCAGCATCAAATATTACTTGACGGCCGAAGCTTTTTAAATATTTTATACTTTTATAAATAAGTTCGGCGTTTTGTTCATCAGTAAGATTTAGGGCATTTTTTGAATGTAAATCCCAAGTTTTTCCAAAAATAGAAATAACTGGTGTCTCAGCTTGAATAAGGGCATTTAAGTTTACATCACCTTCAACATTATTTACATCTCTTGCAGTAGAACCGAAAGCACAGATTTGAGCATTTTTTAATTTATGTTTTTTAATTTGATTAAAGAATTCTTTATCCTTAGGATTGCTTCCTGGCCAACCGCCTTCAATATAATTAATACCGAAATCATCAAGTTTTAAAGCAATAGTAATTTTATCATGAACAGTTAAATTAACACCTTCTGCTTGAGTACCATCCCGTAGCGTTGTGTCAAATAGTTCTATTTTCATTTTGATGCCCTTTTAAGTTAATTGGTTCTTTCTAGCATATTCGAACAAATTACCTGCTTCAATAATTGGGAGAATATCACCTAATTTTTTTAATTGGTATTTTGTATTTTTTGTAATATTTGTTAATGTATAATTTTCTAAATCAATTTCAACTTCATCACCAGTGCTAAATTTGTCATTTAATTTTTCATTAGATTCAAAAGGAATTAAAAAGCCGCCATCAACAGCGTTACGATAAAATATTCTGGCGTAAGATTCGGCTATAACTGCTTTAACACCAGCTTTTTGTAAAGCAAAAGGAGCGTGTTCACGTGAAGAACCACAACCGAAATTTTTTCCGGCAAGTATAATACTATATTCGCTAGTGGTTGTATTATCTTTTACGAAATTAATATTTCCATTTGGTAGTCCGGAAAGTTGAGCTGGAACACCTGAGAGAGCGAATTTACCATATAATTTAGCTTCGTTTCCATCTGTTAAGCTGTAAACCAAATGTTCAGCTGGGATAATTTGATCGGTATCTATATTATCAGATAGAACAAACACTTTAGATTTAATTGTTTTCTCCATTTTAACTCCTTTTTATAAAAAATCTCTAGGATCAGTAATAAATCCATTTAGCGCAGATGCAGCTACTGTAAGAGCAGAAGCTAAATAAACCTGTGAATTTTTACTTCCCATTCTGCCGGGGAAATTTCTATTAGTTGTTGAAATGATAACTTCACCATCTTGAGCTCTACCGATAGTATCAGCAGGGCCACCTAAACAAGCGGCGCAGCTTGGTTGTCCAACAACACATCCGGCATCTGCAAATATTTGATTGATTGTTTTATCATTGATTTTAATCTCATCAAGTTGTTGAGCAATCAAAGTTGTTGCAGGAACAATCACAGTAGTTGTTTTAACTTTTTTACCTTCTAATAATTTTGCAGCAGCTATATAATCAGTAATTTTACCACCTGTACAAGAACCAATATAACATTTTGTAAGTTTTGTACCTTGTACGCTACGCACTGTATCAACATTATCAGGGCTATGAGGTTTAGCCACTAAAGGCTCAATTTTTGAAGTATCATACTCATACTTAGCAAAATATTTAGCGTCTGGATCGCTTGTGAAAATTTCATAACTTTTATTTGTTCTTTGCTTTACATACTCTTCGCAAACTTTATCACATTGGATAATACCATTTATACCACCTGCTTCTATTGCCATGTTTGTTAGCGTCATTCTTTCTTCCATAGAAAGTGAGAATATAGTATCGCCATCAAATTCCATAGCACGATAAGTTGCACCATCGGTACCTATATCGCCCAAAATTCGTAAAATTAAATCTTTAGCCATTAAATAATTAGGCATTTCACCATAGAAGGAAAATTTCATTGATTCAGGCACTTTTTCCCAAATTTTACCAGTACCGAGTATAAAAGCAGCATCAGAATTTCCTACACCGGTAGAGAATAGGCCAAAAGCCCCAGCTGTGCAAGTGTGAGAATCTGTTCCGAATATCACTGTTCCCGGCACATTAAAACCTTCTTCAGCCAAAGCTATGTGACAAACTCCTTTATATCTATCAGTCCCTGGATCATAATAATGAGGTAAATTATGTTTTTTTGCGAAATCTCTTAAGATTTGCACATTTCTATTTGCTTGTGTATTAGCTGTGAATATATAATGATCAGGGAAAATAACTAATTTATTTTTATCAAAAATTTTAGCATTCTCTCCAAATTCTCTTTGCCAAATTTCAATTGTTGGTGGGCCGCAAACATCATGTGTCATTAAAATGTCAACATTCAACCAAACATTTTCACCCGGTATAACTCTCAATTTTTTAGCTGAATTAGCAAAAATTTTTTCTGTTATTGTCATTCCCATATTTTAACCTTTTAATTTAGTTTGACTGTTAATGTAAAAATTCGCAGCTTGCAAAAAGGCTTTTGCGCTAGCTTCAATAACATCTGTTGAAAATCCTTTCCCGGTAAATGTTTTATTGTCTTTTTTAATTTTAACTACAACTTCACCAATAGCTTCTTGCCCCGATGTGATAGATTTTACGGAATAGTTTTCGACATCGAAGTCAACTTTGATTGCTCTTTCAATTGCTTTGAAAGTTGCATCTACTACACCATCACCTGTAGCAGATTCTAATATAACTTTTGAACCTTTTTTAATTTGAACTGTAGCAACAGGTACAATTTTATTACCGGATGTAATTTGTAAATATTCTAAATTATATTCTTTAACGTCTTTTGGTTTAGTATTTTCATTGACAATTATATGCAAATCGTCGTCGTGAACTTCTTTCTTTTTATCGGCAAGTTCTAGGAATTTTTTATAAACTTTGTCTATATCTTTTTCTGAAAGTTTATATCCTAATTCTTCTAATCTAGCTTTTAATCCATGTCTACCAGAATGTCTCCCTAAAACTATTTTAGTATCAGGTACACCAACATCTTGTGGGCGCATAATTTCATAAGTTTGTCTATTTTTTAATACACCGTCTTGGTGAATACCAGATTCATGGGCAAAAGCATTATCCCCAACAATAGCTTTGTTAGGTGGCACAACAAAACCAGTAAAAGAAGAAACCATCTTACTTGTTGAGTAGATAAGCTTACTATTGATTTTTGTATAAAAACCGTGTAAATCGTTTCTTACCTTTAATGCCATAACAATTTCTTCCAAAGAAGCATTGCCAGCTCTTTCACCAATACCATTGATGGTACATTCTATTTGTCTAGCACCATTTAAGACACCTGCAATAGAGTTTGCTACAGCCATACCTAAATCGTCATGGCAATGAACAGAAATGATAGCTTTATCAATATTTTTAACGCGTTTCCTCAATTCTGCAATAAGAGCACCATATTCAAACGGATAAGTGTAACCTGTTGTATCGGGTATATTAACTGTAGTAGCACCGGCTTCAATAGCCACTTCAATTACATCTGCGAGATAACCAATATCAGTTCTCCCTGCATCTTCTGCAGAAAATTCTACATCATCAGTAAAAGTTTTTGCATATGCAACGGCGTCATAAGACATTTTAAGGACAGTTTTACGTTTTTCTTCTAATGATTTACCATATTTATCATCTCCAAACTTGCCTAATATATGTATATCAGAAGTTGATGAAAATGTATGTATACGAAATTTTGGTGCATTTCTTAAAGCTTCATAAGCTGTTTTTATATCTATTTCTTTTGCGCGAGAAAGTCCACAAGGAATAATGCCTTCTACTTCTGTAGCAATTCTTTGAACTGCTCTAAACTGTGCATCGGAAGAAACAGGGAACCCGGCTTCAATAACATCTACACCTAGCTTGGATAATTGTTTAGCAATTTCGACCTTCTCATTTTCACTTAAAGAAGCTCCTGGTGCTTGTTCTCCGTCTCTTAATGTTGTATCAAATATTATTATTCTTTTATCATCCATTTTTAGCTCCGAGAGATTTCGGAAATTATTAAATTTGTCATTTCTTCAGTATTCACTAATTTATGATTTTCTTTTTCGTTGTATATATCTTGTGTTCTAAAACCTTTATTTAATACATTATCAACAGCTTTATTAATCAAATCTTCTGCTTCTTTACAATTCATCGAATAAGTAAATGCCATTCCAACCGATAAAATTGTAGCTATAGGATTAGCAATTCCCTTACCAGCAATATCTGGGGCACTACCATGAACTGGCTCATATAGAGCGTATTTTTCCCCTAAACTTGCCGAAGGTAACATACCTAAACTACCAGTAATCATAGCAGCAATATCGCTTAAAATATCACCAAACATATTCTGAGTTAATATAACATCAAATTGTTTAGGATTTCTAACCAATTGCATAGCTGCGTTATCTACATACATATGAGATAATTCTACATCTGGATAATTTTTGGCAATTTCAACAACAATTTTTCTCCAGAATTGTGATGTCTCAAGTACGTTCGCTTTATCTACTGAGCATACTTTTTTACTTCTTTTTAAAGCAATTTCAAAAGCTTGCTGAGCTATTCTTTCTACTTCATTTTTATAATAGATCATTGTATTCCAACCTTTTTCATCATCATATCCTCGCGGTTCACCAAAATATAAATCTCCTGTCAATTCCCTCAAAATAACAATATCTGTACCTGCTAAAACATCAGCTTTTAGAGATGAAGAATCTAACATTGAATCAAAAACTTTAGCGGGACGAATATTGTTAAACAATCCTAATGATTTACGGATTTTTAACAATGCCGCTTCTGGCTTTAAATTATGTGGAAGATTTTCCCATTGATATCCACCAACAGCCCCTAACAGTACGAAATCGCTTTCAAAACATTTATTAATTACTTCATCTGTAAGTGGTATTTGATATTTATCATAAGAACACCCACCTATCAAACCTTGTTGATATTCAAATTCATAACCAAATTTTGAACCAACTAACTCCATCACTTTAACAGCAGATGCAACAACTTCTGGCCCTATTCCATCTCCAGGGAGCAACATCACCTTAAATTTCATATATCAACCTCTTCAGATTTTTGTTTATTTTGTCCAAGCCAGCTCATCATTGAACGTAATTTTTTACCAACTTCTTCTATTAAATGATTTTGTGTTTGTTCACGTAATTTATTCATATTTGGTCTGCCATTTTTATTTTCATTAATCCATTCTTCAGCAAATTTACCATTTTGTATTTCTTCAAGAATTTTTTTCATTTCTTTCTTTGTTTCACCTGTTATAACTCTAGGGCCTCTAGTATATCCGCCATATTCAGCAGTATCACTTACAGAATAGTTCATACGTGTTAAACCACCTTCATAGAATAAATCTACAATAAGTTTTAATTCGTGTAAACATTCAAAGTAAGCTAATTCAGGTGGATAACCTGCTTCAACTAATGTTTCAAAACCTGCTTTAATCAATTCTTCTGCACCACCACAAAGAACAGCTTGTTCACCGAATAAATCTGTTTCAGTTTCATATTGGAAAGAAGTTTCAATTACTCCTGCACGTGTACCGCCAATTCCTTTAGCCCATGCTAAAGCTAAATCTTTTGCATCACCAGTTGCATCCTGATATACTGCAATTAAACATGGTGTTCCTGAACCTTCTTTATATGTCCTTCTTACCAAATGTCCTGGACTTTTTGGAGCAATCATTATAACATTTACATCTGCTGGCGGCACAATTTGTTTATAATGAATATTAAAACCATGTGCAAAAGCTAATGTTTTACCTTTTGTTAAGTAAGGAGCAATTTGTTTTTCATAAACTTCTTTTTGTTTTTCATCTGGTAAAAGAACCATTATTATATCAGCCCATTGAGAAGCTTCATCAACTGTTTTAACTTCAAGTCCAAGAGCTTTAGCTTTTTCTACACGTGGACTATCGCTACGCAATCCAACACAAACATTCATGCCGCTATCTTTTAAGTTCAAAGAGTGAGCATGACCTTGACTTCCAAAACCCAATACAGCAATTTTTTTTGATTTTAAAATTTCTAAATTTGCATCATTGTCATAATAAACTTTCATTTCGTACTCCATATTTAATTGTTTGTTTTATAATTTATTAATAAATTTATTTATCCCCTCTTTTCATCGCTACTGTTCCAGAACGAGCTATCTCTTTTATTCCATAAGGCAATAGTAAATCAATAGCGGCATCAATTTTTTCCGGTGGACCAGTTATTTCAAGTGACATTGTATTATGAGTAATATCTACAACTTTTCCTTGAAATATCTCACATATATCAACAATCTCCGATCTTGTACCTTTTTGACAAAATACTGAAATAAGCAATAGTTCTCTTGCAACCATTTTTGTATTTGTCAAATCAATAACTTTTATTACATCGATTAATCGATTTAATTGCTTAATTATTTGATCAATTATTTTTTCATCACCTTCTGTTACAATTGTCATTCGTGAAACATCAGGAGTTTCTGTTTCACCAATTGATATACTGTTAATATTGTAACCTCTTGCACTAAACATTGATGAAACTCTATTTAAAGCACCAAATTTATTTTCTACTAAAACTGATATTATATGTCTCATATCACACCATCCTTTCTGGGTTTAGCCTTTTAACTATCATATCAGAAACTGATGCACCAGCTGGCACCATAGGATAAACCATATCTTCTTTAACCACTCTAAATTCTACAGTAATTGGCCCTTCATTATACTCTAAAGCTTGTTTAATAACATCTTCCACACAATCTACATTATCACAGCGCAAAGCTTTAACACCCATTGCTTCAGAAACTTTTACAAAATCAGGATTAATAGTTTGTAAATTAGTAAAACTATATTTTTCAGAATGGAATAATTCTTGCCATTGTCTTACCATTCCAAGATATCCATTGTTAATAATAAAAAATTTGACTGGAATTTTATAATAAGCAGCGGTTATTAATTCTTGTATATTCATTTGGAAACCACCATCCCCACTAATAGAAATAACAGGTTTATCCTTTACTGCAAAAGCTGCTCCAATTGCTGCTGGTACTGAAAAACCCATTGTCCCCAAACCACCGCTAGTTATAAAAGTTCTTGGATATTTGAATTTATAAAACTGTGCTACCCACATCTGATGTTGCCCAACATCTGGCACTATAATAGCTTCCCCTTTTGTAAGGTTAGATAATACATCTATAACATATTCAGTACGTAATTTACCATCTCCTTTAGTATAAGCTAATGGACATTCTTTTTTCCATTCATCAATCTGTTTTAACCATTCTGATGTATCTATTGTAAAATCAATATATTTATTTAATTCTTCTAAAATATTTTTTGAATCGCCAACAATTGGAAGATTTACTTTAACATTTTTATCAATAGTTGATGGATCAATATCAATATGTATTTTATACGAGTGTCTTGAGAACGTATCCAACTTTCCAGTAACTCTGTCATCAAACCTTGCTCCGACAGCAATTAATAAATCACAATCAGTTATTGCCTTATTTGCATAATAAGTACCATGCATACCAAGCATACCTAACGACAATTCATGGTCACCAGGGAACGCGCCTAAGCCTTGCAATGTCATTGTGACAGGAATATTCAATTTTGTAGCTAATTTGAACAATTGTTCTGAAGCTCCTTCAGACATTACAACGCCACCACCAACATAAAGTAATGGCTTTTTATGGTTTTTTATAGCTTCTGCAGCTTTCTTAATTTGATTTGGATGTCCATGATATACAGGTTTATAAGTCTTCAATTCAATTGTCTCTGGATATTCAAATTCTGCATAAGAATTTGAAACATTTTTGGGAATATCGACAACAACTGGTCCAGGTTTACCTGTTGTAGCTATATAGAAAGCTTTCTTTATTGTAAGAGCTAATTCTTCTACATCTTTTACTAAAAAATTATGCTTTGTTATTGGCCTTGTTATACCACAAATATCAGCCTCTTGAAAAGCATCATTACCTATCAATGAAGTTGGAACTTGACCAGTAAAAACTACTATAGGCACAGAATCCATATACGCATCTGCAATTCCAGTAACAGTATTTGTAGCACCTGGCCCTGATGTAACTAATACAACTCCCGGTTTTCCTGAAGCTTTTGCATATCCTTCCGCCATATGAGTTGCACCTTGCTCATGTCTTACTAAAATATGTTGTATATCTTCTATATCATATAAATGCTCATATATATACAAAGTAGCACCACCAGGATATCCAAATATATGTTTAACTCCTTCTTTTCTAAGGGCTTCAAAAAATATTTGAGCTCCTTTTAATTTTGGTTTTTTATTTCCTTTCATATTTTAACCTTTCATTTTATTTTTAATACGCCACCTGTATTGGCAGATGTTACAAAATAGCTATAACGGTATAGCCAACCTTTTTTAATTTTTGGTTCAAATTTTTCTAACTTATTTAATCGATATTTTATTACATCATCTGATAATTTCAACTCTATGGTTCTTTTTCGTAAATCAATTTCTATTAAATCACCATTTTCAACTGCAGCTATTGGACCACCTTCAGCTGCTTCTGGCGATACATGCCCTATACAAGCCCCTCTTGTCCCCCCGGAAAATCTACCATCTGTTATTAAAGCTACATCCTCACCTAATCCCATACCCATTATTGCACTTGTTGGTGATAACATTTCTGGCATTCCTGGTCCACCTTTAGGTCCCTCATATCTTATCACCACCACTTCACCTTTTTTCACCTCACCTGCCAATATACCATTAAGTGCATCATCTTGCGAATTATAAACTCTTGCTGGACCTAAATGATGCATCATCTTTTCAGATACTGCCCCAGTTTTCACTATACACCCATCAGGCGCTAAATTTCCAAATAGAACCGATAGCCCACCCGATCTAGAATATGCATTTTCTAATCTTCTAATTACTTTTTCATTTTTTATTTCAGCATCTTTAATCGTCTCGCCCAACGTCTTACCTGTAATTGTTTTACAATTTAAATTCAAAACTCCTTCTTTTCTTGACAATTCCTTTAATATCGCTGTTATTCCTCCTGCAGCATCAACATCTTCTATATGAACATCTTTTGTTGCTGGACTTACCTTACATATATATGGCGTTTTTTCTGAAATTTCATTTATCTTCTTCAAATCGAAATCAATTTCAGCTTCACTTGCTATAGCTAAAGTATGTAAAATTGTATTGGTACTTCCACCCATTGCCATATCTAAAGCAAAAGCATTTTCAATACTTTCTTTTGTAATTATATCTCTTGGCTTTAAATCATTCTTAATACAATAGAACAACGCTTCAACAGCTTTCTTTATTATTTCTTTCCTTCTTTCATCAACCGCTGGTATTGTGCCATTGCCAGGAATTCCCATACCTAATGCTTCAGTTAAACAATTCATAGAATTTGCTGTAAACATTCCAGAACAACTTCCACAACCGGGACAAGCATTTTCCTCCAACGCTTTTAATTCATCATCATTTATATTTTTTGCTGCATATTGCCCAACACCCTCAAATACATCAATTAAATCAATCTTTTTACCATTCAAAACTCCCGCTTTCATTGGTCCGCCACTAATAAATACAGTGGGAATATTCACTCGCACAGCTGCCATTAACATACCTGGTACAATTTTATCGCAATTAGGAATACATATCAATCCATCCAAACGATGCGCCTCAACCACCGTCTCAACACTATCAGCTATTAATTCTCTGCTTGCCAAAGAATATCTCATCCCAATATGCCCCATTGCAATACCATCATCAACACCAATAGTGTTAAATTCAAATGGCACACCGCCTGCTTCCCTTACCAACTCTTTTACCATTTTCCCAAATTCTTGCAAATGAACATGCCCCGGTATCAAATCTATATAAGAATTTGCTATTCCAATAAATGGCTTATCGAAATCTGCTTCCGATTTTATTACGCCAGTTGCTCTTAGCAAACTCCTGTGTGGCGCTTTTTCATAACCTTTTTTAATTAAATCTGATCTCATTTTTTTCCACCTTATTTTTGTAAATATATATAATCCTCCCTGGCTGAGGTTCAACCTCAACCCATAAACTTATAATCTCGTTATAATTGTTTTGTAATTTGGTTAAGGTTGAACTTCAGCTTTATAGAATAATAATCACTAGAATAATAATAATAGATAGTATATTTGATAGTATTATTTGGGAGGTATTTTGGGCTTTTTTAATAAATAAATTGTATATTTGTGATAAATAGCAATTTTGCCAATTCTGCTTTATTTTATATGTCTTATTTTGCTGTCCCATCAAAAAAATATTTTATTTCTAAATATCAATTTAAAAATATCAGGCAAATTGTCAATAGCTAAAATTTTATTTAAATATAATTGAGTTTTGCTTAATATATCTTT
>Ga0209508_1001030_pt1 | contig 23569 bp, 19 predicted proteins | sample AD_UKC129_MetaG_FD_184427 | JGI IMG/M metagenome (GOLD analysis project Ga0209508, IMG submission 184427) | Active sludge microbial communities of municipal wastewater-treating anaerobic digesters from Canada - AD_UKC129_MetaG (SPAdes) (version 2) | ecosystem: Engineered > Bioreactor > Anaerobic... | reverse complement strand
CGTCAGTTATTTTTTCTTTAGAAAGAGGGTTTAAGAATGAGCGATTATTCTGCAGAGTTATTTCTTACTCTTTTGGAAAGTCCCAAAATTGATACTCACGAACATCTTCTACCTGACGAAGAATTTTTAAAAAGCCCGGATATACTTCTTATTACTTTGGAACGAAGTTATTTATCCTGGATTTTGTCCGGGACAACTGGAAAAACTTTTAACTTTACCAGGGAAGAGTTTTTATCCGGGGTAGATACTATCCCGGCCAGTTCTTTTTATCGTTATCTTATTCGGGCCTTTCAGTTTATGTACGGGTTTTCGGATGATTCTCTGACTCTGGAAAATTGGGACAGTCTTTCTCAGCAAATTAGAAGTGATTATGAAAAAGGTGAGAGGTTAAGAAGATGGTTGCAAGAAAAGTTAAACGTCCAGAGAATTATTCTGGACCGCTACTGGGTAATAGGTGATTTTGAGGTTGATAGAAGTATTTTCCTTCCAACTTTACGCCTTGACCCTTTCTTTTTTGGCTACAACCGAGAAGGCCGAGACCATGATGGTCAGAGCCCTTATTTTTACTCTGACCGGGAAGGAATCGAGGTAGAGACTTTCAGTGATTACCTGAATCTTATTGACCATATCCTCTGTAAAGGAAAAAGGGAAGGACTCGGGGCTTTAAAGTGTGCTATTGCTTATGACCGGGGATTAGCTTTTGAAAAAGTGCCTCGGGAAAAAGCGGAGCGGGCTTTTTATCGAAAAACGGGAGAAGAGACCAGAGAAGAAATCACCAGTTTTCAAGATTTTATTTTCCACTATTTCCTCCAAAAAGCTGGAGAGCTGAACCTCCCATTACAGATTCACACCGGCCCGGGCAAGGCTTTTCAGGCTGTTCCCTCTTTTTTGGGACCTATTTTTGAAGAATATCGAGAAGTAAAAATTTCTCTCTTTCATGGGGGATTCCCCTGGATAGGAGAACCGGGAGCTATGGCTATTTTTTATCCCCATCTTTATCTGGATCTGGTCTGGCTTCCTCTTTTATCTCCTACTTTTGCTGGTCTGGCTTTGAGAGAGTGGTTAGAAGCTACCGGAGGAAGCCGGATAATGATGGGAGGAGATTCCTGGAATGTAGAGGGAGCAGTGGGGTCTATTATCTATAACCTGGAAACCATATCCCGGGTTTTGGGGGAAATGGTTGAAGATGGATACCTGGCTAAAAACACTGCTTTAGAGTTAGGGAAGAGAATCCTGTGGGATAATCCCCAAGAATTTTTTACTTCTCTATAAAGAGAGTTTTTAGGGGTTGAAAATATCTCCATTTTTAAAAATGTTGGGAATTATAAAGGATAGTCTGGGGTTTTTCATTTCTTAACCGACCTTAATTTAATTTCGTCTCTTGTGATAATATAGGAAGAAGTTTAAAATACAGAATAAAATTGAACAATAGAATTCATTTCATAAGTAAATTGTTTAAAAATGCTTAATTCAAGTGAAAGGCAGGATTTAAAATAATTCAGAAGCCACTAAAAAATTTTAAAAATTTTATCATAGACCTTGATGGAGTAATTTATCTTCTCAATCAACCTATTCCCGAAAATATACGTTTTGTTAACTTTTTGAGAGAAAACCACTTTAAAGTGGTTTTCTTATCCAATAATACTTTTTTGAGTAGAAGAGGTTATGTCAGAAAGTTGAGGAAAATGGGGATTAAGGCGAGAGAAGACGAGATTTTTAGTTCCGCTTTTGTTACCGCTCATTACTTAAGGGGAAAAAAGCCTGATGCGAAAATTTATGTGATCGGGGAAGCAGGATTGAAAAGAGAGATAGAAAATTGTGGCTTGCACATAGTTCCTGATGATACTGAAAAAGTAGATTTTGTAGTGGTAGGAATGGACAGAAAATTTAATTTTAAAAAAATGAGCATGGCTCTCAACCTCATCTTATCTGGTGGCGAGCTTATTGGTAGTAATCCTGATGTAACTTATCCTACTGAGAGTGGCATTTTACCAGGTTGTGGGGCAATTCTGGCAGGGATAGAAACCTGTTCGGGGAGGAAAGCTCAAGTTATCGGTAAGCCCTCTCCTATTATTCTTGACTTTGTATTTCACTACACTGGATTTGATAGAGAAGAAACGGTAATTATAGGAGACCGTCTAGATACCGATGTAAAGTTAGCTAAAGATTTGGGTCTCTTTTCTATTTTAGTTTTGACTGGAGTAAGTAAAAAAGAAGACCTTAGCCGTTTTACTGCTCAACCTGATATGGTGGTGGAAAATTTAGAAGTTTTAAAGGAATTTTTTTAGTTATGGTGGCGAGGTGATATAATGCCAGCGGAAGTTGAGATTTACGATACTACTTTACGGGATGGCTCACAGGCCGAAGGAATCAATTTTTCAGTACAGGATAAACTGCAAATTGCTCAAAAATTGGACGAATTGGGGATTGATTACATAGAAGGGGGTTGGCCAGGTTCTAACCCCAAGGATATTGCTTTTTTCCAGGAAGTTAAGAAGATATCCTTTAAAAAAGCTAAAATTAGTGCTTTTGGTAGTACGAGAAAACCTAGCATTCGAGTAGAAGAAGATAAAAATATTCGCTCTTTAGTGGAAGCCCAGACTCCAGTGGTTACTATTTTTGGTAAGTCCTGGACTCTTCATGTTCGTGAAGCACTTAAAACTACCCTGGATGAAAACTTACATATGATAGAAGATTCGGTGAGTTTTTTAGTGAAACAGGGAAGAGAAGTAATTTATGATGCGGAACACTTTTTTGATGGATTTAAAGATAACTCAGACTATGCTCTGAAAACTCTTAAAGTAGCTTACGAGGCAGGAGCACAGATTTTAGTTTTGTGTGATACCAACGGTGGGACTCTTCCTTTAGAGATGGAAGCAATCATCGGTCGAATGAAGGAGTTTTTTGGCAAAGACAGGGAAATAAAATGGGGTATTCATGCTCATAATGATAGTGGAGTGGCGGTAGCTAATAGCTTGATAGCAGTGCAGCAGGGAGCACATCAGGTGCAGGGTACTATCAATGGGTATGGGGAAAGATGCGGGAATGCCAATCTTTGCACCATAATTCCTAATTTAAAATTAAAGATGAATATCCATCCCATCACTGATGAGGAAATGCGAAAGCTGAGGGAGGTTTCCTATTTTGTCAGTGAGATAGCTAATTTAAAACCTAATGATTATGATCCTTATGTAGGGAAAAGTGCTTTCACTCATAAAGGAGGGATTCATGTTAGTGCTATTTCTCGTTATCCTGCTACTTATGAGCATGCTTCTCCTGAATCAGTGGGTAACGAGAGGAGAATTCTGGTATCGGAGCAGGCAGGAAGAAGCAATCTAATTTACCGAGCTAGAGAGTTGGGAATAGAATTAGACTCTCAAGACCCTCGCCTGCTTAACCTGGTGCAGAGAATTAAAGAAGCAGAAAACTATGGCTATCAGTTTGAAGCAGCAGATGCCTCTTTTGAACTTATGTTGCGGGAAGCTTTAGGAGAAAGAGCTGAGTTTTTCGATTTGGAAGGTTTTAGAGTAATTGTGGAAAAAAGAGGAGAAGAAGATACGGTGGCCGAAGCCACTATTAAAGTGAAAGTGGATGAAAAGATGATACACACAGCAGCAGAAGGTGATGGTCCGGTTCACGCTCTGGATAATGCTTTAAGGAAAGCGCTGGAAGAGATGTATCCGGTATTGAAAGAAATTCGATTGTCAGATTATAAGGTACGAGTTTTGAATGAAAAAGAAGGAACCGGAGCTCTTATCCGGGTTTTGATTCAATCTACTGATGGAAGAAGCTCCTGGGGGACAGTGGGGGTATCTGCCGATATAATTGAGGCCAGTTGGCAAGCACTTACTGATAGCATAAAATATGGACTATGGCGAAGAGAAAGAAAAGTTTAGTCTTTTCCGGCGGGAAAAACAGCAATTTTTTTTCTCAGCAAGGGGAAATCGAGCTTTTAGAAAAATTACCTCTTCTTCTTAGAGAGGAAGAGGTAATTTTAGAACAATTCTTCAGTTTTTATCGAGCAGTTTTAAGGGAGAAGAAAAACCTCATTTTTTTGTCTTCTCCTGCAGTAATTTCTTTTCTCCAGAATTTTCTAATGGGGGAGGCAGCCTCCCGAGGGGAACAATTTATAGGCTTTGTCGACAGTTCAAGGCCTGACCTTCTTCTCTGCTGGGGGGAAAAATTACCTCCTCAGGATACTACCCTTGTGGTTTTAGCTCGACCGCTGGAAGAGCTGCAGCTTTTACTTTTGGCTTTTTCTTTTCCCCAGTGGAGAAAAGTGCTGGTAGGGAATAATTATGGCATACTGGCTCAGAGCGCTCGAGTTCTTTTTCTCCCTTTCTTGCCTACTGAAATTTATCACCACTATTTCTGGCAGAGGAGCGCTCTTTTTTATTTACCTTTAATCAGCCTTCGCTTGCCAGTAGAAGAATTGGAGGAAGGATTTAAAAATAGCGATTATCTTCAAAGAGAGGCGGCAGCCGTTTCTATTTTTATTCAGGACGTGGAGAAAAAGGGAATAAGAAGGATTATTTTTTTGGTAGATAATAGCTTTATTCTTTCCATTCTGCAGGAATTTCTTCCTCTTTTAGAATACAGTTGTCGAGGAGGAGGAAATATGGAATTCTGTGCTTTTAATTTTTCTATTATGCGAGATGGCCAATTATTCTGGCCTGATGATTCTGTTTTTATTCTGGTGGAGAGTAGGAAGACTGATAAAATTAAATTTACTCTTCCTCCTGCACTCAAAAAAATAGACCTTTTTTCCGGGGAGGGGATAATTCCTGCCTCTGGTTCCTGGAAAAAAATAAAAGAGATAGAGTACCAGGTAGTAGAGAATTGGTTGCAAAATGAAGGAAAAGGTTTTCTGAAATGGGAATATTATTTACCTGACCTCCAGACAGTAGGGGAGCTAATGACATTTGTACGATATCTTGTTTCCTATAACGCCTGGTTACATGGTTTAGATTTATGGAGTGACCCGCCGGTAGTGGAATTTGATAATCAAATATGGAGGTTACTTTCTTCTAATAGAAAACGGTGAGGTGATGAACCTGAATTTAATAGGAGACCTGCACATCCATACAGTAGCCAGTGGTCATGGATATAGTACGGTGATGGAAATAGTACAGGTAGCAAAGAGAAAAAAATTGGAGGTAGTAGCAATAACTGACCACAGTCCCAAGATGCCGGGCGGTCCTTCTCCTATTTATTTTGAGGCTCGAGGCCATTTTCCTCGGGAAATAGAAGGGATAAAAATTTATTTTGGAGCAGAGGTGGATATATTAGATGAAGAAGGAAGTTTAAGTCTGGAGGATAAGTTGCTGAAAAAGCTGGATATTGTAATTATTTCTTTTCATCCTCAAGTTTTTCCTCCTGCCTCACGAGAAATAAACACTCAAGCATTACTACGGGCTCTGGAAAATCCAGCGGTAGATATTATTGCTCACCCTGGAAACCCTCGTTACCCTCTGGATTACGAAAGAGTGGTAAAAGAAGCAGTTAGTCGGGGGAAGGTTATAGAAATTAATAACAGTTCTTTTGCTGTAAGTAGAAAAGGCAGTAAAGAAAATTGTCGCTTGATTGCCCAGGAGGTAAAAAAACAAGGAGGGTGGGTAGTAGTATCGAGTGATGCCCATTTTTGTGAAGAGGTGGGAGAGTTCAAAGAAGCCCAGGACTTGCTCGAGGAAGTAGGTTTTCCTCCTGACCGGGTACTCAACTCCAGTAGAGATAATATAGAAAAATTTTTATAGTATCTCGCAAAACTGGTTAAAATATTAAAACTTTTAAAAAGTAAATTATATCGAAAGTCAAAAAACTCAAGGTCGCTACGCTGGGGTCTTTTCTCCAGCATATTGGTGGATATTTTCCCACCAGTAGTTTTTGTTTATTTGCTTTTTAAGTCTTTGTTCTTTTCTTTTGCTTTTTGGGGGATTATAAAGGGGCAAGCCCCCTCATAGTCGATAGAGGCATTCAGGAGTGGCAAGAAGGTTATTGCACTGGCAAAAAGAAAGGGGTTTACAAGGGGGAATTCTTTCCCCTTTGTACTGAGGAAGACGCTTTCCTTCCTCGGTTGCATTTGTCTTTTTTTGATTTTGTAAATGTTCTTTGCTTTTCTGGGGGTTATAAGGGGGTGAAACCCCCTTATAGTTCGGGGTTATAAAGGGGGTAAGCTCTCTTATAGCCTTCACCCTCACCCTAACCCTCTCCCTTCGAGGGCGAGGGAAGAAAAAGAAAGGGGATTCATAGGGGGGAATTCTTTCCCCCTTATACTGAGGAAAGCGTTTTTCTTTCCTCAGTAGTTTTTGTCTTTTCAGTTTTTAATTTTTTGCTTTTGGGGGTTATAGGGGGATCATTTTCCCCCCTATAGTCGGGATTATAAAGGGGTGCTCCCTCTCATAGTCATTATAATTAGTTTTGCGGTTAACTATAAATAGAAAGAGGAGGTAAAAGGTGAGTGCTCAAATTTTAGATGGAAAAAAAATTTCGGCAGAGGTTAGAGAAGAGCTTAAACCTCGTATTGCCTATCTTAGTGAGCGGGGTTGCCAGCCTGGTGTGGCGGTAGTTTTAGTGGGGGATGACCCGGCAAGCCAAATATACGTGCGGAACAAAGAAAAAGCTTGCGAAAAACTGGGTATTTATTCCATTCAACATCGCTTACCTGCTGATACTTCTCAGGAAGAGGTAATAGAATTAGTGAATAGTTTGAACGAAAATGAACGCATCCACGGGATATTAGTGCAACTTCCTCTTCCTTCTCACATCCGGGAAAAAGAAGTTTTATATCATATTTCTCCAGACAAAGACGTAGACGGTTTTCATCCTTATAATCTGGGAAGATTGATGATTGGCGACCCGATTTTTCTTCCCTGCACTCCCTGGGGGGTGCAAGAATTGCTATTACGTTATAATTTGTCTCCAGAGGGGAAAAATGTAGTAATTGTGGGTAGGAGCAATATTGTAGGTAAACCGCTATCTATGATGTTAGTCCAAAAAGGTAAAGGAGCTAATGCTACTGTTTCTGTGTGCCACACCGGCACCCGTAATCTTTCTAGCTACACCAAAATGGCTGATATTTTGATTGCTGCTTGTGGCTCTCCTCATTTAATTACTCAGGATATGGTAAGAGAGGAGGCAGTGGTAGTAGATGTGGGAATCAATAGAGTGGGAGATAAAACAGTAGGGGATGTAGATTTTGAGAGAGTGAAAGAAGTAGCGTCTTATATCAGTCCAGTTCCTGGAGGAGTAGGCCCTATGACTATTGCCATGCTTATGGCTAATACGGTTAAAGCAGCAGAAAGAGCTTTACAGCGGAAAACTGCTTAAAGTAAGGAGTAATGTTAAATAAGAGAGAAATGTTTTAGAAAAAGCAAAACCGTGATAAAATTAAAAATGGTGAAAGGGAATGAAAATAGCAGTGATTTCTGATACTCATATCCCCCAGCGAGGGAGAAATCTCCCCGACTATTTGCTTCATTTTTTAGGAGGAGTTTCTCTCATTCTTCATGCTGGAGATATAACCGAATGGTGGTTGTTGGAAGAGTTAATGAAGTATGCCCCGGTGCAAGCAGTAAGAGGAAATATGGATTCTCCTCTGGTCCGGGAGAGACTTTCTGATAAAGAAATTCTGGAAATTGAAGGAGTTAAAATAGGAATTGCTCATGGAGAAGGGTCTCCTGTGGGGATAGAAGAGCGAGTGGGAAAGTTATTCAATGGGGAAAATCTCCAAGTAATAGTATACGGTCATACTCATAAACCCAGTAAGGAATGGCGAGGAGAAGTATTATACTTTAATCCGGGAAGTCCTACTGACTGGGTATTTGCCCCTTTTTTCTCTTTTGGTTTTTTGGAAGTGAGAGAGGGGAAAATAATCGAAGCAGAGATATTAAAGGTGGATTGAGGTGTTATAAATGGCGGAAAAATTGATGGTCAACATTACCTGGCATATGCATCAGCCCTTTTATTGGAATGAAGAAAAAGGAGTTTTTGGTTTTCCCTGGGTTAGAACTCATGCTACCAAGGATTACCTTTTTATGGGTAAATTGGTGGAAAGGTTTCCTTCCCTCCGAGTTACCTTTAATTTTGCTCCTTCCTTGCTCCGGCAGTTTCAACTTTATCTGGAAGGTAAAGAAGATATGGTGATGAAATTAGCTAAAAAGGAAGCCTCTACCATTAGCGAGGAAGATAAAAAATTAATACGAGAGAATTTCTTTGTAGTTTCTTCTCCTCGTACTTTTGAGAAATGGCCCCGTTTTGCCGAGTTAAGAGAAAAACCCTGGGAGTCCTTTACCTCTCAAGATTTTTTAGACCTTCAGATTCTCTATCAACTTATCTGGTTTGACCCTTTATGGCGAGAAGAAAATCCGGTAGGTCGAGAATTATGGGAAAGGGGTAGGAATTATAGAGAAGAAGATAAGAAAAAAATATGGAAGGCTACTGAAGAAATATTTAGAGAGATTTTTACCCAGTACCGAAGATTGTTAGAAAAAAAACAGATAGAAATTTCCTTTTCTCCCTTTTATCATCCTATTTTACCTCTTCTTATAGATACAGACGTAGCTCGGGAATCTAATCCTTCTACAATTTTACCTCATCGTTTCTCCTTCCCCGAAGATGCTCAAGAGCAAATAAAGAGAGGCAAAAGTTTCTCTCAAGATATATGGGGTTCTGATTTTATGGGGATGTGGCCTTCTGAAGGAGCAGTGAGCGAGGAAGCTATCCGTTTGGCTATCCAGGAAGGAGTAAGCTGGTTAGCCACAGGAGAAGAGATTTTGTTTCGTTCTCTAGGAAAGAGCAAAGAAGTAGCCTGGCAAGAACTTTATCTTCCTCATGTCTGGGGTAGAGAAGGAAGAAATATAGTTATATTTTTCCGGGATACCGGCTTATCAGACTTAATCGGATTCAGCTATCAGTATTTCCCCCCTCAAGAAGCAGTGGAAGATTTTATCAATCACTTGAGAGCTATAAAAAAAGCACTGCCTGAAAATAAACCTTATCTGGTAAATATCATTTTAGATGGAGAAAATGCCTGGGAATACTACATAGATAATGGATTGCCTTTCATTACTGCTCTGTACCAGGCGCTTTCTGAAAGCGAAGAGTTTGTAACTATTACTCCTCTTGAGTATTTGCAAAAATTTTCTCATCTTCCGCAAATTTCTCATATTGTACCTGGCTCCTGGATTTGTGGTAATCTAAATACCTGGATCGGACACCCGGAAAAAAACTGGGCCTGGGAAAAACTTCGGCGGGTGAGGGAACTCTGGAGCAGGGAGAAGGGATATTTATCAAAAGAAGAAGAGGAGAGAATCCAGGATCTCATATATCAGGCGGAAGGCAGCGACTGGTTCTGGTGGTTAGGAGATGATAATCCTTCATCTCAAAAAGAAAACTTTCGCCAGCATTTTCTCTGTTTGATACACGGTATTTTACGTACTTTAACAAAGGAGGAGCGGCCGTGTATAAAAGAGAAGTTTTAACTCTGATTTTAGCCGGAGGAGAGGGTAAGAGATTAGATATTCTCTCGGAAAAGAGAGCTAAACCAGCGGTACCTTTCGGGGGTAAATACCGAATTATTGATTTTCCTTTGAGTAATTGTGTCAATTCTGGTCTGTATTGTGTAGGAATTCCGACTCAGTATAATCCTCGTTCTCTACACGAACACATTGGAATTGGTAAGTTCTGGGATTTAGACCGAATGGAAGGTGGAGTTTTTCTCCTCCAGCCTTATATCAGTGATGTTGTTACTAATTGGTATCGAGGAACAGCAGATGCTATATATCAGAATCTCCGTTTTATTCGAGACCAGGACCCTCGTCTGGTGCTGATTCTATCTGGAGACCATGTATACAAAATGGACTATCGTAACCTGATTCGTTTTCACCAGGAAAGGAAAGCAGATTTAACTGTAGCGGTGATGGAGGTTCCCTGGGAAGAAGCTCATCGTTTTGGAGTGTTATCTCTTGATGAGCAAGGAAGGGTAACTGATTTTGAAGAAAAGCCTCCTCATCCTCATAGTAACTTAATAAATATGGGAATATATATTTTCAATCGTGAAGTCCTTGAAGAAGAGGTAGAAGAAGAAGCTCTCCGGGAGGACACCTCTTTTGATTTTGGTAAAGATATCATTCCTAGAATGGTGAGCCAAAGGAAAGTTTATGGATTCTGTTTTTCTGGTTACTGGAAAGATGTAGGGACTATAGATGCTTATTGGGAAGCTAATATGGAATTACTTGGATCTTCGCCAGCTCTTGACCTTTATGATAAACAATGGCCTATATATACTTTCATCGAAGACCGCCCACCGGTAAAACTGAGTCATCGAGCAAAAATTAAACGCAGTTTGTTAGGTAGCGGAGCCATCATAGATGGAAGCGTGGAGGATTCGGTAATCTTTAGCGGAGTTTATGTTAGTCGAGGTGCACAAGTTCGCCATTCTATTGTAATGAGTGATACTTTAATAAATGAAGAAGCAGTGGTGGACCGGGCTATTTTAGATAAACGTATAGTGGTGGGCAGGAGAGCTAAGGTAGGATATGGCGAAGAATTGCGCCCTAATCGAAAAATTCCCGATATGCTTAGAAGCGGTTTGACTATAGTAGGGAGAAATGCTCATATTCCTCCTGAAGCGATAGTAGGTAGAAATTGTCGTATTGGAACAGATGTTGGCGAAGAAGATTTCCCCTCTCTTATTTTAGAGAGTGGTGAAAGTATAGAAAAAGCTGAGGAGGGATGGAAATGAAAAAAACCTGGGTAGTTCTACTACTTATCTTTTTCCTGTGGAGTGGCTGGGCTGGGGCTCAAACTTTTGAATTTGATGTTTCTTCTTCTGAAGCAAGTCAGATTGATTCTCTGCCTCTTTCTCCTTTCATATTTTTGCTTTCTGATCGAGGAGAATGGGGTCTTTATTATCCTGGAGAAAGTATTATCTTGCAATATGGTAGTTCCAGAGATGGCTATGTCAGTATATTCGATTATACTCCGGATGGTAAAGCACGTATTATCAGAAACAATGAGCCAATAGCGGAAGGAGTGCAACGAAAAATTTATGGAGTAGTATCTGGACCAGAAGGAATAGAAAGATTCTTAATGATACTTTCTGAACAAGTAATACCAGACCGCTTGCTGATAGAGATTATGAGAAATCCTTCCCGTATAGAAGGAATTCTGGGATACTCATTACCCTTGCACTATTGTAGGATTCAAGTAGCAACTAAAGAAAGAACATTATCTCCTTCTTTTATTTCTTTTGACCAGGTGCCCAGTGAAATTCCTGCGGGAGGGAAACTGAAAGTACGAGCCTTTTTGTCTGATGGGGAAGGAAATGCCTTGTTTAATCGACCAATTTACTGGGAAGTCAATCAAGGAACTCTGGATAATTACGAGATTTATACTTCTACCTCAGGTGTAGCCGAGGTCTGGTACAGTGCTCCTTCTTTATCAGATAGCACAGAAGTTATATTAAAGGCCCATTTTCCTGGAGATATGGTTTATCAAGAAGCGGAAGGAGAGATTCATTTTCTGGTGAATCCGGAAAAAATACAAACTACTATTGCCCTTACTCCTAAATCTTTTCATATAGCTGGAGGGGAGACTCTTGATTTTCAGGCAGAGCTCCGGGATTTGCGAGGAAGACCGGTGGAAGGAAGAAGTATCAGGTGGGAAACAAGCGTTGGTAGCTGGGAAAAAGAGATCACTTATACCGATAGCGCAGGTATAACTACTAATCGTTTATATGCTCCTAAAGTAGCAGGACAAGAAATGGTGGAGGTTAAAGCTTCTTTTGCCGGAGCAAGAAATCTTCTTCCCTCAGAAGATTATGCTTATGGGACGATAAGCGGTTTGGAAGTTTATCCTAAGGAAGGGCTATTTTTCCTCGATTTTACTTCCGGGGAGCCTTATACTAATTTTGACCATTTAGTTTATCGAGGGGAATTGCTCTCTGGCTATGCAGTTAATCCTGCCTGGGTTCTCTCTGTGAGTGGTGGAGAATTTGTGGAAGTAGGGTTTTCTCTTTCTCAGCCTCTCCGTTTCGGAGCTTTATATCTCTGGGGTAAGGCTCAAGATGAGGTGTTTCTCAAAATTTTTCTCAATGACCAGCTGATTTTTTCAGGTAGAGCTGCAGAAGGAACAATTGCTCCTGCTGAGGCTCAAATGATTTACATTGCCGATTATTTGAAGTTAGGTAATAATCTATTGCGGATAGAAATAGATTCTTCTTGGGGATTGTATTATTTACAGAGATTATTGGTGGCATTTTAGGAGGAAATTATGAAAAAAGACTTTAATGATTGGTGGGAAGAAATTAACTACTTTCAAGAAGAAATGCAAAAATTTGTAAAACATATCTCTGAAGGGAAAGCAGGCTTTACTGAATTTGGGGAAGAAATCTGGATACCCTCCTGTGATATTTTTGAAACCTCTCACCATGTGGTAATAGTAGTAGAACTGGCTGGTGTTTCTCCTCAAGAGGTAGAAGTATTGATAGAAGGGAAAAAACTTATTGTGAAGGGGCAAAGGAAAGAGCTGCCTTATTCCTCTAAGGAGAATTATCATTTGATGGAGATTCGCTTTGGTCCTTTCTATCGAGAAATTAGCTTACCAGAGGAGATAGGGGAAGTTAAAGCTAAATATTCCAATGGTTTTTTAGTTATTGAAGGATTAAAAAATGTTCGAAAAAGAAAAATTTCCTTGACTCAGGAGATATAGAAGATGGAATGGGATAATGCCTGGTTTGTTCTGGAAGAGGGATTGATGGGAGAAGAGAATGTGAGTCTTTCAGGGGATTCTCCTTCTTCAGAGGAAAATAAAGAAAACGAATTCCCTGAGGAAATACCTATTTTACCTTTAAAAGATAACGTTCTTTTCCCCGAGATTGCCTTACCCTGGATAGTAACGGGAGAACCATGGGTAAAGCTGATAAATGACGCAGTTTTAGATAAAAAAATCCTGGGGGTAGTTTCACTGCGGAAAGAAGCCAGAGGAGAAGAACTTTCTCCGGCAGATTTTTATGAAATAGGAGTGATAGGGAAAATTTCTCGTCTTATCAAGCTTCCTGATGACGCAGTACAGGTTTTAATTTTTGGTCTGGTTAAATTTCGAATCAAGGAATGGGTAAAGTGGGAGCCTTACCCAGTGGCTAAGATAGAAATAATAAAAGAAGAAGAAACTCATTCTGATGAGGTAGAAGCTCTGGTAAGAAATGTAGTGAGTCTTTTCCAGCAGGTAGTAGAATTAGCTCCTTATCTTCCCCGTGAAGCTTTTATAACAGCTCTAAATATTAAAAAGCCCTCTCGTTTAGCTAATTTTATAGCTTCCAACCTTAACTTAGATGTAGAAAACAAGATAGAACTTCTATCTGCTCCTGATTTATCTACCAAGCTTACCAGGTTAAGCTTTTACCTTACTCGAGAATTGGAAATACTGCAGATTGGTAGTCGAATCCAATCTCAAGTTCAACAGGAAATGGCTAAAACTCAAAGGGAGTATTTCTTACGAGAGCAGTTAAAAGCTATTCAGCAAGAGCTGGGGGAATTAGACGAGAGAAGTTCGGAAATAAAAGAACTGAAGGAAAAATTGGAAAGTCTGGATCTACCTCCTGAAGTACGAAAGGAGGCAGAGAAGGAAATAGAAAGACTCTCTCGTCTTTCTCCTAATTCTTTTGAATATCCGGTAATCAGGAATTACCTGGATTGGATTATTGAACTGCCCTGGAAGGTTAGTACAGAGGATAATTTAGACATAGATTTAGCCAGGAAAATACTGGATGAAGACCACCATGATTTAGAAAAAGTAAAGGAAAGAATTTTAGAATATTTAGCAGTGTATAAGTTAAAAAAAGATATTAAAGGACCAATACTTTGTTTTGTTGGTCCTCCAGGGGTAGGAAAGACCTCTTTAGGGAAATCTATTGCCCGGGCTATGGGAAGAAAATTTGTGCGGATTTCTTTGGGAGGCATAAGGGATGAGGCAGAAATCCGCGGTCATCGTCGTACTTATGTAGGAGCGCTGCCAGGAAGGATAATTCAGGGTATCAGGAAATCAGGAACTAATAATCCGGTCTTCATGCTCGATGAAGTAGATAAAATGGGCATGGATTTTAGAGGAGACCCTGCTTCTGCTCTTTTAGAGGTTTTAGACCCGGAACAAAATTCTAATTTTGTAGACCATTACCTGGGTGTTCCTTTTGACCTTTCTCGGGTTATGTTTATCGCCACTGCTAATGTTCTGGATACCATTCCCCTTCCTCTTTTAGACCGGATGGAAGTTATTTTCCTTTCCGGTTATACCGATTTAGAAAAAATAGCCATTGCTCAACGATACCTTATACCTAAGCAGTGTGAGCAAAATGGGCTTCAGCCTCAAAATGTTATCATAGAGGCAGATATTATTCAGAAGATAATTAGAGAATACACCCGGGAAGCAGGAGTGCGTAATTTAGAGAGGAATATTGCTACTATTTTCCGGAAAATAGCTAAAGAGGTAGCCCAAGGGGTTCAGGGTCCTTTTGTAGTGGATGAGGAGAAACTGAGAGAGTTTTTAGGCCCTCGCCGGTTTTTGGATGAAGTGATGGAAGGGAAAGATGAAATAGGAGTAGCTACGGGTTTAGCCTGGACTGAAAGCGGAGGAGAAATACTTTTTGTAGAAACGGTAGTTTTACCAGGTAAGGGAAGTCTTCTTTTAACTGGAAATATGGGAGAGATTATGCAGGAGTCAGCTAAAATTGCTCTTTCTTGTGTCCGAGCTCGAGCAGGAGAGTGGAACATTCCTCCTGATTTTTATGAGAAGAATGATATCCATGTACATGTTCCTGCTGGTGCTATTCCCAAAGATGGACCATCAGCAGGAATTACTATGGTAGTATCTATGATTTCTGCTCTGGCCCAAATACCTGTTCGTCACGATGTGGCTATGACTGGAGAAATTACTCTTACTGGTAAAGTATTACCTATTGGCGGAGTAAAAGAAAAGGTTTTAGCTGCTTATCGGGCAGGAATTAGAAAAGTAATTCTTCCTCGAGAAAACGAGAAAGATTTACAGGAAGTACCGGAAGAAGTTAAAAAAACAATGAATTTCTCCCTGGTAGAGAATATAAATCAAGTTCTGGATTTAGCTCTGGTTAAAGAGGAATTAGTGGAGGTTAAAAATTAAGGAGGTAAAACAATAATGGAAAAAGACCGGATAGATTTTCTTAGGAATCTTATTGATACTCCCAGTCCCTCTGGTTTTGAGGAAAAGGTGCAGCAGGTTTTTTTAGAGCGAATTAGAGATCGAGTAGACCAGTGTTACAAAGACGTTCACGGTAATGCTTTCGGGGTAGTTAATCCAGAAGGGAAAATTAAAGTTATGCTGGCTGGTCACTGTGACGAGATAGGAATGATGGTAGAATATGTAAATGACCAGGGATATATTTACTTTTCCACGGTAGGGGGGATTGATTCTCATATTACCCCGGGAAAACAAGTGCTCATTCATACATCAGGAGGAGTAATACCAGGAGTGATAGGTAAAAAACCTATCCATCTTCTGGAAGAAAAAGAACGACAAAAGGTGGCAAAAATTGAGGAACAGTGGATAGATATTGGTGCCCAGAGCAAGGAAGAGGCTTTAAAGCAAGTTACTGTGGGTGACCCTATTACTTTTGATGCAGGATTTAAGTCTCTTTTAGGCACTAGAGTAGTGGGAAAAGGATTTGATGATAAAGTGGGAGCATTTATAGTAGGGGAAGTATTACGCTGTCTCGAAAAAGATAAGTTACATTGTGCTGTTTATGGAGTGAGTACAGTGCAAGAAGAATTAGGGTTGCGAGGAGCCAGGACCAGTGCTTTTGGTATAGCTCCGGAAATAGGCATTGCTATTGATGTTACTTTTGCCTCTGATTGTCCGGATATAGATAAAAGGAAGGTGGGAGAAGTAGCATTAGGTAAAGGCCCGGTTATTTCTCGAGGTCCTAATATAAATCCTCGTATCTGGCAGCGGATGATAAATATAGCTAAAGAGGGGGATATCCCTTATCAAGTGCAGGCCGAATCCCGTGCTACAGGTACTGATGCTAATGCTATTCAGATTACTCGAGAAGGAGTGGCTACAGGATTAATTGGTATTCCTAACCGTTACATGCACACTCCGGGGGAAGTAGTGGATTTAGAGGATCTAGAACATGCTATTGAACTTTTAGTACGATTCTTACACAGTTTAGAGGGAAATGAGGAATGGATTCCTTGAGAGGAGAACAGTTACTCTTAAATGCCAGAGTTTAGAAAAGATCCGCTATTTGGGAGATGGGTTATTATTGCCGAAGAAAGAGGCACTAAACCTTATCAATTTGGTGAAGGCTGGGAGAGAGAAAGTTCGTTTCCCTGTGTCTTTTGCCCGGGTAGGGAGTCTTATACTCCTCCAGAGGTATTCAGTATCCGGGAAAAGGATACTCCTCCCAACGAGAGAGGCTGGAGAGTGAGAGTGGTGCCCAATAGGTTTCCTGCTCTTTTACCTGGTGAGCCTTTGCGTCAGTATGTCGATGGATTTTATGAAAGAATGAGTGGTTTTGGGGTGCACGAAGTAATAATAGAAACTCCCGACCACTATTCAGACCTGGTTGACCTTCCCCTGAAACAGGTAGAAGAGGTGCTCTGGGTTTATCGAGAGAGAATGAGAGAATTAGGAGAAGACTCTCGCTTACGTTATTGTCTAATTTTTAAAAATCAAGGCGAGAAAGCAGGAGCTTCTCTACCTCATGCTCATTCTCAATTAATTGCTACTCCGGTTATTCCTAAAAAAGTACAGGAGGAATTAAAAGGGGCGAGAGAATTTTATGAGGAAGAGGGAAATTGTTTTTTTTGTTCCCTTCTGGAAGAGGAGAGAAAAAGAGAACGATTGGTGTGGGAGGAAGAGAGATTTATAGCCTTTGTCCCTTATGCTGCTCGTTTTCCTTATGAAACCTGGATTTTCCCTCAGCGCCACTGTGCTTTTTTCTCAGAAATAGAAGAAGAAGAAATAAGAAATCTTGCTTACGTTCTGAAAGGAGTTCTTTCGGCAATTAAAACTCTTCTTCATGACCCGGCTTTCAATTTTATCTTACATGCGGCACCTTATTCCCGCTCTTTGGAGAACTATGCAGATTATTACCATTGGCATATGGAGATATTGCCTTCTTTAGGTAAAATGGCGGGGTTTGAATGGGGTACAGGATTTTATATTAATTCGGTAATTCCAGAAAAAGCGGCGAAAGCTCTTCGCCAATTTATAAAAGATAAAAATTAGGTGAGGAATTTGTCTATCAAATATGCTATGATTTTAGCAGGTGGAAAAGGAGACCGTTTGAGCGTTCTTTCTGTAGACAGAGCGAAAGCGGCTGTTCCTTTTGGAGGATGTTATCGTCTTATCGATTTTCCTCTCAGTAATTGTGTAAATTCGGGCATTTATGATGTTGGTATACTTACTCAGTATCAGCCCCGATCTCTTATTGAGCATATCGGGGTAGGACGTCCCTGGGATTTGGACCGGAAGAAGGGGGGGATAGAATTTTTACAACCCTACTTGAGTAGAACAGCTAAAGGCTGGTATCGAGGAACAGCAGATGCTATTTATCAAAACCTCAATATCCTGAGCCGTAAGAAGATAGCTCATCTTTTAGTTCTTTCTGGTGACCATGTTTATCTGATGGACTATAATCCTTTGTTTTCTTATCACTTAGAAAGAGATGCTGATGTAACGCTGGTAGCTACTCGAGTAGATAAAAAAGATGCTCCTCGTTTTGGTATCATGGAAGTGGACGAAAACAACTGGATTACCGGATTTGAAGAAAAGCCTTTTTCTCCTAGTACTGATATTGCTTTTATGGGTATATACATCTTTCGGATGGAATTTTTGGTAGAAAAATTGATAAATAATGCTCAGGAAGGAAAGTTTGATCTGGTTCGTAATGTTATAATCGAAAATGTGGGGAAAGCTAAAATGCAAGCTTATTTCTATAATGATTGCTGGTTTGATGTAGGAACGGTTAAAGCATACTGGGAAGCTAACATGCACCTTTTGGAACCTCTACCTGCTTTTAATCTTTACAATCCCGATTGGATGGTTTTTACTAACCGGGGGCATTATCCTCCTACTCATACTTTAGAAAAAGCAGATATATCATCCAGTATAATAGGAGAAGGGGCAGTAATTAAAGGTAAAGTAGTTCATTCCGTAATTTTCCCCGGAGTGGTATTGGAAGAAGGAACAGAAGTGATAGACTCTATTGTTTTCAATAATACGGTAGTAAAGGAAGGAGCTAAAGTAAATTTAAGCATCCTGGATAAAAATATAGTAGTAGGACAGGACGTCATTATTGGTTACGGAGAAGATTTTACTCCCAACAAAGCCCGTCCTGAGCTTTTAGACTGGGGGGTTAATGTGGTGGGGAAGGGGAGTATAATTCCTGCTCGTATGGTTATACATCGTAACTGTCTTATAGGTATAGGGATAAAAGAAGAACATTTTGGTGAGAGAAAAGAGCTTAAGAGTGGCGAAGTCCTGCTTTGAAAGAAATGGGAGGTCGAGAAATTGCTTCTGGGTATTTTATTAATTGTAGTGGTTCTTTATGGGCTTTTACTCTTCTGGATACTTAATGAAAGACTGAAGGATCTGGATTACTCGGTTAATAAAGTGCAAGAAAGCTTGAAAGAGATGGATAATAAGTTAGTTCTTTTATTGAACTTAAAAAGTGAGGAAGAAGAAAAAGATAGCGCTCTGGAAGAAACTTTTTCCCTTCATATTTTACAGGGAGAAACTAAAAAGAAAGGAGATAAGTCTTAATGAAAAAGCAAGCAATTTTCTGGTCAGTGGTTTTAATTCTACTTTTGAGTTTAGGATGGGGAGTATTCGCTCAAGAAGTTCAAGAAACTCAACAGGAAGTTCAAGAAATTCAGGAGGAAAGTAGCAAAAAAACTGTGGTAGCTGAGGTAAATGGAGAACCTATTTATCTTGAGGATGTACAGGAGATTTGGGATACCCTTCCGGAAGTCTATCGAATCCAATTTCCAGGAGGGATTCAAGACATTTTAGAGCAGTTAATTAGGGAAACTTTGCTGGTTCAGCAAGCTCAAAAATTAGGTTTAGAAAATGACCCTGTAATACTGGAGCAATTGGAACAGATTAAGCGGCAGCTTTTAGTAACGGAGTTGATTAAAAGAGAAATAGTGGATAAAGTTCAGGTAAGCGACGAAGAAATTGAAAAGGAGTATACTTCCAATCCTTCTCTTTATACTGAGCCGGAGCAGGTAAAAGCTAAACACATTATGACCTCTACTAAAGAAAAAGCTGACGAGGTTTTGCAGGAATTACAATCTGGTAGGCCATTTGAAGAAGTAGCGAAGGAAAAATCGGAATCTCCCGATGCCCAGCAAGGGGGAGAGATGGGTTACCTGAAAAAAGGAGATTTAGACCCTAATTTAGAAAAAGTTCTTTTTGACCTTGCTCCAGGTAAATTTAGTGATGTTGTAGAAACCAGCTATGGATTTCACATTTTCTTGGTAGAAGAACACCTTAAACCCCGTCTTAAGGAAGTAGAAGAAGTAAAAGATGAAATATCTAACCGCCTTCTTCCTCGGAAACAACAAGAGGCCTTTGAGAAATTAATTGAGGAACTAAAAAGTCAAACAGAAATCGCAATAATAGAAGAAAATCTCCCTAAAGAGGCAACTCCGCAACCAGAAGCCTCTCCAGAGACAGGTGGGGAAAGCCAGCCATGATGGAAGTTCTGGAGAAGTTGATTCGTCTTCCCCAGAAGGGAGAGTACATGGAAGTTCGTCTGGAAAGTATTTTTTCCACCACCATACGGGTTCAAAATGGGGTAGTAGAAAAGATAAGAGTGGGGACGGATGAGGGAGGCTACATCCGTCTCCTTGCTCCTCGAGGTAGTTGGTGGTTTGAAAGTTTTCAACACTGGGATGGGTTGCAAGAGAAAGTAGAAAGAGCTATAAATGGCGCCTCTCTTTTACCTAAAAGCGACATTGAAGTAATAAGAAAACCACCAGTTGAGGATGAAAAAAAAGTCACTCTCACTGATGATTTTCGTTTTAAATCCCTTAAAGATAAGACCTCTCTTCTTCTCTCGTATGACCGAATTTTAAGGGAAATTTCTCCACTGCTGGTAAGTTCTTTAGTGGAATATCGGGATGAATTCCGACAGATTTATTTAGCTAATTCTGATGGTTCTTTGATTTATTGGGAAAAACCTGATATCAGCATAAGTTTTATGGCTACGGCAAGAAAAGGAGATAACATAGAAGTATATAGAAATGGAGTGGCGGGGAAAGCAGGGTTTGAACTGGTTAAAAATCAAGAAACTTTAGCTCAAGAAGTAGGGGGAAAAGCCCTTCTTCTTTTAGAAGCTCCTTCTTTCTCTGGAGGAGTATATGACGTAATTTTGGACCCGGTACTAGCGGGAGTTTTTATTCATGAAGCATTTGGGCATCTTAGTGAATCTGACACTCTTTACCACAATGAAGAACTGAAAAAAATAATGGCTAAAGGTAAAAAAGTATCTTCGCCAATATTAAACGTTTTCGATGACGGAAGTTTAGATAATTTGCGAGGGTCTTCTCCCTACGATGATGAAGGTATACCTACAGGTAGAACTTATCTTATTAAAGATGGTTATTTGAGCGGAAGACTCCATTCCCGGGAAACTGCTTTTTTAATGCAAGAAGAAACAACAGGTAATGCCCGGACTATTAACTATGGTTTTCCTCCTATAGTGCGGATGACTAATACAGCTATAGAGGAAGGTAAAACCACTCGAGAAGATTTGTTTTCTGACATAGAACGGGGATTGTATGCTGTAGAATATATTGGTGGAAATACCGCTCTTGAGCTATTTACTTTTTCCGCTGCTTATGGCTACTTGATTGAAAAGGGTAAAATAAAAGAACCGGTTAAAGATGTGGTACTGAGTGGAAATCTATTCCAGACTCTGGATAAAATAGATGCAGTGGCTAACGATTTTCGCTGGACAGAAGTGGGGGGATGCGGAAAAGGGGGGCAGATGGGACTTCCTACTCCTACGGGAAGTCCACACATACGACTGAGAGAAGTTTTAGTGGGAGGTAGTCATAATGATTGAAGTAGCGAGCTTGCTTAAAAAAAGAGGGATACCTGGTGATATATTTGCTCACCAGATTTTTAACCAGGAGGTGAGCTATGAGGCTAATCTTTTTAAGGGGTACAGGAAAGAAGAAAGAGAAGGTTATGGTCTGCGAGTAATTAATCCGGAGGGGAAATTAGGATTTTATGCTTTCAATCGTCTTTTAAATCCTCAAGAAGCTCTGGATAAAGCTTTAGAGGTTAGTCAGTTAGGAGATCGGGTGGATTTTTCTATTCCCACTTATCCATCTTCCTGGGAATGGGAAAATTTTGTTGACCCCCGGGTAGAGAATTTGGAAGCACAGGAGATGATAGAGCTGGGAGATTACATTCTTTCCCGGATAAGGGAAGAATATCCCCGGGTTTTGGTGGATATAGTTATCAGTGCGGGTAAGGAAGAAAAATCTCTCTTGAATCACCATGAAGAAGAGCTAAAATTTGCTCGAACCTTTTTTGAAATAGGAGTAAGCGCTAATCAAACCAGAGAAGGAGATATTTTAGAAGTTTATACCGAAAGGAGCTGGGGTAACCGAGACATCGATGTAGAAGGTCTGGTACAGGAGATAGTTTCCAAACTGGAGTTTTCTCAGAGGGTAGCTAATTTAAATAGCGGAAAATACCCGGTAGTCTTTACTCCTTCTGGTAGTCTGGTTTTATTTATTGCTCTCTTTTATGGATTGAATGGTAAAAACTGGGTATTTGGGAGGTCGCCTCTGGGGGACAAAGAAGGGAAAGTGCTATTTTCCTCTCTTTTTTCCTTAGAAGAAATACAAGAGCCCTGGGCTTTGGGATCCTGTCCTTTTGATGATGAGGGAATAATGACTAAAGCTCAAAGGTCTATCATTGATAGAGGAAGGGTGGAAAGTGCTTTCTGGGATTTGTGGAGTGCAGCAAAGAAGGGGATTAAACCTACAGGAAATGGTTTTCGCAGCTCATATCGAGATTTACCCGAGCCAGGATTTTCTTCTCTCCGGGTTAAGAATGGTTTACGGGATAGGGATACTTTAATAGGAGAGCTGGAAGAAGGTTTAATAGTAGATAGTGTCCTGGGCTTAGGGCAGAGTAACGTTGCTTCTGGCTATTTTTCCTGTAATGTCCAGCTAGGTTTCTATGTTAAAAAAGGAGAAATCCAGGGACGGGTAAAAGATGTTATGATTAGTGGAAATGCTTATCCGGCTCTTTTTAATCTTAAAGAAATTTCTCGGGATAGTCGCTGGATAGGGGGCAGGATTTTGCTTCCTTACCTTTTGATAGAGCCAGTAGAAGTCAATAAGTAATCATCAAGAGGCAAGAGTCTATTAATAAAAGCAGGAAGGTGAGAATTGATGTTCAAAGCTCTGGGCAAGCTTTCAGATTTAGCCCAACAAGAAGAAGAGATTTTAAAATTCTGGAAAGAAAAAGATATATTCAAAAAGAGCCTGAAACAGAGAGAAGGCTCATCCCGCTTTACCTTTTACGAAGGTCCTCCTACTACTAATGGCTATCCTCATGCCGGTCATATCATTGGCCGCAGCATTAAAGATTTGATTCCTCGTTATCGGACTATGTGTGGTTATTATGTTCCTCGCCGGGCAGGCTGGGATACCCATGGTCTTCCGGTAGAGCTGGAAGTAGAAAAAGAATTGGGAATTTCGGGAAAACCAGATATCGAACGCTATGGAGTAGATAAATTTAACGAGAAGTGTAAAGAAAGTGTTTTTAAGTACATTAAAGAATGGGAAAAACTAACTGAGAGATTAGGTATCTGGATGGATATGGAACACCCTTATATTACCTGTAGTAATGACTACATTGAGACTTTGTGGTGGGTGTTAAAAGAACTATGGGAGAGGAAGCTGCTGTATAAGGGGCATAAAGTTTTACCCTATTGCGCTCGTTGCGGAACCTCTCTTTCTAGCCATGAGGTGGCGCTGGGTTATCGGGATACGGAAGACCCCTCGGTTTATGTTAAATTTGCTTTACAGAACAGGGAAAAAACTTATTTTCTGGTGTGGACTACCACTCCCTGGACTTTGGTGGCCAACGTGGCTTTGGCAGTGGGTAAGGGTATTGATTATTTGGAAGTGGTCAATGAGGAAAATGGTGAACATTATATCCTTGGTGAAGATAGTTTTTATCGTTTGCTGGGAGAAGATGCTAATTATAAGATAGTCAGAAAATATAAAGGAGAGGAATTGACGGGGATAAAATACGAACCCTTACTGGATTTTCTGGTGGCAGATAAAGGATACGAAGTTTTCTCTGCCGATTTTGTCACTACTGAAGAAGGGACTGGGGTAGTACATATTGCCCCTGCTTTTGGTGAAGACGATCTGCAGCTAGCTCAAAGAGAAGGACTTCCTCTTTTGCAGCCGGTAAAGCGAGATGGAAAATATGGAGAAGAAATTACTCCCTGGCAGGGAATGTGGGTAAAAGATGCCGATCCTTTGATTATCGACTATTTAAA
>Ga0209508_1001027_pt1 | contig 23603 bp, 16 predicted proteins | sample AD_UKC129_MetaG_FD_184427 | JGI IMG/M metagenome (GOLD analysis project Ga0209508, IMG submission 184427) | Active sludge microbial communities of municipal wastewater-treating anaerobic digesters from Canada - AD_UKC129_MetaG (SPAdes) (version 2) | ecosystem: Engineered > Bioreactor > Anaerobic... | reverse complement strand
CTGCAAAGGGAGACCCTGAACATAACATCCCGCCAGGCACATCTTTCGAAGACCTTCCAGATGACTGGGTGTGTCCAGTATGTGGTGCAACCAAGGACCAGTTTGAAAAAGTAGAATAGGCGAATGACTGTTGAATCGGGTTTTCCGAAACGGTTGGAGCATTCGCTCAATTGAGTATACATGGAGCATATGAATATACCTTTTAGGAATGTTCCAACCGTATCTTTTTTGATCCAAATGTTATGTCTAGGAGTGACCATATGAAAGAAAAAAAGATTCTTGACGCCAGCGGGTTTGACACTTGGTCTTCTAACTACGATTCAGATGTGCGCGAAAGTGATGAAGAAGAACGCTATCCATTTGCAGCATATGAAAAGATAATGGATCGGGTTTGCGAGATCCTAGAAGGCGTGCCGGGCCATAAAGTTCTAGATGTAGGTATAGGGACAGGGAAACTTGCCCGAAAGCTCATGGCAAGAGGTTATTCAGTAACCGGTGTAGACTTTTCCCAAAACATGCTGAAAGAAGCGGCTCAATCAAACCCAGATGCGGTTCTCATAACCTGGGATTTTTCAAAAGGGCTGCCTGATTACATAAAAACCCACGACTACAGCGCAGTCCTGTGCAACTACGCCATACACCACCTGACCCCTTGCGAGAAAAAGACCCTTATCTCTGACATGGCCAAGTGTCTAGACCCCGAAGGCATCATAGTAATAGGTGACGTCATGACCGAAACCCTAGAAGAGATGAACTATGCCATGGGAAAAGACGCAGATCTTTGGGATGAAGATGAATACTACATCATCGTCGATGAGTTTAAAAAGCAGATGTCAGAATATCACGTGGAATTCGAGAAGTTCTCATATTGCTCAGGGGTTCTTGTGATACGACCTGCAAAAAGATGACCGCTATCCTAGCCCAAACTCGTCTATCTATGGATATTGCCAAGCACACTCAATGCCCGATCATAGGTTGAATCCAATCGCGCAACAGGAATTGTAGCCTACCTAAGAAAAGAGATATCCTCCCCTGAATCGTATCTCCAAAGCCCGCTCCAAACATTATCATCATTAAATATCGTCCTATCGTTCCGCCCCAGATGAAGCAGAAAGTACCGTCCCTTTTGCTTCGCTTTTGCTTCGAGAAAGGATAATGGCAATGTCAGCGAGAATCTATATTTGGAAGTTATACGGAAAATAATCTATTGAGGAGCTGGATGGTAAGTGTCGGATTTGTGTTCTTCTTTTTTCTCCATGGATTCTGAAAACCTCCGTTATTCATATGCAACCTTGACCGAAATCACTATGTGGTCAGCTTTACAAGGAACTATATCTGATTCTGTGTCTAAGGTTTTCAAAGGCCAATCACAAGCGGGAAATGCTCTCCAAGATAAAATCGAGAATGCTGTCAGGCAAGGCAGGAATATGTCTGACGAGGAAGTGAGGTTGCGTTTCCTTGCAAATCTATGTGAGATGCTAGAAATACCTTTTCCAGATCTAATCTCAAAACAAGACTGTACTGACATATGCAATCAGATAACCGCAAAGACCATTGAACTATACAGAAGCAATCATAGCGATGCTGTCATATCAAACGAAAACGATTTCGTGAGAGCAGTTGCTCAAGATATGTTCAGCACCATCTTGAAAGATCTCGGAAGGGATGATTTGGACAGCGACGTCTTCATCGGAAAGACCGTAGAGTATCTTGATGCCCTGCCCCAGGAGCAACAAGAAGAAATTAGACGGAAACTAGGTGTTGACGAGATCAGCCAAACGGCATTGCGCAACCTAATCAAAAAGGGTTCTGCAGGCGCGTTATTTGCCATAATGGTGGAAGCAGGTGGGTTTTCAGTTTATCAAGGGGCAGTGACGGCTCTCTTTTCGCTATCGCAGGTAATCGGAGTGACTCTGCCTTTCGGGATGTATACAGGACTTACCTCTGCAATCGCTTTTTTCTCAAATCCTCTTGTCTTAGCTGGCATTATTGCAGGTACCAGTATTCGTGCCTACGGAAAACAAGACAAGAGCGTGAGAGAAAATCTCCTCCCGCTCATTGTCGCCTTGATTATGTTGCAGGGCATCGATTCTTCCGACCCTTCCAAAACTGAGATGAACATGAAGGCAACTATAGATCGCTGGCAGAGTTATATAGAAAACTACAGCCACCTTGACGATTCTATATTTCAAATCAAAAGGCAAATCGCCAAGGAACGGTTGGTCCTAGCCGATAGTCTCAGTAAGTCCCTAGAAATACAACGGGAGATAGACACCTACAATCAGCAGTTGGAGACGATAATTGAGGACATATCTGCCCTCCTAGAGTCGAATCACAACTTAGCCGCGGCACTTACAGTTACAGGGCCGGCGCAAAAAGAAGCTAGGGCCTACTTGGAGGCCAAAAGAGATCTTGACGAGGCTATAAAGCGACAATCGTCCTCACCCAGAAACAGCCTGTTTAGGTCGATTATCGATACAGCATACCTAGCCAACCTCAAAGCCAAAGCAAAATCAAGACTTAAGGAAACTGCCAGGGCAACAGCAAGTTCCCTGCCATGTAAAGTGCCACCCGAGTTGTCCATCTACCCGGAAGAAGTTAGGAAAATAAAGGCCGAGATTAGCAATGCTCAAGTCAGACATAAGGTGGCAGAAAAAGAAGTCGAGAGATCTGAGGAAATATGCAATACCCTCTTGACTCAGATGACGACACTAGAGAACCGCAAGAAGGCAAAGGGAAATCATGTGCCAATGCTGGAAGAAGTATATCGGCGAAGAAAAAAGGGAGGAATGTACTAGTATGTCAAGTTTCATTACAAACGAACGTTTGCTGAGATTCATTGAAGACGGAAATATAAAAGATGCATTGTATGAGCCTGTCCAACCTCCTCTTTCACGAGAAGAAAAACTCAGGCAGCTCTATGGTAAAGTTGCCACACAGGACAATGCAATTTCCTCCATAACCCTTGGCAAATTCCTCTACGACTATCTAAGGATCGACCCCAGAGTGGTTGAGGGGATCGACTTCGCCTCCAAAGAGCAATTCGACAACTTGTTCCAATTCGCGCACTTTGCAAACAAAACGATGGAAGACGGGATATTTCGCGACGCAGGTGCCCTTGAGCGCCTGAAAGGGTACGTCGCAGAACAAATTGCCGCATGGACCCTTCAGGCTCAAGGTCACGAAATTGGGTGGCCTAGTACATCTAACAACCCAGGTTGGGATATCCTTCTAGACGGTACGCCATTTCAGATAAAATGCGTCACAAATCCATCTCTCGTAAGAGCGCATCTTGCCAAATACCCTCACATACCTGTAATTGTGAATAAAGAGATGGCACCACACTTCGCTGACACAAAAACAGTTCATGCCCTATCTACCCTAAGCGAAAAGGAAGTATTGGACGCTACTCGGGACACTTTGCAGCACGGAAAGAATTTGACCAACTTTGAAATACCCTGGATATCTTTGGCAATTATCTCTAGCGCCACGATCAAAAACCTGATATTGGGAAACACTGATTTGCAAGGTGCAGTAACCACTGTTGTTATTGATTTCGCTAGCATAAATGCTGCTAGTTTTGCAGGACGTGAGGTTCTGAGCTATGCAGGTTTGATCTTGCTCGGTCCCTACGGCGCTGTCATGGGATCGATGATAGGACAGATAGTAGGCGCTCGCGCTGGTAGACCCATCTCCAACGAGATAAAACAGGTGTTTTTGAAAGATCAAATAGCAGCCATATATCGGGGGGTATCAGCAGTTCTTACCCAGGCTGCGAGGGAAATTGATCGAAAGATAGACTGCAAAGAGGAAAAGGAGCACCTCTTAGATGAATCTATCCGCGACACTAGGGCCAATTCTTACGTGAGGGGAACTGTCAAAGAGAATTTTGAGGAAGATCGGAAATATCTCAAGAACAAGAAGAGGGAAATGTTATCTTGTGCTCGAGACCCAAGAGGCACATTCGATGACCCTTTAAAGGCTATCGAACATGCATGTGTGATAACTGCCCAGGCTGGGGTCCATCCTCAGTACACGCTAACGCAATGGGAACACCTATTAGGCGCCCTCGGCGATTTTGAAAAGCAATGCCTTAGATATGGCATTAAACATTGAAGCATAATGAAGCAAGGGGGACGGCACTTTTTGCTTCATTATGCTTCATCCGAGAAGATTCTCAAGTTCTTCTAGTCTATAAGTAAGTTCGTTAACTAAAGTGCTCGTCCGAAATATATATTCTTCTATTTTCTTCTTTTTTCTTTCGTGGTCCTCAATAAGCGATTTCACTGTATCTTTGTATGTAAGAAGATACTGATCTACCACTAGGCGGATCCCTTGGCGAACTTTATCTACGTGTTCTTCAATTATGGTATCCAGCTCTGACACGACAACCTTTTCAAACCCCTCTCTTACATTCTTAGCTATGTTATTTGCTACCTGCTTCTTCGTTTCTTCCAGAGAAGGGCCGAACAGACTACCCAATATTCTGCCTGCAATCCCACCAATAACCGTTCCAATACCTGGAGCGATAAAGGTACCGATCAGAGCTCCAGCACCTGTACCCCATCCCTTGGCGCTATTTGACAGAGATTCGGCCCCCCAGACTATTTGGAGTTCTGCATCAGCACTACTTGCCAGTTCGTGCCAAGCTAAAGAAATGTCATGTTCAACAGCTGCTAGGCCGCCTCCAATTCGTTTTAAAGGGTATTTTTCTTCAAATGAACGTTCAAACTCTGATAAAAGCTCACCTGCGATCTCGTATAGCCAATTATCAATCCTCTGGATCTCTGTTACTACAGACCAACTAATCTTGCTGTAAATGTATTGATAAAGGGCTTTTAGATGGTTATCGCAAAATGTAGCAAGCGCAGATTCGCTGTCTATCTGATTCACCGCAGCCTGGATTTTGGCTATTTCTTGGTCCAGTGTTTCGGTCAATGTGTCGACTAAAGAATCTCTAATATCTCCAAGTTCGACACGACCCATGAATTTCTTATCAATGATCCTGGCCTCACGGGTCGCGAATTCTCCCAAACCTTCTATTACATACCCTTTTAGTTCTTTGAGTTGCGATTCATACTCATCTTGCATCTCTTTGGCTTTCTGTATAAGTTCTTCCATGACAAGTCTTTCAACCTGCGCAAGTCTTCTGACCAAAATACGCTCTCTGTTCCTTACGGCAAAACGAGTAACACCTTGGACAAACTGTGAGAATTGCTCTTGCCCCCGGCGATTACCGTTCAAGGCGTCCCTGGCGCTCACAGTAAAAATGGTAGGCTGTGCCAGTCCTAACCGATCTTCTATTTTGCTTCTTACGCTTTCAACTATCTCCTCAAGTTCCTCTCCATCCGATGCCTTATCGGATTTGGTTATCACAAAGGCAATATCTCCTACTACGTTCATCAAATTCTCTTCTACAAACCGAAGATCGCTAAAAGTACCGGCTTGATCTGCAGGACACAAAAAGAGGCACGCATCGGCTTCATCGCGTACAATGGAAATTGTAATCTGAGTATGTTCAGATTCAGCGGCTATACCAGGCGTATCGATTATGATAACCGACTCATCTACTCTCACATGAGGATGCTCCAAGGTAATATCTTCAATGATGCCGGCAAAATCTGCACCTTGAGTCCTGCTACTTCCAGTTGCAGTAAGAACGCCTATAAAACTTGAAGCCCGTTGGATGTCGTCTTCATCGAAGAAGAACTTTCGCGTGATTGGCTCATCTGCCTCCGTCCATTGGAAGACACCACTATTGAGATCTAAACTAACCCTGATTCTCCCAAACCTTCCATCTCTGTTATCGATCCTATGAATCATCCTCGGAGAATCTGGCACTGGAACATCTACGAGCTCAAGTTCTGACATTTTCCCGAAGAATATTTTGATCTTATCCCACAAACTCTTCGATTCTCTTTTTCGGATCTTCTTAGGTCCTTCCTTGGAAAACCAATCCCAATCGAAGGAACACTCTAAGTCCACTATGTCTTGGGGAATACTCACTACACACGACCATACATTGGAAAAATCGCAACATCTCAAGGTAACTTCCTTTGAACTGTTCGAGTCTTTTATGAAAACCTTAGGCAAATTGTCAGACGATATTGGGTAATACTCACCGCTATATGAAGCACAGCCAGATAGGAGATTGTAAAATACCTGCGTAGGTTGGAGACGCCCCAAAACTGGTACTTCCAGCTCCCTTAGAACCGTAGACCCGTCCATTATCCCCACCGTATACACCCCTGGCTTGTTAGCGCTTACAGGCGCGTACCAGACACAATCTCCATTATCTTCCATAGGTATGTCAGAAAGCCTGGGCTGCTGAATACACAATCTTGGTTCTCGAGGGAAACTGGTTGAGAGATGACCTTCGCCGCTCCAGTTTCCCCTAACAGTAAGGCAAGTCCTCTCCCCCCGTTTGATGTACGTAGGACAAATTGTGGCAGGGGTAACCTTCGCTGCCAACACAGGCGCGCCAATTAATGCATTGATGAGAGTAGACTTCCCTGAAGAGAATCCACCAACGATTGCAAGGCGTATCTGAGACGATGACAGCTTCTCGCCTACCTCTAAAACCACCTCACCGATTCTTTGGATCAATGTAGGATCGAGATTCAGATGATCGTGCTGCGCAACAACGGAATTCAGCAGTTTGCAGTTTTTATCTAGAATGTAATGCAACCTCGGATCCACCGCTACCAGTTCCTCCTAACAAGGTATGAAGTTGTAACAATGTTTCTTGCATAGACGCTAATCTATTTTCTGCTTCTCGGTAATGAGCAAGGATTTCGTCTTTGTCGGCAGCCAAATCCTCCTTCGCCTTTTCCAGCTGAGCCTCTAGGTCTCTAGCCATAGCGTTCACTGCTTCGTCAACAGCCCTTCCGCAGAATTGTACCCCTTCGAAGACCTTTTCTCGCATATCGTCTAGCCTTTCAGTCTCCTTAAGATCCTGCAGGGCTTGTATTACGGCATCGGCCACATCACGCTGTATCTCCTTATCTATCTTCCCGGAGCGCCATTTTATAACCGCACCCGCTGTCAATGCAGATGCAAGGATCGCTGTTAAAGGGTTAAAAAGGCCTACAAGATACAGCCCAATGTTTGCCGTAACAACTGCTCCAAAACCAATGGCGGCATCTTTTGCTCCTAACAGACCCCCTGTAGCGGCCACGCCTAGGTCGTCTATCGATAATAAGGCAATAGCGTCCAGAAGTCTTTGCAGTGCCGTGTCCTCACTGGTTGTAGAGTCCTCCAATCCGGGATTCAGAAGATTAGTTATCACGCCTATCTGTTCGGATATGACTCGCGCTTCTTCAGTGGCAAACTTGATCAGATCTTCCATGCCTAAACGCATGATCTCGCCAGCTTCCTTAATTGCCCAATCATTTAATTCGTCAACAGCATAGCGATGGTATTGGCTCAGAACCTCCTCTTTGTACTGTTCAATCTTGAGCAGTTTCTTTACGCCACCAACTGAAACTGGAGGAGGTAATACCGCCAGACCTTCTTCTATCTCATCACATTTTCTCACGAAGCTCTGTTCTACCCTGTCTGCAATGTTTAATGCTTTACTCCCTATCGTCCCTACCATCTCATCTTTTCGCGCAAGCAACAGGCGCTTGTATTCCTTGAATTCTTCTTCAATTACAACCAGGTCATCCATATTCTTTTCTTCCAACAAATGCATTCTAGTAGATAGCAGTATTCTGCAGTCATAAATCACGTTCTGCACGAGCAAGCTCGATGACATGAGCTTGTGGGGCCCACGTTCTTTAACGACAAAACTCTCGAGATCCTTCTCAAACTCTGAGAAAACTCGAAGATACGGATCATCCATATCGCCACTTATTTTGGCCTCGAGGCTCTTTTTTGCAGATACTAGAAATGTCCTTTCTTCCGAACCTATGATCTTTCGAAACCTTGACATAACTTCTTTCTTTTCTTCCGAAGACATTGGTTCATCAGCGAAGTTTATCAGGTAGAAAATGTGATTAAAACCACGGGGTATTAGTTCTTCTTCTATCAATCTCGTCTCATCTTCGGTCAGAACTTGCTGGCTAGACAGAACTACTACAGCCGCGTCTGAGTTGGGAAGGTAACCCATAACGATCTTAGTCCTGCTGTAATCATCATCTAAGCCCGGGGTATCCACGATCTCTACTCCATTTCGACATAGATCGAACGGATATGAGATTTCTATCTTCTCAATTGGGGTATCAATTCGACTGCCCAGAGAATCCTCAGTATGACCGCCCTTGGGGATGATTACAAATTCTCGTAGTCTCTCGATGGGAACCGTTTCCGGCTTCATTCCCTCGTCCTTGTAGAATACCGTCGCCTTTTTATCTTCGCCATACCTTACAATCGTTATCACGGCAGTTGTCGGACTGAGCTTTGATGGTAGTATTTCTTCGCCGAGAAGGGCGTTCACGACCGTAGACTTGCCTCTGGAAACCCCCCCAACGAATACGATGCGAAATACGTCTTGGGTGATAAGATTTCGGGCTCTTTTTAAGTTTTCAGAACCCATTTCCTCAAGACCCAATTCTAACGCGATGCCCTCCAATTCGTCTAAGATATCTATCAGACGTGCTTTGGCGAGGCTAAATTCTTCATAGGTATTAATTGGTAGTTCCGGATAACCGAGTTTTAGAGTCAATGTATTATCCTCCTCGCTTGTATTAGAGAAACCCCTTGATCTGTTTGACCCGTTTCATCCATACCGTTTCACTGATCTTTAAATGGGCGGCCACAGTAGATGCAATAGAAATTGTCCGCCCTGTTAGGACGACCGCACTCTTTGCAATATTTATCTGGTTCTCTTTCTACTTCGGGCTCGTGAGAAGCATAGTTCTTAGACCTTCCACTTTCGGAATGTGTATCTGGATCGTTTCTGTCAAGGAGTTCTACAACTAGGCAGCCTGCAAACGCGCCTAATGCCGCCCCTAACCTACCCTTCCCGGCACCCAATAATGCCCCTAAGACAGGTACAATCGTCCGTGCGTTCAGAAATGACTCGGTGCCTTTCATATCTAACACCAACCTCCTTAGTGTCTGCGAGCTTGCAGCGCTGCACAGCAATTCCTTAAATCTAATGTGTGATAATCAAAACCGTAGCTCACCCTTGATTTCAGCCAAGGGTTAAAAAGGTCACAAACGAAGAATGATGGTGAATAAGAGGAGCGCTTGTAGGAGATAAATAAAGAGAGATTGTACTTTCCGATCCGCCAATCCGGACAATCAGTGGCACTCCCTTCACAGCTGAAACGATGCTACGTGACGTGAAGGACCGTTACTGATAAGTCCCAAAACGTCATGTCAAGTGCACAATTCTCCTCCATCCAACCAAAATCCTTCCAGATGAGAACAAAAGCGAAGCAAAGGAGCAAAGGAGCAAAGGGGACGGGGGTTGTTGCTTCGCCTATTCTCACGATGGTTCGAGGAGGCAAAGGAGACGAGGCAAAGGGGACGGGGGTTTCTGCTTCGCCCATTCTCACGATGGTTCCAGTGAAGCAAGTAAGAATGGGTTCCTGCGTCACTAGGTTCTGCACGATTTGAATAACGCAAAACTCCATTCTCAAACCTGATTTCTTGTTAGCCACACCTTATTTCTCAGGCAGAAAAAGCACTGCTGTGGCATTTGCGAGACCAGGCTTGAATATGCTGATAACCTTGGATGGGGTGTGCAGTGGATCGATTTGTTTCTTCATATGGCCGTCGTGCGAAATCCTTCTTTTACCTGGAGCTTCAAGCAACTTTGCTGACCCCATATCTTGAAAATCTCCTAAGAATAATTCCTTCCAACTTGAGGAACAGACGAAGAAGTTGAAGATTGCATCTAGGGATATTTTAGATGAGGCTTTGAATGTGGAAGAAGGGAAAATGCTCAGTAGGTAACAGGATATCGTTATTTGATCGGCCATCCACTTTTAATTGAGCAAGTTAAGGTAACTCATTGATTACTTAAATTTCCAAGAAATCGGGGGATTAAGGTTCTTACCTACAATTGCTTGACAGACACATATGATCAACCTATCTTGACAAAACCACAATTTCGATGTACAAAAATAATGATAGAGCTCACCAGGTTCCCTATTCTATAGGGAACCGGGGTGAGACTTTTACTTGGTGGAACCCTCTTATGGAGAGCATAAAAGGTAAGGACATAAAAAAGCCAACTACATTCAAAGAACAAATTGAACTTCTCAAATCAAGGAATCTCCTCATTCCTAACGAAGAAGAAGCAATCAATATATTGCAGAGAATTAATTACTACCGCCTTACCGGGTATATCCTCACATATAAAGAGGAGGAACGATATGGCAGTGCCTCTATCCACGATGTGTATGCCCTTTACCTGTTCGACAAGGAACTTCGAAATCTCATTTCTTCCTTGCTAGAAGACATAGAAATTGCATTTAGGACTCACATATCATATTTGATTGCTCACCAGTACGGCGCGTTAGGTTATAAAGATCACAAGAATTTCAAGAATGAGAAATACCATGCAGATATGCTGCGAGATTTTGAAGATGGGATCAACCGAAGCAATGAGGCGTTTGTAGAACATCACAGAAAGAAATACGACGGCGAATTTCCTATTTGGGTTGTTATCGAATTAACCACTTTTGGGGTTCTGTCCAAAATGTACAGCAATCTAATGGATAAAGACCAAGATAAAATAGCTAACGAATACTACAACACAAGAGGTAATTATGTTCGCAGCTGGCTGTATTCGCTCTCGTATCTAAGGAATACATGTGCTCATTACGGTAGATTATATAACCAAAAGTCAGTTATCACTCCAAAATTATTCAAATCAGATAATAAACTGCAGATACGTAATGACACCCTATTTGCCAATATCTGTGTTATGGGCAGATTGCTGATGGATAAGAATGAATGGAACCGCTTTGTTACTAATCTTGCAGTTCTAGTTGGGCAATATAGTGTGGTAGATATAGAACGTATAGGTTTTCCTAAATCATGGGAGAATATCCTCAGGCACGTCTAAGGTAGGACTCTGCTTGTCTATGTAATTGATATCTGTATAACATAACTGCAACAACGAAGTAAGTCGATGTTGTTGATGTTTTCCGTTCAGAGCCAGGCGCGCTATCTACTCTCACCGCAGAACCCCCGCTCTGAACTCTACAAACAACTAACAGGGGAAAACCTACACATGTGCGGGATCTGAGCTTGCAGTGTAGCCAGAAACGCAGTCGCCATGGGCAGAGGCAATCCGATCTATGGTTCTCAGTGTTTCTAGTGCGAGGTCAGCACGCAAACTGGCGTTGAAGCAAAACCCTGCGTCTCTCACGCTTCTTCCGAATTGCGATTCGCTGCTGACTCGGTTATCCTTGTAAGGGAACATTAGAACATTCTTTGTAGAACCGTCTGCCGCGCATATATTTAGCGTACACCAAAACTATCTTTGCATGCTCCTAACATGTTAGCCTATCTAGAATCCCGTCTGTACCTTTGAAGGGGAGGAACAAAATGACAGTCAAGCGAATTGACAAAATCGAGAACTTTGGGATCTTCTCAGACTACAAGTCAAGTGAGAACAAACCAGAAGAGTTTGGCAAACACAACATCATTTTTGGTTGGAATTATTCAGGCAAAACGACACTATCTAGGATATTCAGTTCACTAGAACAGGGCAAACTTCATGATGACTATCAAGACGGCAAATTCACAATAGTCCTAGAAAAAGACCATACGATAAAGGAAACCGATGTGAAATCTCATCCGTTAAAGATCAGGGTTTTCAACACAGATTACGTCAGAGACAATCTTCTTTGGGAGCAAAAATATAGGGAAATATCGCCTATCTTGGTGCTAGGTGAAAAGAATATCGAGCTTGAAAAGACACTTGAAAACTTAACTGAGCAAAAACGTGCTGCTGAGCAGGAACTCATCAGTACACGCAAAGAACATAACAATCATGAAAAGGACTTGGGAGATGCTTTAACTTATAAAGCAAGAACAATGACAGATAAACTGTCTCTAGGTCGAAACTTCACAAGGACACAACTAAGGAGTCTATTAGACGACCCAAACATAGCTAATTGGGGACTGTCTAGTGATGAGCGTAAAAAAGCAGAACCCTATTTAGGGGCAACCATGCCAGAAGAGCCTCTTAGTAGCCTGAATCTGCCTTTAGATACAAACATACTAAGTGATACCCGAGACATCTTGCAGAAGGTCGTAACTCCGTCACAATCTATTGAAAGGCTCAAAGATAATCCTGATCTCGAGAATTGGGTAAGAAAAGGACGCGAACTTCATGCCAATCAAACAAAATGCCAGTTCTGCCAGAGTGATTTACCCCCCGGTTTTCTTGAACAACTAGATGCTCATTTCTCGAAGGAGTACGAAAGCTTCAGAAATGAAGTTTTAGAACACAAACGCAAACTTGAGGGCGCAAAACTGCCCCAGGAATTTGGAAGCAAGGACGGTATCTACAGTGGATTGCAGAAACAATATGTTGAGATCAGGAATAATCTGAAAGAAACAATCAAAACCTATAATGAGGCTATTGATCAATTGGTTGGATACACAAGTAGGAAATTAGAAAACCTCTCGAAAAGCATGGATATGGATCCTTCGGACTGTGATTCTGTCTTGAATGTTATGGGCAAAATGGAGGAACTTGTTAAGGCAATTAACGAGTTATTCGAAGAACACAACAAAATAAGAAATGAATTCGAAACGATGAAAGAAGATAGCATAGATAGACTAAAAAAGCACTACGCAGCAGAATTTTACAACTCCCAACAATATGAGGCTGAGAAAACAGAAATCAAGGATATGAAAGAATGTATCAAACAGTTAGGCGAACACATTAAGGAATTAGAAAAGAAAAGGGAAGAGTTAAAAAAGCAGCTCTCAGACACAATCAAAGGTGCCGAAACCCTGAACCACTACCTGGAACACTACTTTGGCCCCGATACCCCAATCGAGATAAAGACAAAACAGGTAGACGGACAAGACAAGTTCCAAATCTTGCGCCATGGAAAAGAAGCAACCAACCTAAGCGAAGGCGAAAAAACCGCAATTGCATTCGCGTACTTTCTCACCTCCCTCGAGGGTAAAGACATGAAAGAACATCTAAAAGACACGATAGTCTTTATAGATGATCCTGTATCAAGCCTAGACAGCAACCATATACACTATACATTTGCACTCATCTGCGCTACGCTGAAAAGCCGGTGCAAACAGTTGTTCGTCTCTACTCATAATTTCGAGTTTTTTCGCTTGCTTAAAGGGAAATTCAAACCCTACAGTGTAACCAGGGAATGCAACTTCGGTAAAACAGGCAAAGGTAACTGCAAAACCAATCTTTTTCAGATAGAACGTAACGCAGACAATGCTCGGTTGAAGGATCTAGATTGTGTGCTATGCAAATTTGACTCCGAATACCAGTACCTGTTTTATCACCTCGCCAAATTTGACCAAGATCAATCTGATATCGATGATTATAAACTATATACTACACCCAACATACTACGACGTTTTTTAGAAACCTATATCAGGCTCAGATACCCATCCTGCAAACCTAGACTAAAAGACGGATTAGAGAAGATGATCCCTGGCGAGGAGGCAAGAAAAGAAAGAATCTTGGTGCAGAAGGTAGCAGATGAATGGTCTCATGGTGAGAATATATCACGAACGATTCAACTGCCACCTACCCACGAGGTCAAAAGAGCCATTGAGATTGTGTTCAACGCGCTAGACGAGGACTATCTAGCAGATTTAAAGGCGAGTGTAGGTATGTAGGATTGCCAGTTTGATTTGGATCACCACACCTTGGCAATTGAGTAACTGCTGTCATTATGATATGCGCAGTATAAGCAGTTTATCTGATGTTCGTCACAGTATTACATCTATTTTCTGAGTGCATTTGCAGTGCGGGTACGAGGAGCACGATAAGAACACAGCGTACTTCCCTTTCTTTGCTTTCATAGGAGAGTTGCACCGAGGGCAGTTGAGGCCCTTGCCCACCTCACGCTTGTAGTCCAAATGGGACTGGACCCATTCTACTTCGATAGACATCTGTCCTTTGCAGCTAGGGTATTGCTGCATCCAAGAAAGTACCCTTTTTGGCCCTTCCTTATCACCATATTACGGCCACACTCAGGGCACTTCATCTCCCCAAGAATTTCCGCTAATCCACCTACAGATTTCTCCGCACCAACCGAAAGGATCGAGCTTATAAGACTTACAGTGTCGGGTAAATGAATCTTCAGACCCTAGCCTCATCTTGTCCTTTACAATGAAAAGTACCCACTTAGTTCCATCGGCAAACAGCATAACTGATTCCTCTGCCAAGTAGATGGAAAACAACACATCCTTGGGCAAATCCCTCTTCAACGACGAATTGGTTTGCTATTCCGCATCGTTCGTAAAGAGTCGCTGCTTATCATCTCAGCTGAGATAGCATCTAGCGTAGCGTAGTACACGTTGAATCTTGATCTCCATTTCTTAGATGGATCTTTCAAACACAAAGGCTCCAAACTCGGAGTATCTACAACAAGGGCAGCGTAATCTGGACAGAGATCGTACTTGCTGTCTTTTCGGTTCTTCACCCTCAGACCATGCTTCAAGAGCCCCCTGCCGGCTGTACACTCGGCCACTTGCCAAGGCTGACATAACCAGGCTTCTTGCGCCTTGTCCGACGGGTCGCTGAACTCATGTCGCTACAAATTGTGCCTTCCTTGTCGGTAGCAAACCCCGTACAAAAACAAGAAGGTCATGTTCTAAGATCACTACCACGGTATCTATCGTATGCATCTTCTGCGTTTTCGAATAGTTTCTGCGTGATATTGTGAGGATGCTGCTCCATGCGCAAGGCAAGAGGCGAAGCAAAAAGTGCCGTCCCCGCCGCTTCCCCGTCCCCGCCGCTTCCAGTTGCCTTTGCTTCGTCGGCGTACTTCGAAGTAGAATTAGAGCAGGGTGATGGATATGCAAGATAAATCTTGGGTCGAGGTGTGCTAGTTGTCAACTGAACTAGAAGCAGAGTTTATCCGCTTAGTGCTCGAATCCTATGGGATTGAGGTTCTATTCCGGGCGTCTCTGCCGGGTAGCGTTTATCCGGGTTTGGCACCGATCAAGGTACTTGTACAAAAAAGATCTGGAACTACCAGAAAGTACACTCAAGACTACCGAAGACAGATAAATCTCTTGCACTCGAAGAAATGTGAATATCCTCTAATCTGCTCCGGTGAACATTTGATGGTTTTTTGCCTGCACTAATAGCTGACCTCCTAGGTACTCCTGCACACTTTTAGTATTCCAATCGTGTAACTTTGCGCGATGGTTTTAGTATGCTTTTTCTGTTATGAAATCCCAAAGCAGGAATTGCTAACATGTGCGTAGAATGAGTCAGAGCAGCAACTGCACTAAGAATCACAAGTCGCGTTTCTCAAAACGCACTTAGATAGGAGGTGGGTCAAGTCCTTTCTTTTACCCTGATGCATTAGTCAGCTTTTCTCTTAATAGTTCTCTCGTCTATCTTTTGATTGTGGCTGTAGGGTTCTCATGTGCAGGAGTTCATCTGGTGAGAAAAGCCGACTTTTGAGCCTAATTGCAGTTTAGTGCCTTGAGGAAAGTCCCCTTGCTCTTAGTAGAACGACCGGTATGTAAGTGAAAATGAAGGGTCTCAGTTGTCTCTTTCCAATACTTCACGGCCCGAGACCCGACTCAACGGGAGATAGCATACCAAGGCTTCAACTGCTCGTCCTGAAACCATAACTATAGCTGCAACAGATCCACCAAGTATAGGAAATAGACTCACGAGGAGCATTGATAGTGCAAAAACTGCGAACACGTCTAGGAATTTCGCCAGGGTAACCCAAAAGGCATGTCGCTCCATCAATAATACGCCGCCGTAGAATTCTGCTAAAGAAGCGACAAGCGGCAACCATGAAAAATACATCAATGTTCGGATGGCTTCCGGTACAATATCCTCTGGGACTCCAATCAACCCACCAAATACCCATCTTCCTACAGCAGGAAGATTGGTTAGACCCAAACACACTGTAAGCAAGATTCCCAAGATAACCGAAAACAACTTCAGCTTCCTAAGGCGCGCTCTGCTATTGACAATCTTTGCCACCACATAATAGATGTTCATAGTCGGAGCGTTGAATATAAGCGAATAGCTCATGGCTACCTGGCAAGCTGCCAGCGCAGTCGCTGGATCTCCTGTACGCGACAAGGCTCCAGTGATCATAGGGCCTCCAAGCGTCTGAAAGATCTCTTCCCCTGTGTAAAGGTAAGACATATACGCTGCATAGCATAACAAGGAGACTCAATCACCTTTGCAACGCTGTGAGAAGCCAAATATGCGGCAAGGACCACAGTTGGATACAAGGTTCGCGCCATTGCAGCCAAAACCACAGAGTGCGTCACCATCATCAACACTTTCGGTTCATATTTATCGAGGTATCAATAAAGAGCCATGGCGAGAGTGAATCGTCGCCATGGCAGCTCTAATCTATGCAAAAGATTCAAAAAGTTAGATCTCTGTCCACTTCCTACCTATGGGATAGGCATCGTAGGGGGCGTTATTGTAGTGCAGCTGGCTCAAATCGGCAGGCCCCTGCCCTGGGACGCTGGTCCTAATATCTACTTTTGCGACCTGGTCCCAAAAAGCCCTGTGGTGCACCCTGTCTTTCAGCACTATTATATCTAGGTCATTGTAGTCTAGGCCTACGCACGAAAGCCCCGCGGAATCATTTGCGCCGCGCATCCTTTCGGCGACGACCACGTGCCTGTTGTCCCCTAAGTTAATTCGGGCAACAAACCCTTCTTTTACTCTAGACCCTTTGCCCATAGGCCCTACTAAGGTGTACTCTGGACAGCCCATGTATTCTACTGTTCCAGTTATCTCAACAGGAGTGCCAGAAAACTCGTCGTACCATCCTCCTACAGTTACAGTGACTTTGTCTCCTACCTTCGCAGTCTTTTTTATCTCCTCGGCGGCCTTGGGATCTGTTATGCAAGGTATGACCCAATTCTTTGCTCCTTGGGCAAGAAGTTCTTTTAGCATGTGGGTGCTGTCGCCTATTCTATCGGCGCCATCTGCTATTATGACTGGCCGAAGCCCTTCGGAGACATACTTCATGGCTAAGCGGGTAGCCTCTTTTGCATCAGGCAGAGGCTCTGTGAACGATTCCCTTAAACTCCACGCTAGGTCGTTTAAGTCCTGGGCCGCTTTTTCTGCTAGCTCAGGGTCGTCATTAGTCACTACAAATATGGACATGCCTATGTCTATAACGTCGGCATAAGCATAACCCGGCGCCACAGAAGCGCAATACACTCCGGGAACTTTCTCCCATTCTCTGCATCTGTCATATATCTCTTTCATAGGATGCTGGTCCGATGCCTGATATATGCTAGCAGAAACGATCCCCGGACGTCTGCACGCGGTATATGGTTTGAATTCTCCGCGCACAGTTTTAACCATGCACTCAGCTGCTTTCATACCTATTTCTTCTGAATCTACGTGGGGGTAAGTCTTGAGTATGAAAACCGCATCAGCAGCTTCGGCAAGCTCTGAATCCTCGTTGGCATGCAAATCCAATGTCACCATTATGGGGACTTCTTTACCCACAGCTTGCCTCGCGCGCCTCACTATCTCCGCCTCTGGCCTTACTGCGTTTGCAGCTGCCATCGCACCGTGAAGGGCAAGAAGCACGCCGTCAACAGGTCCTGCCGCCTTTAGTCCATCCCTTATTTCGTTAGCATACTTCTCAAAGCATTCTGGGACAAGCCAACTTGAAAATCCTCCTGGGCCCTTAGAAGCATGTACTATGGGGACTATTTCTGCTCCTTCTGCCTCAAGCACCTTGAGGTACCCATTTACGTAGGTAGGAATGCCTCGGTTTTTCTCGATGATCGCGTGGCCTCTTATGGTTCCAGATTCAAATCTTTCTACTGTCGTGAGATCCTTACAAAACGTACAAGTCTCATCTGAAAATCCTGCAATAGCGATCCTCATTATTAACCACCTCCATTCATAATCTAATCCATGTAGGCTGCAATTACCAGTGATCGTTTCTGTATATACTTGCAGATCTTCAAAAAGAGAGGTCTCCCGTATTCATTGTGTTGGTGCTACCTTGGGCAGAAACATTGCTAAAAGTGACGGAATGTTAGAACAAGTATTGAAGCAGATGCTCCTGCACTTCACAGGAGCATATTGCGAAGGTAAAAACGCTTATCTCCGATTTAGGTCCTATCTTTTCTAATATGGACTCGGATATATGTTAGTTCCCATATCCAAGAAATTTCTGAATTCTCTTAAAAAATCTCGCAGCTGGCGCTGAGCCTCAGGGGATCGCTGAGGGAGTGGGTTCTTACACAACACGAGGTCAGGCCTAAAAGGAACCTCGTGAAAAATGAAAATCATCCGGTCCCTAGCGCCTACGTAGTAAAAGTCGTCAACAAGAGCGACAAATTCATCTTCCCCAAATCTTGGGTCTGAAAAGCGGGAGATTTCACCAGCATACGCTAAAGTACCTCTCCCAAGGTCCACATCCATAAGAACCATATGCACTACGATGGCAAATCCACCCTCCTCGTTCACCCAAACCAAGCTCTCCTGAGTAATTTGAGCCCCAGGTTCCTTCTCTTTCCCCCAAGCCACCGGAGCCTGGACGAATAGCTCATCTTCTTCATTAGGAATCTTTTCCAAAAGCGTAAACCCCTCGGGTCTGAAATGCTCGCTTAAACGCCAAGCTATTAACCTGAACTGAGACAACCAAAACTGATCTTCTTGTTCCTTTTGCTTGCGTGCAAATACTGCGTTGCGACACAAAAAACCCACCGCTACGCCAACTACAACTGCTCGAAGAATAGGGGCCACGGATTTCTTCGACAAAACTCTCCCTCCATTAATCGTCCACTCTTATAAGCCGTTCTTATCCATAAAAAGTTGAAACTCGGCTACGAAAGATTGTGCCTTCTCTATCCACTCGTAAGGATACGCATCTATAGAGGCTTCGCTTCCCGGCTGGATTATTGGCCGCAGTTGAAAGAAGAGCAGCATATTATCATGACTCGCGACGAAAACCCAATCAGGTGGGAGTAATTCGCTTCCCCCTCTAGCAAGACGCGAAACTGGAAAAGCTACAGGCTTTTTCCCCATTTCCTGGTCTTTGCGCGCAAAAACCATGTTCACAACAATAGCGAATCCATCTTCATCATCCGCATAGGCTAAACCCACTTGAGTCGTGAACCAACCGTTTTCCTGCAATGCAAGAGGCACCGCAAATCCATAATCATTTCCGTTAGCGTACCAACCAGAAGGCACAAGCACAACATGAGAATCAACGCGAAGCTCAGGCACACCTATCACCCGATAACCATCAGGCCGGAACCCTTGACTAATCTCCCATGCAACATCGCGGAACTCATCATAACTGCGAAGAAACCGCATTTCTTTATCGTAACCGAATAAACACGGACTCACATGCAATGAAAGGATATTCCCTAATACAAGGCCTGCGATAATCGCTACAGTGAACCATATCTTGCCATACTCACGGCTACGAGAATCATCCATCTAGTTCGCCTCCAGTACTGGTTCGGCTAGTATTGTAAATTAATAGTATCTTTACCAGTAGTAAATTGTCAAGTATGTAACTCGCTACCATGTCATCTGCCTATATGTATCCTGGAAAACTGTCACTTTGCGATTTGGACTCGTTTTGAGAGAGGCAGAACTGGCGAATACCCTATACCTTTGGCGACTTTTATACCTGCATCCAAGTAACTGCAGATGAATCCAATATATTAGAAAAACAAGTATATAAAATGCCGCTAGATAAGATTAATCGCTTCTTTGCGATATACCAAGACGATATACCACGGGCATCAACTAATACCTACTCTTTTAGGCCCCACAAGACTTCTCTATCTATTGGGAAAATTGGCCGACGAATATGTCTGAAAGTGAAGCGCGAAAGGTTAGGACTGCTCAAACCTGGTCCATCTACCTCTATGATTTCTGCAGCAATAGGCTCATATGACGCCCTATAGTGTACAGCCGACTTTATGACCACGATTTTCCGGTAGGAAGGGTCAATCCCCACTGATCGAGGCACTTCTACGTCTACGGGCTGAACCCGCCTTTCGTTAACTATGATTTCTACGCCCCCGCTTTGGATAACTGCAGTTTTCCCGATACACGACATGAGGCCAGTAGACATGGGCCCTCTATGCACAAACCAACCGTCGGAAAGAAGCCTTACAACCCCCTGGACCCTAATAGGTAAACCGTGTTTGTCGTCGAATTTGCCGCCTATCGGGAAATCGAATTTACCTCCTACCCCTACACGAAAACCTTCTTCTACCGCTTCTTTATCAGGTATAGTTATAACTACTGCATCTTGAGCGTTTTGCTCAATCAAACATCTGAGTATTTCTGTTCCATCCCCTGATGCGCCGCCGCCTACGTTATCGGCTACATCAGCTAGCACGATTGGACCTCGCTTCGCCTCAATGGCATATTTCACCGCCTGAGACGGGCTGAGCATCTCTGTCTTAATCTCATCCCTCATATCCCATGCCATCTGGGCAAGGCTTTGTGCAATTTCCCTTGCCTTTTCTTCATCTCCGTCAGTAGTAGCCAAAAAAGAAAGACCTGCTTCCTCTATATCCGAGTATACAAAACCTCCATATACGCTTACGTTTATAACTCCAGGTTCTTTTTCGTATTCAAAAGCCCGCTCCATAAGGGCCTTACACGCCCCAGATCCTGTACGAAAAGGAACCACGCCTGGGGCCATGGGAGGTCTTACTACGTAACTTACAGGGTTAATCTCCTTATCAAGCAACCTCAAGGAAAATTCAAAAGCCTCAACAGCCCTTTCCCAGCCATCAATGTGAGGATAGGTGTTGTAACCAAACAGTCCGTCAGAGTACTTAACCATGGCATCTGTCACATTGGCGTGAAAATCCAAAGTAGACAAAACCGGAACCTTCTCGCCGACTACCTCCCTCACGCTTCTTAGAATATCCCCTTCTGCATCTGGAGTACCATCTACTACCATGGCCCCGTGAAGAGCTAAAAGTACCCCATCGACCTTCCCTGCTTTTTTGATACCGTCGATAAGCTGGGTCTTTAGGGTTTCATATGCTTCTTTAGTGACAATTCCCGACGGAGATGCCGAGGCAGCTATCGTAGGGACGACTTCATTGCCGGTTTTCTTCGCAAAATCGATGAACCCTCCAATGGGTGTGCGGGTTCCTTGGAGTTTCTCTATTACCTCTTCACCCAGGTAATAGCCACCTTCCGTGAAACACGATAGATCTGTCTTTATGGGGCTAGAGGAATTTGTCTCGTGACTAATTTGACCCACTGCAAAACGGCGTGCCATCCTGACACATCTCCCTTTCTACATGGAATCTTACGTTAAACGCCCTATTGCCTGTATTCTTAAAACCCAAAACATCGCCCTCTTCATCCCGTAGAAAGTCTAGTCTGCTCAAAGGCCCTGTTTCTCCATGGAATTGGTCTTTGCCTGAAGGTATAAGGATCGTATCTTCGTGACGTCTGTGACCTGCAATCAGGTGACCCTGAGATACAAAAAGGGTGTATGCGGTGCCAAGTTCTTCGCTAAAGTAAGTCCCAACATATTCGCGGAGATCTTCTTCTTTAAGGTCGACGACTTCTACTTTCAAGCCGCCTAGTTCTTCACCATAGGTGTTTATGAGGATCTGGTAAGGGCTGGGCATAAGCTCATCTTCCTTGGCCTCTTGGCTTATGAAAGTAATTAAGATTTCTCTATCTTCTGTGGCAAAAACGTCGGTCTCGAGAAACTCGCCTTGAGGAAGCGTTTCTCCCCTTTCTATTAGCCCTGTGTTAACCAAAAGGCGCGCCTCGTCCCACCCTTCCATACTTATTGTGAGTCCTTTATCGGTAAGCCTAATCTCTACTAACTTACCCAAGGCTTTCACAAGATAAGTGCCGGGACAAGACAGATATTTTATCCTTTTAGGCTGCGGCTTTGGGCGGTTTATGTGCGCATTTGGTTCTTCGTCTATGAAAAGGTCTGCGATCTTCATGGCCATAGGCTCCCGAGGGAAACTACTGACGTTGGAAAGTATGACTACGCCTAAGTCTATTTCGGGAAAACCTCCAACGTAAGCTCTAAAACCAGCATCTGAACCTGTGTGATAGATGAGTTTTAACTTGCGGTACTCTTTGGATATTATCCCAAAACCATAGTCTATCTTTTTTCCGCCTATAAGGGTGTAACCTTCTTTCATCTGAGAGATCACTTCGGGTCCACCTACTTTGGGGTGGGCATAGTTGGTCAACCATTTGGCTAGGTCTTCTACAGTTGTAAATAGACTGGTGGCGCCAAAATTTGCGTAGTTTAGCACACTTTTTCTGTACTTACCGCCTGGCTTTGGCGAATAGGACTCTGCTTGGTTTTTCACTATGAGTTGATGATCGTAGTGAATGTGGGAGTTATTCATGCCTAGGGGTTCAAAAATCGTTTTTTGCATATAATCTGGAAAAGGCATTCCGGATACGCGCTGGACTATAACGGCGAGTAGAGTATACCCAGAATTGGAGTAAAGGAATCTCGAACCAGGTTCGAAGTTTAGTTCTTTTTGATGGGCGATGATTTTCATTAGGTGACCCATGGTGATAACGTCATCCATCCTCCAGCCTGCCATCGTAAGGAGCTCCCACTGGTCTCTCAATCCGCTCACGTGATGTAGTAGATGGCGTATGGTTATGGGATGTTCAAATTCCGGCATCTCGGGTACATACTTTTTTACCTCGTCATCTAAAGAAATTCGTCCTTCTTTAGCAAGTATGGCTATAGCCATGGCTGTGAACTGTTTGGACACTGAAGCCACGTGAAATACAGTATCAGGCGTTATAGGTACATCATATTCGAGGTTTGAATAACCGTATCCCTTGCTGTGGGCTATCTTTCCATCTTTCATAACCAGGACGGCTGCGCCCGGCGAGCCAGGTCTATCCCATTTAGCAAACAATGAATCAATACTATCTTTCGTTTCTTGGGTTTTCACGAAAATACACCTCTTTTTGCTTTGACTGCCTAAATCTATTTAAACGATGGAGGAGACGATCTGAAGTTGCGTTCTGCGTTGAAGTCAATTACGTTTTGGGCGAACAAGGAACCTAACCCACCTGTGTGGATGTAACAAGCGCCTTCATGGGGAGGTATGATCCCGCGAGATATAAGGTCTAAGAATCCCCCAAGGGTTTTGGATGTATATACGTTTTCAAGGAGAATGCCTTCTTTGCGAGGCAGTTTGTACAAGGTTTCTCTGGAAACAGGAGTGGGAATGCCATACCCTTCTCCTAGGTATTCTTCGTATGTTGTGAAACGGGTTTCTAGGGGAGGAAAGAGATCTTTGCCTATGAGGTTTTCGGAGATTAACTGGTAAGCTTCTCCGATAAGGTTTAAGATGATTTCGTTTAGTATGCTCTTTGGATATTCTACGCTTATAACATGGACGTGAAATGGGTTGCCCAAAAGGGCATTGCCCAGGATAAAGCCGCTAGCGGTGCCTCCCATGGCTCCTACCATGCCTATGTGCTT
>Ga0209508_1001025_pt1 | contig 23675 bp, 16 predicted proteins | sample AD_UKC129_MetaG_FD_184427 | JGI IMG/M metagenome (GOLD analysis project Ga0209508, IMG submission 184427) | Active sludge microbial communities of municipal wastewater-treating anaerobic digesters from Canada - AD_UKC129_MetaG (SPAdes) (version 2) | ecosystem: Engineered > Bioreactor > Anaerobic... | reverse complement strand
TTGACTCCCATGGAAATTTATCTAGCTCAAAGGATTGCAGCCTGACCAAAGAAAAAGAAGGTTCAAATGGAATTATCTGGTTCACTAAGAAAAGAAAAATATTTGTCTTGACAAGGGGTACATCTTAGTCTGAAACAGGTAAGTGTATAATAACGTTGGCAGTTTCAAAAAGGAAAAGCAACCGGTAAGAAGTGTATTATACAAGTTGGGAGGGAAGCTCCTTAAAATGGGATCCCTTTCTAAACTATTTTAGACTGTTCGTTGCGATTTTAAGGTGAATAAAAAGAACAGGCTGACGGTGGTACAGACTTCAATAGTGACAGTTAGCTGCAGAAGATGAAGCCTGGCGCTGGAGTGGGGAGTATGCCGGGGTCCGGTATGTCTTTGACCGGGCGGGGAACCTGGTGGAGCGCGAAGGAGCCCAAGGCAAGACGGAGTTTACTTGGGACGCTTACGGCCGGCTGATAGAGAGTGTCACGAACGGGAAGAGAACGCTCTATCAGTCTGACCCGTTGGGGCGTCGCATCAGCAAGGAGACCGATGGTATTGTCACGCGGTTCTACTGGGACGGCGATGCGCTCCTTGGTGATGTGACGGAAGAGCAGCAGCGGGAGTGGGTGTATTACCCTGGCAGTTTCGAGCCTTTGGCGATGGTGCAGAGGGACATATCGGGCAAGGATATCCCGCAAGCGGAGCGAATCTATTACTATGCCAATGATCCCAACGGCTATCCAACCAGGTTGCTGGACGAGACAGGCAAGGTGGTCTGAGCTGCCCGGTATGACGCCTGGGGTGGGGTTAGGAAGCTTGTATCGGGTGAGGTAGACCAGCCGCTAAGGTTGCAGGGGCAGTATTTTGATGCGGAGACGGGGCTTTGTTACAACAGGTTTAGGTATTATTGTGCGGAGATTGGGAGTTTTGTCAGTCAGGATCCCGTTGGGGTTAGTTCCGGGTGAGAAACAGTTATTGGGAAAGAACATTCAGCTGCAAAATTTCATCCTGTATCTGCAAAAAAAACGATCAAGTATCTGCTGGGTCATGCGGAGAAAACTGGGTATCTTGTGGGTAATAGGTGACGGGGGTGTCCTGCGTCAACTTTTTTGTCGGGCGATCGGAGTTGCTGCCAAACCCCCGTTGTTAAAAGTTCTTTGCAACCTGGACAAGCTGAATATTCAGAAAGGGATAATTAATATGAACGCGAATGTTTGAGACGATACCCCATGTTTTTGCCTCTGCCGAAAAGAGGACGGGGATAAAAACAGGCATGTTGCATTAAACTTAGCAAAATAACGGCTTTATCCGATAATTTGAATTCATGTTAGGGGGATTCGGAGCAATGCAGGCCTATTTTGAAGAGGTCGAAGCGGTTTTACAGGCGCAAGGAACAACGAAAAACGGCTTGAACCAGGCCGAGGCCGCCAAGCGGCTGGAGCAATTCGGAAAGAATGAGTTGGCTCGGGGTCAGAAAAAAACACTGCTCGCCAGGTTTTTGGGGCAGATGAGCGATCCCATGGTTCTTGTGCTGATTGCGGCGGCCCTGGTCTCCGGCGCTGTCGGGGAGATGGCCGATGCCATTATCATCATGGCGGTGGTGGTACTCAACGCCATCTTAGGCGTGGTGCAGGAAGGCAAGGCGGAGAAGGCCATCGAAGCCCTGCAGAAGATGGCCTCGCCCTACTCCAAGGTCAGGCGGAATGGCCAGGTGCTGCAGATTAAATCGGCGGAGATCGTTCCCGGCGACATTGTACTGCTGGAGGCTGGTGACGCGGTTCCAGCTGACATGCGCTTAATAGAAACATCCAGCTTAAAGGTGGAAGAAGCTTCTTTGACGGGTGAGTCGGTGCCGGTCGAGAAACAGCATCGCCCCCTGCCCGCTTCGGACAAGGATATCCCATTGGGGGATCGGTCCAATATGGCCTATATGGGGACGAATGTGGTGTATGGCCGGGGTGAAGGGGTGGTCCTGGCGACAGGGATGGCCACAGAGATGGGTAAGATCGCCGGGATCATCTCGGAAACCGAGGAGGAGAAAACCCCCCTGCAAAAGAAACTGGCGGATTTAAGCCATGTGCTCAGCAAGGCTGTGCTGGGGATCTGCGTCTTCATCTTTATCTGCGGTGTCTATGAGAACGGCGGTTTTACCGGCGGCCATGTACTGGAGATGTTTATGACCGCCGTCAGTCTGGCGGTGGCTGCCATTCCCGAGGGGCTGGTGGCGGTGGTGACGGTGGTCTTGTCCATTGGCGTAACCAAGATGTCCAAACGTAACGCCATCATCCGGCGGCTAACCGCTGTAGAGACCCTAGGCTCAACGGAGATTATCTGCTCCGATAAGACTGGGACTTTGACCCAGAACAAGATGACAGTGGTTGATACCTATGGAGATAAAACCCGGTTGGCCTACGCCATGGCCTTGTGCAATGATGCCTACCTGTGTGCTCAGACCGGTGAGGTGGTGGGTGAGCCCACCGAGAGCGCCCTGGTGCGGTTCGCCCTGGCCGAGGGCTTTGGCAAATCCACCTTGGAGAAGGAACTGCCGCGGGTAGCGGAGGCGCCCTTTGATTCCGAACGGAAAATGATGTCTACCGTCCATAAGAAGGCGGACGGGGGATATGTCCAATATACTAAAGGCGCCGTCGATGAACTGCTGAAGAAATGCACCAAGATCTTGACTGACGACGGTGCGGTGGAATTGACCGAAGCCCACCGCACCCAGGTCTTGCAGGCCAACAAGGCCATGGCCGACCGGGCCTTACGGGTTTTGGGCGCGGCCATGAAGGAACTGGCGGCCTTGCCCGCTGGCGTTTCGCCGGAAGGCTTGGAGCAGGACTTGATCTTTATTGGCCTGGTGGGCATGATCGACCCGGTGCGACCGGAGGTCAAGCCGGCCATCGAACAATGCCGGCAGGCGGGGATCCGGCCCATCATGATTACCGGCGACCACCGGGATACGGCGGCCGCCATCGCCATGGAGCTGGGGATCATCTCCGAACCAGGCCAGGTCATCACCGGGTCCGAGCTCTCCCAGCTTTCCGAAGAAGAGTTTGAGAAGAATATCGGCCATTACGCCGTCTATGCCCGGGTCCAGCCCGAGCATAAGGTGCGTATCGTCAAAGGCTGGAAGAAAAAAGGAAAGGTCACCGCCATGACCGGGGACGGGGTCAATGACGCACCAGCCCTGAAATCAGCGGATATCGGTGTGGGCATGGGCATTACCGGGACCGATGTTAGCAAAAACGTTTCCGATATGGTGCTGGCGGATGACAACTTTGCCACCATTGTAAAGGCGGTGGAGGAGGGCCGCCGGATCTATGACAATATCCTGAAGTCCATCCAATTCTTGCTCTCCTCCAACTTAAGCGAGGTGGTGACCCTGTTTGTCGCCACGGTCATGAACTTCCGGCTCTTTTTGCCCATCCATATCCTCTGGATCAACTTAGTTACCGACTCCTTACCCGCTATTGCCCTGGGGATGGAGGAGGGAGAAAAGGATATTATGCAAAAGCCGCCTCGGGATCCGGGTGCCGGGATCTTCGCCGGGGGCTTAGGCGCCAGCGTCATCTATCAAGGGCTCTTGATTGCCGCCTTGACCCTTATTTCCTTCTTTATTGGTTCATCCAGGTCCCAGACTACCGGGAACGCCCAGGTCACCGGCATGACCATGGCCTTTCTCACCCTGTCCATGTGTGAGATTTTCCATTCCCTGAACTTGCGTTCCCGGTTCAAATCCATTTTTGCCTTTAAGCAGCAGAACAAATATTTGCTCGGAGCCATGGCGGTGGCCTTCATCCTGACCATTGGCGTTATCTATCTGCCGGGAATAAATGATGTCTTTAAAGTAACAGCCCTGTCGGCGCGGGAGCTTTTCATTGCTATTGGCCTGGCCTTGGTGGTCATTCCCGTGGTGGAGCTGGTGAAGGTCTTCGCCAGGATGACCATGAAGCAGGGAAACAAGGCTTGATTGGGCCCGCTTGCCGGTCCGGCCGGTATTGGTTTTCAATGCGGCTTATTATTTGGAATGGCACTTAAAACGCTTACGGTTTTGCCGGGGCGTTTTAATTTTTGGCTGACAAGTCTTCCTGCGCGGGGGTCGGTCGTTTGGTTGGGGAGAAAGCCCTTGTGAAGAGGGCGGTAACCCTTCCTGGGCCCTTTTCATATATTGTCATCGCGAATTAATCTGTCGTAAACCCTTAATGAACCAGAAGATGTTTCCGGGTTACCCGTCAACATCAGCAAGGGAAGTGTTGTTGATGGATGTTGCCGAATTTGAATTGACTCGGCTGTCGATTGGGTGTACCGCTGAAGTGGTAAGGATCAGTGCGGAAGGGTTAACCCGCAACCGTTTGTTGGATTTGGGTTTGGTGCCTTCGACCATCGTGGAGGCCGTTCGGAAAAGCCCGGCGGGGGACCCGGTGGCCTATAAGATCCGGGGCGCCATTATTGCCCTGCGCTCCGAGGAAAGCCGCCTAATCACCGTCCGGCCGGTAATTTAACAGTAGTCAGGAGCCGGTAGTCAGACTTTAGAATAACCCCAGCCAAACCCCCTGACTTTTGACTCCTGACTTCTGACATCCAACATCTAACCGCTAACTTTCAACCTCCAACTTCCAAAATAAAGGAGGTCGTCGCGTGGGACTGACAGCACGCTCCACCGGTATTTACACCTTCTTAGAGGAACTGAATCAGACCCAAGGAAAGACCGATGCCGTGATCGCCCTGGCCGGGAATCCGAACACCGGCAAAAGCACGGTGTTTAACGGTTTAACCGGGCTAAACCAGCATACAGGCAATTGGCCTGGGAAGACAGTGGTCCTGGCCAAGGGTAGTTACCAGCACAGGAACAAGCATTTTACCCTGGTTGATCTGCCGGGTACCTACTCGCTCTTGGCCAACTCCGCCGATGAACAAGTGGCCCGGGATTTCATCTGTTTCGGTAATCCCGATGCCACGGTGGTGGTGGCCGACGCCACCTGCTTGGAGCGGAATTTAAACCTGGTTTTGCAGGTAATGGAGATTACCGCCAAGACCATTCTCTGCCTAAACCTGATGGATGAAGCCAAAAGGAAAAAGATCGAGGTTGACTGTGGCAAACTCCAGGAAATGCTGGGTATACCTGTTGTTCCAACAGCAGCTCGGGATAAGATTGGCTTGTGCGAACTGAAAGAGGCCATTTATCAAGTAGCCCTGGGAGAAAAGCAGGCCCATCCTAAAGTGTTGCGATACAGCGAGTCCATTGAAGCGGCTATTGCTGAGATCCAACCCGAGGTTGAGGACGTGCTGCAAGGCAGGTTTAATAGCCGCTGGGTGACGTTACGCCTGCTGGATGGGGATACCGCCATCATCGCGGAGATGATGGAGTATTTAAAAAGGATGGATGTGGGCGGTCCGGGGCGGATCCTTAAGGAGTATAGGGTGGTGGGTTGTTGTGACTAACCTGACGGCTGAGTTGGAGCAAGTGGTCAGGAAGGCCCAAAAGGTGCGACGACGGTTGGGCCAGGTGCGGGACCAGGTGGTACGGGATATCTATCGACGAGCCCAGGAGATCACGGAGCAAGCGGTCCGCATTCACCGGGCCAAGGGGGATTTGGACCGGAAGATCGATAATATTGTTACTTCGCGGATCCTTGGCTATCCCCTGATGCTTGCCCTCTTAAGCCTGGTGTTTTGGTTGACTATTAGCGGGGCAAATCTACCCTCGGCAATCTTGGCTGAAGTGCTCTTTGGCTTTCAAGACCGGCTGACTGCCTTATGCCAGTGGCTGGGGGCACCAACCTGGTTACATGGGGTGTTGGTTTTAGGGTTATACCGTGGTTTGGCCTGGGTGGTCTCGGTGATGCTGCCGCCAATGGCCATTTTCTTTCCTTTGTTTACTTTCCTTGAGGATTTGGGTTACCTGCCCCGGGTGGCCTTCAATCTGGATAAACTCTTTAAGGAAGCTGGGGCCCATGGCAAACAGGTCTTGACCATGTGCATGGGATTTGGCTGTAACGCGGCGGGTGTCATAGCTTGCCGGATCATCGAATCGCCCCGGGAACGATTGATTGCAATTTTAACAAATAACTTTGTGCCTTGTAACGGGCGGTTTCCCACGCTGATTGCCATGGCCGCGGTGTTAATGGGAGCTTTTGTCAGCGGTTACAACAGCCTGGCGGTGGCTGCCATTGTGGCGGGGGTTGTGGTCTTTGGAATCTTGGTGACGCTGTTGGTGTCGTGGGCCCTTTCAAAAACCCTGTTAAAGGGAATCCCGTCCACATTTACACTGGAACTTCCCCCTTACCGCTTGCCGAAGATCGGTTCCTTGTTGATCCGTTCCGTGTTGGACCGCACCTTGTTTGTCTTAACGCGGGCAGTGGCAGTGGCGGCCCCGGCAGGCGCCGTGACTTGGGCTTTGGCCAACATCTATATTGGCGACATCAGTCTCATTGGCCATTTGGCCGGCTGGCTTCAGGGGTTTGGCCACCTGATTGGGCTGGATGGTTTTATTATCCTGGCGTTTATATTGGGTCTGCCCGCCAATGAAATCGTTGTGCCGATTTTGATCATGAGCTACTTATCCCATGGCTCCATGCTGGAGCTTGACAGTATTGCCGCTCTCCGGCAACTTTTAATCAGTAATGGGTGGACCTGGCTGACTACCCTGAACATGATGCTCTTTTCTTTACTGCACTTTCCCTGCGCTACCACCTTATTGACCATCCGCAAGGAAACGGGAAGCGCAAAATGGACGGTCTTGGCGGCATTAATTCCCACGGGTGTGGCAATTGCCGTCTGTTTCCTAGTTACCCAGATTGCCAGGGCGTTTGGGTTGGTGTAAGTAACACGTAAGCCTTGCGGCGGTGGAAGTGAACTGGTAAAATAAACTGAGAACGGAGGATGACCATGAAATACCAGTTTATTTGTTACCCCAGGTGCACCACCTGCCAGAAGGCGGAGCAGTGGCTGAAGGAACACGGGATCGCCTATGAAGTGCGGAACATCAAAGAACAAAACCCGACGGTGGCCGAGTTGCAGGAGTGGCACAAAAAAGTGGCCTACCGCTACGCAAATTCTTCAACACCAGCGGGCAATTGTACAAGGCCCTGGCGCTAAAGGACAAACTACCGGCGATGTCCGAGGAGGAACAGCTCAAGCTGCTGGCTTCCGACGGCATGTTGGTCAAGCGTCCGATCCTACTTGCCCCTGACCGGATTTTGGTGGGGTTTAAGGATGCTGACTGGGCAAACGTGCTTGACAAACACCGTAAAATTTGATAACGTTGATTACAAATTGATGATCCAAAATGCGTTGACAGGGCAAACACGCTGGATACGGCGGTTACAGAGAGCTGTTGGTTGCTGCAAAACAGCCCGCCGGACAGACTGTGGACTCCCCCTTGAGCAGTCAGCTGAACGCATGGGCCGCGGGTGACGGCTGCTGCCAGTAGGTGCGACCGGGTTTCTCACCGTTATCACGAGAGGGCATTTTCCGCTGGCGGAATGATGCCTTAGAGTGGGTGTATTCACCAATGAGAGTGGTACCACGGAAGTTAATGCTTTCGTCTCTTGCGTCAGAGACGGAAGCATTTTTTATGTCCTAGCAATTTTAGACCCTGACATAATTATGTTTATTATCCGGAGGAAATTGGAGGAGATTTAAATGAAGATTGCCTTTTCCACCTTGGGTTGTCCCGACTTCAGCTGGCCTGATATCTATGCCATGGCCAAGGACCTCGGTTTTGACGGCATTGAGATCCGCGGGCTGGGCAACGAGATCTTTGCGGTCAAGGCCCAACCCTTCACCGAGAGTGAGCTGCCGCAAACCATCCAAAAACTCTCCGAGTTGCACTTGGAGATTCCTTGTCTCTCTTCCGGTTGTTGTTTGAAATATGCCGACAAGGCGGAGGAGAATTACCACGAGATCGTGGAGTACATCAAACTCGCCGGCAAACTTGGCACCCCGTATGTCCGGGTTTTGGCGGACAAGGCGCCGCAGCCCCAGGGTGAAGTGGATGATCAAGTGGTCTTAAGTGTCTTGCGCCGCTTGATCCCTGTGGCAGAGGAGCATGGTGTCACGTTGTTGGTGGAGACCAACGGGGTTTATGCCGATACCACCCGGCTCCGCGCTCTTCTGGATGAGATTGCCAGTGACACGGTGGCAGCCCTCTGGGATGCCCACCATCCTTTCCGTTATGCTGGGGAGACGCCGGGGAAAACTGTCCAGAATCTGGGGGCATATATCAAATATGTTCATATTAAAGACTCCGTGGTGGAAAACGGGGCCGTCAAATACCGCCTGATGGGCGAGGGCGACCTGCCCGTTGACGATATTATCCTGGCCTTAAGTTCGATTAACTACGATGGTTATATTACCCTGGAGTGGGTCAAGCGCTGGGCCAACGAACTGAGTGACGCCGGCGTGGTCTTTCCCCACTTTGCCAACTTCATGGGGCGTTATACCGAGAAACTCTCCACCAAGGGACGTTTGTTCTACAACAAAACAAAAACAGGCAGGTATATCTGGGAAAAGGATACCTTGATTGATCTAACCTTCCCGCAGGTGTTGGACCGGGTGGTTGAAGAATTTCCCGACCAGTATGCTTTTCGCTATACCACCCTGGATTATACCCGGACCTATGCTGAGTTCCGGGATGATGTGGACACCTTTGCCCGGGCCCTCATTGCCCTGGGCGTCAAACCTGGCGACCATGTAGCTATTTGGGCCACCAATGTCCCCCAGTGGTATATTACCTTCTGGGCGACCACTAAGATCGGCGCCGTCCTGGTCACGGTCAATACGGCCTATAAGATTTATGAGGTCGAGTACCTGCTGCGCCAGTCGGATACCCATACCTTGGTGATGATCGACGGGTACAAGGACTCCAATTATGTGGAGATTATGAAAGAACTCTGCCCTGAGTTGGAGACGGCTGAACCGGGAAAACCGTTGCACATAAAACGCCTGCCCTTCCTGCGCAATATCATTACCGTCGAATCCAAGCAAAAAGGGTGTCTAACCTGGGACGAAGCCATTGCCCTGGCGGAACAGGTGCCGCTGGTGGAAGTTTACCGCCGTGCCCTTGCCATTAACGTGCATGACGTTTGTAATATGCAGTATACCTCCGGAACCACCGGTTTCCCCAAAGGCGTTATGCTGACCCACTATAATGTGGTGAACAACGGGAAATGCATTGGTGACTGTATGGATCTTTCCACCGCTGACCGGATGATGATCCATGTGCCGATGTTCCACTGCTTCGGCATGGTGCTGGCCATGACCGCGGCAATGACCCATGGCGTCACCATGTCGCCACTGCCGTATTTCTCACCCAAGCAGTCCCTGGCCTGTATTAACCAGGAGAAGATCACCTGTTTCCACGGGGTCCCCACCATGTTCATTGCCATGCTTGAGCATGAGGATTTCCCCAAGACCGACTTCTCCCACATGCGGACGGGCATTATGGCGGGCAGCCCCTGCCCCATCAAGGTGATGCAGGATGTAGTGGAGAAAATGAATATGAAGGAGATTACCATCGTGTACGGCCAGACCGAGGCATCACCGGGTTGTACCCAGAGCCGGGTGGATGATCCCATTGAGGTGCGGGTGAACACCGTGGGCCGGCCTTTGCCGGGCGTGGAGTGCAAGATTGTTGATCCAGTGACCGGCCAGGACCTTCCCCCCAACACCGACGGGGAGTTTGTCGCCCGGGGCTATAACGTGATGAAGGGGTATTATAAGATGCCGGAAGCCACCGCCGCCGTAATTGACAAGGACGGCTGGCTGCATACAGGGGATATGGCCCGCTGCGATGAAAACGGTTACTTTAAAATTACCGGCCGGATCAAGGATATGATCATCCGCGGTGGTGAGAATATTTACCCCAAGGAGATTGAAGATTTCATCTACACCCACCCGAAGGTGAAGGATGTGCAGGTTATCGGGGTGCCCGACGAACAGTACGGGGAAGAGATCATGGCCTGTGTCATTTTGAAGGAAGGGGAAACCATGACCGAGGAGGAACTTAAAGAATATGTCCGGTCCCACATGGCCAAACACAAAACCCCGCGTTATGTGGATTTTGTGACGGAATTCCCTATGAACGCTGCAGGAAAGATCCTCAAGTATAAGATGCGGGAGCAGGCCGTGGAGAAACTGGGCCTACAGGCGGCCAGTCGGATCGAGACCGCCTGATCGATCTATGGTTGCAATTGGTTGTATTAAGTCGATAAGTTAATGGGTTGCAAAGAAGTCACCACAATTTTGTGGTGACTTCTTTGTCGGCTCAATTCACGCGAGGGCTCCCTTTGACAAGGGAGCCCGCCGGTTGTTTTGGTGATGTTTGGCTATATGCATAGGTATAACGGAGGACTGTCTCCGAAACCCCGCCGGTTTATTTACGAAACTCGGCGTACATGCGCTCGCGGTCGGCGAACTTCACATTGTGCACGATCCATTCCCGCATGGCTTGGCCTGCGGGAGTGGATTGGGGGTAGGAGATAAAATCCAGTTTAATGCCGAGTTTTTGCGTGACCTTAAAGGCCAGGATCGGCCAGATGGTACCAATGTCGGCGATCACGGGGATGCTGCCGGGGAGCCGGGAAAAACCGGACATCTCCATCCGGAAGGGGACGCCCGTCAGCTTGGTCTTGGGCAACCCTTTGGCGATGGCGTCCTGGACAATATTGGATTCTCGCTGTTTTTTCCAGGCCAGTTCCAAGTTGGGGTCCAAGTCGATGCGAACCAGGGTTTTGCCGGCCAGGCTGTAAGTAAAATAGCCTTCCCAGTCGGCCCAGATGCCGTGGCCTGTGTACCGCTCGAAGGGCCCGTCATGAATTTCCTGGGTGAGAGCCACTGCTGATTCAATAATGATTGACGCAGAGTCCATGAGTTTGGCAATGCGCATGGTTCGCTCCGTGATGGAGATGGAGTCGCCCACGGCCAGTCCGACGGCCCCGCCCCCGATTAACTGTGGGACACTGACCAGGACTGGGACATTTTTCCGGTAGCCTGCACCCAGCATTGTCATGGGGTCAGCAGCAGCGCCGGCCACGGTTTCAAAGGGCAGACCATTGGCTTTGGCCAGTGCCTCAATCTCCCGGGCGAGTCGCTCCGTACGCAGACCCAGGGGATAGGCCATGTTTCCGGCGGCCTTGATGATCGTGTTGCCTTCCGTCGCTAAAACGAGGGCCATCAGCTCCCGGTCCACCGGCATCTCCTTTTCGATGGTTTGGATATCCTCGTCGCTCATGACACAAGACTCAAAGAGCCGGTCCAGGGGTAATTTATCGGCGGAGAAGCCGACTTTGCGCCCGTCCACCCGGTGCACCTTCTCCAAGGAGCCGGAGAGTTCGTGGTTGACCACAGCGGAAGAAGTTGTGACACCATCAATGATCCCCTTGTGAATTAACTCCGCAATTAATGTTGTAACTCCTTCGTGGATGTTGGGGCCGCTGCCGGTTACCACCACTATTTTCTCACCGGCTTCTTTGGCGGTAACCATTTTAGCCGCAATTTGCTCGACTTTCTCCTGGAGTTCAGGATTCAGACTGTTGAAAAGTTCAGAGATGATTTCCGTGTTGACCATGGCTTATTTCTCCTTTAATAAATTAATTGTTAACTCCAGATTGCGGCGGGATGATCCTTGTTGGGCCAAGACTGCTTGCTTGGCTGCTACGCCGCGCCTGGCTAATGCCTCGGGTTGTTGCAACAATTCCTGCACCTTTGTGGCAAGTTCCCCTGGGTTATTAACCGCAAAGCCAGCTCCTGCTTGCTCCAGAAGGGATTTGGCGTCTAAGAAATCATCCATGGATGGCCCATAAAGCACAACTTTACCCCAGGCCGCTGGTTCCAGGGGATTTTGCCCGCCTAGCGGGACCAGGCTGGCGCCGCAAAAGGCAATAGTTGCAATGGAATAGAGTTTTGAGAGTTCACCTAAGGTATCGATGACGATGATATCATTGGGGGTAAGGACGGTGTTCCCTGTGATCTCTGTCCGCAAACGTGGGTTGAAGTTAAACTCCCGAATAATTTTTGTAACTTCCTGGGCTCGCTGGATATGGCGGGGTGCGATGATCAAACGTAAATCTGGAAAGATCTTGCGAATCTCAAGAAAGGCTTGTAGCAGCAGTTCCTCTTCGCCTTCCCTGGTACTGCCGGCCAAGAGGATCTGCTCATCGCCGGTGAGGTGGAGCAGCTGCTTACTCTCTTCATAAAAAACCGGATTGATTTGTTGGGCCAGCCGATCATATTTGATGTTGCCGTTGATCCGGATCTTTAGCGGATCTGCTCCCATTTCAATCAGCCGAGCGGCATCCTCCGGCAGGATGACGCTGAACAGATCATAATAGCCTAAGACTTGGTGGAGGAAAGACCGGATTTTACGGTAGAAGCCAATAGAACGGGGCGAGACCCGGCCATTTATCATGAGGATGCGCGCGCCGCTTCTGCGGGCATATCTAAGTAAATTGGGCCAGATCTCCGTTTCCGCAGTAATGAAAAGGGAAGGTTGGATCCGCCTAATGGCGCGCTTGGCGGCAAAGAATAGATCAAAGGGTGCTAAAAAGTGCTTGTCTACCTCAGGAAGGTGTTCTCTGGCAAATTGTAGACCAGACCCGGTCATGGTGGAGACAACAAGCCAAGCATTGGGGTATTGGTGGCGGAGGCTTTTGATGTAGGGGATAACTGCATTTATCTCTCCGACAGAGGAGGCGTGCAGCCAGATCCGGAGTTGGGCTTCGGGCGGAGGAAGAAAATCTGCCGGGTAGCGGCCAAGACGCCAACTCAGTGAGGTAATGTTTTCATAAGAACGTTTCTTAAGGATAAAGTAGAGCACTAATAAGGGGGTAATAGTGCAAAGCAGCGTGTTATAGATGAAAAACATGGTTTTCCTCCTGATGCCCCAGCGTACAGGTTTACTGTGAATGAGTCGGTTGGGTACGTGGAATTAACTTTAAATGGAATTCGCCGTCCTTTGCCTAATCCCTTTAGCGACTTTACGGATTTATCTACCTCAATTTATTAAATTAAGCAGTCCGGCTTGGAAGAGGGTAACGGGAACCGCCTTGATTAAACTCTTGACCACTAAAGAAGCATTATAATTGATAACCAAAAAATATCAACTTATTCTTTGCCAAATTACCTGCAGTAAAGGAAGTATCTCCTTTCACCTGCTGTCAAAAAGGTAAAAGGTATTAACTTCCAGTCACAATTTAATAACTTTCTTTGGCAAATGTCGTTCTTGATCGTGAGCTTTAATTGAAGGAGGAAGGAACACCTTGCGTCGCACCTTGCTTGTTCTCTGCGTCATATTTGGTATTCTCCTGGTTTTGGTTGCGCTAAGTGCCTATGCCAAACAGAGACAGAACAAAAATGTCATGGCTCGGTTTGCCATGTTGTTGGCGAAGGAGGATGTGACAGTGGCGGAGGTGACAAAGTATATTGACGAAAATATTGCTGCTGTTTCCAAGGAAAATGCCACAAAATTAGTGTTCGAACTGGAACGCCTGCACCAAACGGCGCTGGCGCAATGGCAGCGGCGCTATGATGACATGGAGCTCCAGGAGAAGATCGCCGGAGTTTACCGGAGTGGTTGGACCCGGGCGGACATAAATAGGCTTGAGGATGCCAGCCTAAAATCCCTGCTCCTGGCGACGCTGGACAACGGCTTTAAAATTGAAACGGCCGAGGGTTCCTTCTTCCCCGTGATTGATTATGGTTATTATCAGAAGTATCAGTCGGCGGTAACGGCTGATTGTGTCGCTTACCTTGAGATAATGCGACTCGAATCCGAACGGATGCCGGCGAAGGATGCGGCGCTGATGATTGGTTGGGAAGAAATACTGGCCCGGGCGGAACGTCAAGAACAGTTTATTAAGGCATATAGCTCTTCACCGTATCTCCCTGCGGTACAACTGTTACTGCAAAAGTACGTGAGTTTCGCCCTGTTTGGTACGAATAACACACCTTTGTTCAGCTACGAGACAAAGCGGATACGACCCGAGGCCCAACAGGTCTTTCAGGAATTTACCTGGGCGGAAGAAAATGGAACCCTTGCGCAATTGATCAAAGAATACCTGGCTGTGCTGGCGAAAAATAATTACTGTTTAACCGGGGAAGTGGACCGTTTCCGGAAACAGGCAATCGCGGCATTTTAACGAATGAATGATGATTGTTATGAAACAACCCCAGGCCAAAAAAGCCGGAGCGTTGCCCGGCGAATAAGAAGCAAAGAATTAGTCCGGTCGGAAGTTGAATTAAATGCTAAGAAACAAACGGGGCAGGCCTTTTTTGGCTTGCCCCGTTTTTGTTATTAACGGCTTTTTTATTCATGACTTTAACTTCAATGGCTGGGCGGGATCGGTGACTGCGCCTATCTTAACGGCAAAGGATGTTTTATTGGCAATATCCTCATCGGAGATCAGGTGGACATCCAGCAGTCCTTTGCAGCTGTAACCGGTTTTCAAGAAGTTGATCTCGGCCAGGCACAAACTCCACCCATCCAGCCATTGCAGGAGTTCCTGTCGTTGTTTTTCGTCGCCTTGGCAGTGAATAAGCAGATCAATGTCACTGCCCGGACCGGCGGTGGCATTGGCGGTGCTGCCAAAGAGGTACATGGCCTTGACCCCGAAGTAATTGGGGTCGAGTTCGGCGGCGATCCTTTCGGCCATATGATAACGCCACCGCCAAAAATCATCGCTGGGTTGGGGGACAGGCTCCTCATGGGTTTGTTTTTCTTCCACTATGGTGACGGTGGGATCGGTCAGGTAACCGATGGCCTCGTTTAAATCCCCGTTCATCAAAACCCTTAAGACTTTACCGTGGGTGACGGTGGGGACGTCAATCACCCGGATCACATCGGAAAGGTCCCCGTACTCCGGCAGCAATTTGGCCAAGAGGTTTTCGGATCTGGTCAAAAACGCCTCATTAAATAGGATCTCCCGGTCATCGGGGTAAAGGGGTAGATAACGGATGTCCGATTCCACCAGGTCTTGGAAGAAGTGGGTGCCGAAGGACAACTCCGGGACATAATTCCCCTTTTGTTTGGCGATCTCCACCAAAAGGCAGGTGTTGTTGATATCGGCGTAACCCACCTGGACACCAAGCTTAATATTGCCGCGGCTGCCCCATCTGCCCGGACCCATGAGAATGAACTGGCGTTTTGGCAAGAGCATGTTGAGCATGCTCACCGCCCGCCCCACCCTTTGCAGGTCCTCCAACTTGGTGAGTTGGCTGTATTCCTCGGGACTGACATAGACGATATAAGAGACGCCGGGAATCCTGCCGTTGGAGATATAGCGTTTGGCGGTGAAGATGATCTCGTTTGTCGGGATGTCTTTAGGGATGGGCGCTGGTTGATTGTTCTCGCCGGAGCTTTGGGAGCGGCATTGCAACAGGAAAAGGTTCTCCCCGTCAAAGGCAAACTCCAGATCCACCGGCGTCTTCATCTTCTCCGCCAGTGTCTTGAGGATGCTTTCCATTTGCTTTAAGAAGGGGGTCCGGCTGAACAAACCCTCAAAGTTGACGATTAGCTCGTCCTTGGCAAAATCCAGTTCGAACCGGGACGGTTGGGTCAGATGATCCTCCCGGAAGACGGAGACCAACAAATGGATATTTGGGATCTGATCGCCGTATTCTTGGAGAAAAAGTTTAGCGTCGACGGTTTCGAAGGTTTCCTTCTCCAGATTGATCAGATCGATTTTTTTGGGGGAGTAGCGCTTGATCTCATCCGGGGTGAAATTAACCCTTAAGGCGGGTTGTCCCGGCGAGACCAGGACCGGAAAGTCATCGCTCAACCGGTCCACGGCCCGGGTTCCGAAGCCCATGACCATCCGAACCAGCCCGTCTTCCCGCTTAACCCGCGGGGACCAGCGCAGTTCATTGTTGCTGAAAGCAACGCCGGCGCAAAGGGGCAGATAATAGGGGCCTATCCGGACACCCACCAACTCCTGGATCATGATGCCCATTTCCTCGTGGAAATCCAAAAATCCCCGTTCTGACCGGTATTGCAGGGAATCGGGGCCGTAGACCGAGGCGTAGACCTCAGCGATGGCGTCCATTAACTGCTCCAGTCTTTTCTGCTTGCTGCCTTGGTTGGCCAGGAACAAGCTCTTATATTTTCCGGAGAAGGAGGCGCCAATTCTGTCCTCCAACAGGCTGGAACTACGCACAATTAGGGGAGTGTCGCCAAAATCGTCCAGGGCCATGGCCAAGCTCTTGATGATGCCCGGCGGGAAACGGGAGTTTTTCATTAACTGAATGATATTTGGGTAGTTGGCCCGGATTTCTTGGATGTTCTTGTATTTCAGCTCGTATAGTTCCTCAAGGTTGTTGTAATGAATGAACTCTGTAAGGGCATCAGTGGTAATATACCAGGTCTTCGGAGTTTTGATGGGGAAAGGCATGGGTAAATATTCTTTAAATGACTCCAGGATGTGCCGGGCCAGGAGCATGCCTGCGCTTTTCCCGCCCAGCTTGCCATGGCTGCCAGCAGGGAAGATCACCCGTTGGATCACATCACGGAAGTCCTTGACTTCAATGTACTGTTTGGCAATATTGATGAAACTCAGATCGTCGGCGAGAAAGCGTTTGATGAGCGCCACCTTGAGCCAGCGTTCTGTGGGAGAATATGATGTGTTGGTTCCTTCGGTGTTGGTGCAGTATTCGGCGACGGCTTCGTTAATCTCCGAGAGGGAGGCGCCAATCCGGTTGATGGCCCTGATCAACTGGTAACCTTTTTCTTCAAAGATCCACTGTTTCAGGTAGGCTGTAATTTCTTTGTCGCTGAGGCGTTCAGCGGCAAGGCGGAAGGTGCGTTCGCAGATGTTTTGCAGATCTAGAGGAATCTTTAAGCTGGGGGAGTTTTGGTCAGCCCTTGTTCCGCTCACCGGTTCACCGGGGTCAGCATCAAATTTCTGCAGGATCTCATTGGCTTCGGTGATGCCGCTCCAGGAAAGGTGGTTGATCATTTTCTGGCAGATATGGAAAAGCATACTCCTGTCGGTGCGGCGTAAAAGGCTGATAATGACCCGCCACTCCTGGTAGCGGTCTTGTTGTTCCGATAATTCCACCCGGGCCCGGTCCCACTCGCGCAAAATCGACTCCATCCGGCGGTGGAGGATGACTTGGCCGATGCGGTCGGCGATGGTCCGGATTAATTGGTGTTCCTTGTCCAGGAAAAAACTGCCCTCGCGCCAGGGCACTTTTTTGGTGTAGGAAACCTCAACGCGGCCGACGATCTTGTCATCGACCTTGATGTCACTACTGTCCATCCAGGGGGAAGGGATAAAATTGGGGAGTTGGTAGCTGGAGTTCTCATAAACGATCCTGGCTTGACAAATATCCGGAAACTGCCAGCCGGAAGGGATGATCCGGACGATCTCCTCAAAGATCTCCGGCATTGACAGTTGCCGGTTGCTCAGAACTTCTTCCACCTGGTAAAGGCAATTCAGTTCCTTGGCTCGTTCTTTGAGAATCTCCAGCACTGGATCTTCATTTTTGTTGATATGATCCATTCGCAGCCCCCCTTAGGCTATTATACCCAGCCACGCATCCTGACTGCTTGCGCCACCCGGTTGATGGCGATAATATAGGCGGCATCGCGCATGTATACCTTTTGTTTGCGGGCCACTTCGCTGACGCCGTGATAGGCGGCGGTCATTTTGGCATCCAACTTCTCCAGCACTTCCTCTTTGGACCAGTAGAAGTTGGTGTTGGATTGCACCTGCTCAAAGTAGCTGCAGGTAACGCCGCCGGCGTTGGCCAGGAAATCCGGGACCAGGAAGATGCCCTTTTCTTTGATGACCAGGTCGGCTTCGTTGGAGGTCGGCCCGTTGGCGCCTTCCACGATGACTTTGACCTGCGGGCTGATGGAGCCAACGTTATCCTTGGTGATCTGGTTTTCCAGAGCAGCCGGGATCAGGATATCCACGTCCTGTTTGAGCCATTCTTCGCCGGGCAGGACTTCATAGTTGAGGGCGCGGGCCTTTTCTTTGTCAATGGATCCGAAGGAATCGGTAATGCTCAGGAGTTCTTCAACATTTATGCCGTCTTTCTTCCGGTAAGTATAGGCGGTTTTATCATTGAAGTCCCAACAGGAGATGGCAATAACTTTACCGCCAAGTTCAATATATTTCCTAATGGCATACTGGGCCACATTGCCAAAGCCTTGGACCGACGCGGTGGTGTTTTCCGGTTTGATCCCCAGTTCTTTCAGGGCTTCGCGCAGCACAAAGATGACACCAAACCCGGTGGCTTCCGTTCTGCCGAGAGAACCGCCCATGCCCACGGGTTTACCGGTGATAAAGCCGGGGAAGTGACCGCCGTGGATGGCCTCAAATTCGTCCATCATCCATAACATGTGTTTAGCGTTGGTCATGACGTCCGGCGCCGGTACATCCAGGCAAGGCCCGAGATTGCGGGCGATTTGGCGCACCCAGCCCCGGCAAAGTTGCTCCTGTTCACGTTCGGAGAGGGTACGGGGATTGCAGATGACGCCGCCTTTACCGCCACCCAAAGGAATATCCACCACCGAACATTTCCAGGTCATCCACATGGACAGGGCGCGTACCGTATCTGCAGTTTCTTCGGGATGGAAACGAATGCCGCCCTTGGCCGGGCCCCTAGCATCGTTGTGTTGCACCCGGAAACCCTTAAAGACTCTGGAAGTACCGTCATCCATCTTAACCGGGATGGTGAAGTGGTATTCCCGCATGGGTTGGCGGAGAAACTCCCTCATGGCCGGTTCCAGCCCGATTAGGTCGGCAACTCTGTCGAATTGCTCTTGGGCCGTGAAAAATGGGTTGTAGGAACTTTTCATGACTCTTTTTAACCTCCTGATTTGATTAGAATAAAGTTTCGGCGAAGTACTTTGTTTCCTCCGTCATTTACAGAAAAAGAACTTTCGACAAAATATGCCGGAATCCTTGGGGAAAGATCAAAAAACATTCGCCGGATCAAAAATACAAACCGTCGGGTCTTGCCGGCCAGGGTAAAGGACCTTCCCGGGGGTGCCATATGACGTATCATAACAAAATAGTGTGTTATGCAGGGTTTCTTATGGTTGTTGCCGGGCATAAGCTGGAATAGCCATTATTCTCAAGGGGGCCTGGCAATGGTCTCATTGAAAAAGTACCTGGACCCGTTACCCATTCCCCCAATTCTCAAACCTAAGTACAGGAACGAAAAAGAGACTTTTTATGTGGTCCGGATGATGCAGGCCTATCAAACCCTCCATAGTGAACTGCCGGCTACACGCATCTGGGGTTATGAAGGCATGTATCCCGGGCCGGTAATTTGTGCCCGTAAAAAAGAGAAGGTCTTGATCAGGTGGGAAAACCATCTGCCGGAAAAGCACTTTCTCCCGGTGGATAAAACATTGCATGGGACCATGGACGGGCCGGAAGTCAGAACCGTCGTTCACCTGCACGGCGCCAAGGTCCGGCCGGAGAGCGACGGATATCCGGAGGCCTGGTTTACTAATAATTATGAGCAAACCGGCTCATATTTCAGTCGCCGGGTCTATTGGTATCCCAACTGTCAGCAGGCAGCTACTTTATGGTACCATGACCATGCTCTGGGTATCACCAGGTTAAATGTATATGCCGGTTTGGCTGGCTTCTATTTGCTCCGCGACAGCCTGGAGCGGAAGTTAAATCTGCCAAAAGGTAGTTATGAGATTCCATTGCTGATTCAAGACCGTTCATTCAACCCTGACGGCTCATTGTTTTATCCCAGTCAGCCTGAGCCGCCAGTGCCGGGGGTTGCTCCTTCAATCACACCTGGTTTTGCCGGTGATGTGATCCTGGTCAACGGCAAGGTCTGGCCCTTCCTGGCGGTGGAACCGCGCAAGTACAGGTTTAGAATATTGAACGGTTCCAACCAGCGTTTTTACAGGGTGCGGTTTGATCCGGAATTGCCGATTTACCAAATTGGCACAGACGGGGGTTTTTGTCCGCTCCGGTCAAGCTGGAAGAGCTGCTTTTAGCTCCGGCGGAGCGGGCCGACGTCATTGTTGATTTCTCGGACTGCAAAGGGAAACACCTTATCCTCCGGAATGATGCGCCGGTTCCTTTTCCCACCGGCACGCCGGCGGATCCTGAGACCACCGGCCAGATCATGGAGTTCAGGGTAGTCCTGCCGCTGAAGGGGAAGGATGTCAGCTTCCTGCCGGACCAACTTTGTCCGGTAATTCCCATTCCGGAAAACCTGGCCAAGGTGCGACGGGATTTTGTGATGACAGTCCGGCGCGACCAATACGGACGCCTGGTTTTTCTGCTAAACGGGAAGTCGTGGCAGGAGCCGGTGACGGAGAAACCGCAGCGGGGGGTGGTGGAGATCTGGAACCTGATCAACCCTGGTTTTGTTGCCCATCCCATTCATATTCACCAGATCCAGTTTCAACTGCTGAACCGGCAGCCTTTCGACGTTGAGCATTTCAATAGGACTCAGGAACTTGTTTTCACCAGCCCGCCGGTGCCGCCCTCCCCGGCCGAACAGGGATGGAAGGATACCATCCGTAACAACCCCGGTGAAGTTACCCGGATTATTGCCCGTTTTGGGCCTTATACCGGAAGGTATGTCTGGCATTGTCATCTCCTGGAACACGAGGACTACGATATGATGCGCCCGTTGGAGGTGGTCAGCAAGGGGGCAGCCAACCGGTGATTCCCAAAGGCAAATTTTATCCTATGGTTTACTTCAACTGGTAAAAAGGTGACACCGCTGCTTATGCTGTTACCGTTTTCCCTCCGGTATTTTTCTTTCGGTAAAAAGTTTGCTGGTGGGAATAGCCCAATGGTGATTTTGCCGCAATTGGCAGCCCTGTTTTGACCTCCTGCGAAGTTCCCGGCAATAACCTTGCCTTCTCTTAAAAATTAATATAAAAATATATTACAGATCAGCCCATAGTGATGAAAAATCGACGGAAAAAGAAGGGAAATAACGGACTTCCGTAAAAATACTAATTTGATTGGTTTATGGAAGATTCCGGTTAAGTGAACGTTCCCCCTTTTTTGTTAAAATAGTATTTAAGGGGCCTGACAGGGATGCATATCAGTATCGCTAAGGTGAAGCTCAAAAAGCAATATCTACTGGCTTTTTCCTATCTCCTTTCAGGCTTTATTACGGTTTTGGTGTACTTGACCGGTGGGACCAACAAGGTTTATCCCAATTTGATGTACATCCCAATTACCATTGCCGCTTCGACCTCTGGGAAAAGACACGGCTTGCTCCATGGCGTGATTAGTGGATTGCTGCTTGGGCCCTTCATGCCTTTGGATGTCGCCTTAAATACCCCACAGGATCCTTTAAACTGGATTGTGCGGGTAATAACCTACTTAATGGTGGCATTGGTCATCGGCTTTTTTTCCGATTATTACCGGCGGGAGCTTGAGCGAAACATCAAAAGGGATAAAGAGATCTTTGAGGCGCAGATGGCAACCATCTATTCCCTGGTTAAACTCGCTGAATCCCGGGATGATGATACAGGCGCACACATCGAAAGGGTGGTCATATTCACCAGGCTACTGGCGGAGAACCTGCGTAAGCGTCCAAACTTCCAAAAGCAGATTACCGAAGATTATATCGACAAGTTGTCCAAGGCCAGTTCTTTACATGACGTCGGTAAAGTGGCCATCCCCGACAGCATCTTGCTCAAACCGGGAAAACTTACGCCGGAAGAGTTTGCGATCATGAAGACCCATACGGTCAAGGGGGCAAATACATTATTAGGGGTATGGAAGAAGTATCCGGACAACAAGTTTCTGGAATTGGGGATCAGCATTGCCCGTCATCACCACGAAAGGTGGAACGGCACCGGCTATCCCGACGGCCTGGCGGGTGAGGAGATTCCTTTGGCAGCAAGAATAATGACGCTGGTGGATGTCTATGATGCCGTAAGGTCCAAACGGGTCTATAAGGAACCCATTCCCCATAAAGAAGCTGTGGAAATAATCAAAGAGGGCAGGGGGACAATCTTCGATCCGGAAATTGTCGATGTTTTCATGGGGATTGAGGACCAATTCGAAAAGACTTACGAAAAGTATAGTACGAAGGCTCCCGAACAGGAAAGCTGATGAGAGTTCCGAAGTGATGCACAGTTATTGGGTAAACCATACTTGTCTTGGGGCAAGGATGGTTTTTTATATGTGTCCTAAGACTTCCCGGGTTAAGGGAAGCAGGGGATGCCGGATGGAAACCAGGAAGCAGCGCTGACCGGAAAAACGGCATTGATTAAAAGAAATGGCACTTTTGTGGTAAAATAAGGACATGATTTCAAGGGCAATAATAAGAAGTAATATTGAGGGGAAGTTATGAAAGCAAAGAAGCGTGTGATCGTGGTAGGCGGCGGGGCGGCCGGGATGATGGCTGCCATCTCCGCCAGAAGGCTAGGGGCGGATGTTACTATTCTGGAGAGAAATCCGCGGGTGGGCAAGAAGCTCCTGGCCACGGGGAACGGCCGGTGCAACTTTACAAATATCCAGGCGGATGTAACCTGTTATTACGGGCAGAACCCGGAGTTTGCCCGGGCGGTCTTGGCCGCTTTTCCCGTTGCTGAGACAATAAGGTTTTTTGAGAAATTGGGGATCGAACATAAAGTTGAAGAGGCCGGTAAGGTCTTTCCCCTGTCCGACCAGGCCTCCAGTGTCCTTGATGTCCTCCTTTATGAATTACGGGAGCTGGGTGTCAATATTATCTGTGACGCCTGCGTCAAGACTATTGCTAAACAACAGCAGGAGTTTGTCGTTGGCCTGGAAAACGGGGCGGTCTACCTGGCGGACCGGGTGATCCTGACCACTGGCGGCAAGGCGATGCCCGCCAGTGGTTCTGATGGGAGCGGTTACGAATTGGCGCAGCAGTTGGGCCACTCCGTCACCGCTCTTTTCCCCGCCCTGGTCCAGCTAAAGTTGGACGGGCCCTACTTCAAACGGATCGAAGGGGTAAAAATCGTCGGGACCGCCGAGATAATCCATGGCGGGCAAAGCTTGGCCAAAGACCGGGGGGATATCCTCTTTGGCAATTACGGCGTTTCGGGCCCGCCCATCTTTCAACTGAGCAGGAAGGCCGGGGAATTGCTGAATGAAGGCAGGGAGGCATATCTCAAGATCACTATTATGGATATGTTTGCAAAGGACGAGCTACGGGCGATTATCAGCAGGCGTTTTCAGGTCGGCGCCAAGAAACCGGTGGATTTCAGCCTGGTGGGGCTGGTCAATAAAAGGTTGATCCCGGTGCTGCTCTTGACGGCCGGTATCAGCGATTTTAATCAGCGCAGGGTGGCGGATTTGATAGCCGAGGAGGTTGCAAGGATCGTTGACGTCTTAACCGACTGGCGGTTTCGGATCAGGGGGACGAAGGGTTGGCCCAACGCGCAGGTGACGGCCGGTGGCGTGGCGACAAGGGAGATTGACGAAAGCACCATGGAGTCTAAGCTGGTACCAGGGTTGTTTTTCGCTGGAGAGATCGTGGACATTGACGGGCAGTGCGGCGGGTTTAATCTTCAGTGGGCCTGGTCGTCCGGTTTTGTCGCCGGGCGGCAGGCGGCGCTGTGAGTTGCCGGGTCAAACAGGGGGTCTTCTGACCTGCTCCCTAAAAACTAAGCCATTCAAAATGTTAGTCCGGATGATATAATTTAAAACATCCGGAGGGGATAATGATGAAAAAACGTTTTACGGAAGAGCAGATTATTAGTATTCTCAAGCAAC
>Ga0209508_1001021_pt1 | contig 23716 bp, 19 predicted proteins | sample AD_UKC129_MetaG_FD_184427 | JGI IMG/M metagenome (GOLD analysis project Ga0209508, IMG submission 184427) | Active sludge microbial communities of municipal wastewater-treating anaerobic digesters from Canada - AD_UKC129_MetaG (SPAdes) (version 2) | ecosystem: Engineered > Bioreactor > Anaerobic... | reverse complement strand
TCACCCACGCTAACGATCGTCGCGTGGCCGATGTACTCCCGGCCCCGGAAGAGATCCACCAGACGCCCCAGCTCGATTCCATCCTCGGCCGAGCCGACCAGCGTCAGCAGCAGATCGCCGCCGGCTTCCGTGGCCGGCTGGGTGGCAAGCACCATGCTCTCGACGCGGCCGATCCGGCGGTCGGCGGGCGAGGGCCACAGTTCGACGGTATCTTTCGGCTCGGGCAGCGCGTTGCCCACCAGAGGCTCAACGACGACCAGCGAGGTCTCATCGCGGACGAGCTTGACGCTCCCGCGGGCCAGGGGCACTTCGAGGCGACCTTCGGCAAGCCGGCGAATCAGCAGGCGGTCGCCGATCTTGAGACCCGAACGGCCCCCCAGGTTCAACCAGGCGGTTCCCCGTCCGGGCGGAACGCGATCCACCTGCCCACGAATTGTCACCAATGGCGGCAGGCCATCCCGATAGGAGGTCAGCGCAGACGATTTCAGGATCGTCGCCGGCCGGCCAGGCTTGATCTCCGCAACGGCTTCGGCTGCGCCGGCCGAGCCATCCTGTGAAACAAACTGAATCCGGCCGGAGGCATCGATTCGACCGTTGTTGAAGACCCAGAACTGGTCCCCCACCTCGATACCCTCGCGCGCCCCGGCGGCGAGAGCGACAACACCACGATCGGACGAAAAGCCGACCACTGCGGTCTCCAAGACCGCACGGGGGGCAGGCTGAGCCAGGGACAAGGACACGGCCAGGCACAGGGCCATCGCCACCCGGCAGCAAAGCGAGAAAGGGTTCTCGGCCAAGATGATGCGAGAAGGAGTCGCTGGTTCAGAAGGCGGGCAAGATGCCCGCCCCCCTGTACATGCCTCCCCGGCAGGCTCGGCCAAAACGCCGGCCCTTCCCTGAACCCTGAACCCTGAACCCTGAACCCTTGTCAACCCTGAACCCTCGCACCCATCCTCTGGTCCAGCACCCGTCTGACCCGCTCAATCACCACATCCGGTCGAAGCTCTTTCATGCACCGATGCCCGTACGGACAATCGGCCACATCCTTGAGATAGCACGGCGAGCAGGGCAAATCCAGTCGGGCGACCACGTCGTCCCGGCGGTACGGCCCTGTCCGGGCCGGGCTGGTGGGGCCGTAAATCGCCACCATGGGCTTGCCCAGGGCCAGCGCCAGGTGCATCGGGCCGGAGTCGTGCATGACCACCATAGCCGCGCCGTCCACCAGGGCAATCAGTTCCGCCAGTGAGGTCCGCCCGGCCACATTGATGATCTCTCCGCCGGCCAGTTCCGCCACCCGGTTGGCGAGAGGCACCTCCGAATCCATGCCGGCCAGCACGATCGCGACGCCATATTGGTCCCGGACTCGCCGGGCAACCTCGGCGAAATGCTCGGCGGGCCAGATCTTGGTCTCCCAGCGCGTGCCGGGGGCCATGAGCACATAAGGCGCGCCGGCCTTCAGCCCGGCCGCTTCGAGCTTCTGCCGGATGGCCGTGCGGGCCTCCACTCGCACCGGCAGGTGGAAATCAATGGGCGCATCCTCAAAACCCAACGCCCGCCCGAAGAGCCAGTTGCGATCCACCGCGTGCATGTCACGCTCGCGCACGGAGACGCGGTGCGTATAGAACATCCACGCGAACTCGCGGGCTGAGCCAAAGCCCAGCCGGGTGCCCGCCCCACTGGCAAAAGCCATAAACCCGCTGCGAAACAGACCTTGCAGATCCACCACCAGGTCGAAACGCCGGGCCTGCAGGCCGCGGATGAAAGCTGCGAAGTCGGCGGTGACGCTCAGGCTCCACCCCACGCGCGCGTATCGTTTGCGATCGAAACGGATGATCTCGTCGAGCGCGGGCTGGCCCTCCAGCAGGCCGGCGCAGTTGTAGTTGACCAGCCAACTGATCTGCGCCCGGGGATACCGCCGGCGCAGTCCGTTGAGCACCGGCAGCGCATGGATGACGTCGCCGAAGGAACTCGGCTTGATAATCAAGATACGGCGAAACTCACGGCGGCTCAGTTCGTGCGTAGCCAAATTGACACCTGGGAGGGAGATTCTGCTGTCAGCCATGCTATCTGCCACGTCTGAGACCTGCGGCCAGTTCTTGAATCATGCCCCGGAAGCCGGCAGGCAATGTGCCGGAGCAAGAGGGTGATCTTGGGGTCAATGTGCTCACGTCGCAAGAGATCATCCAAGTTCATCTTGGCCTTCGCTATGCCCCCAGACAACTGGATGGGCCACTTCACTCGGTCCGGTTGGAGGCGGGAGCAGTTCAACCGGAAGCTTCCTGCACGATGGCCCAATCGGGGCCGGGTATCAAGGCGGCCAATTGGCGGTAAGCCTCCTGCGCATGCTCCTGCGAGGGCAACCGCAACTCATGTGAGGCGCCGGTACGGACGTGAACGCCCCCGATCGACTTCAGAGCCTTTCTCAATTCGTTGGGGGTAACGGGGTCCGTGCTGCGATGCATGGAGACGATTTTGTACGGGAGATAACCCATGTGAAGGGCTTCCTGTTGAGTCAGCCCAAGAGCTACCCGAATAGTATCCCCTTCAAGGAGCCGCGCTTGATCGAAAGCATCCATGATGATGGCAGAACGAGTCGCGCGGTCGCGATCGCGCCAGGCATCCCAGATAACCACGACATGACGTGATCGGGTCTGGGGGATGCGGTCTTGAAGGACAAACGGCTCCTCCAGCACGGCAGGGTTTTTGAGCCGGGCCGCGAGTTGATCGACGAGCGTCTCACGACTTTTCTTGGCCGGAGATCGGGCAACCATTGCTTATCTCCAAAGACGGCTGGCATTCCTCCGGAACCAGTTGGCAGCGGTCCGGACAGCCTCCAACTCTTTATTATACGGTTTGTTGCCACGATATCGAAGGAACTCTGCCCAGCATTCAAAGATGGTCAGGGCGTGCTCGTGCATCCTGGTTGCCAAGTCACTGTCCATGGGCTTGCCGCCCGGTTTGCCACGGGTGCTTTCGAGCAGACGTGCCCAACCCACCACGTGGCGACCTGCTTTCGGACCATCCCCAACCGGGTGCTTTAGCAATCCCTCCATCCCGTCGATCTCATTCTCAGCCGGCTTACGATGGAGCTTAAAGTCGATTGCCGAGCTCGGCACAAGACCGATGGTACGGTAGTAAGCAGCCTTCAGACAGATCTCGACGGAGTATCCGTATAAGTAGATGGCCCCCAGGGCCTCACCCTGCTCATATAAGCGCTCGGCCTCACGGAACCGCAGGCGAGCTGCGGACTCGAACTTCGCCAGCGTATCTCCACCGGCTCGACTGACCAGGGTCAAGGGCATTGTTCACCTTGCCGCGCCTCGCCTTGCGGTAAGCAAGATGCTCCGTGCACAGCCAAGAAATATCTGCAAAGCAGGCGTGCGTCAACGGCGGCCCTGATGCCGTTTCCAGTACACCAGTTTCCCGGCTGATCAGGCGGGCAAGATGCCCACCCTCCACGAGTCAGGCGGGCAAGATGCCCGCCCTCCGAGACAGCCGGCCAGCACTGCCGGGGGGCGGGCATCCTGCCCGCCTCAAAGGCAAAGCGCAAAATTCCCGGACCGGAAAGAGTACTAACCCAGTCACCATCGGTGTGTATCCGAAGACTTCAATTGGCCGTTCGAATCACAATTCCGATCCGACTGCTCTATCATCCAGAATCTGTAAGGCTGGCATCCTCAGTGAAATTCCTGTATCGTAGCGGAAGCGTTCAGAGACTGACTGCGGGCCGGACGAAAGGCCTTCCCGCGAAGTGTCAGGGACGACCCATGCCTCTCAGCGTCGATCAAGTCCTCGCGATGGCTCCCGATGCGGCTTCCGCTGCCGCCGGCAGGAAGCTCAGTTCCACCAAATCGTGGAGCGGCCTCGGCCAGAATGATGACGCCCTCTGGGGCGAGTGCAAAGGCTCGGCCGTCTACCAGGTTCGCGTGAGCTGCGCGGACTGGTCTTACAAGTGCAGTTGCCCGAGCCGCAAGTTCCCCTGCAAGCACGTGCTGGGCCTGATGCTCATGGCGGCGCAGGATCCCGCCGCCCTGCCGGTCGGCCCGCCTCCACAATGGATCGTTGAGTGGCTCGAAAAACGCCAGGCCACGGCCAAAGCCCGCGAGACCCGCCAGGAAAAAAAGAAGACAGCCACCATGGCCGATCCGGCCGCCGCCGCCAGGCGGGCCGCCACCCGCGAGAAGCGCGTCGCCGACGGCCTCGAACGGCTCGAACTATGGCTGCGGGACCTGGCTCGCAACGGCCTGGCCGGTCTGGAGGCCAAGCCGTTCTCGTTCTGGGATTCGCAGGCCGCCAGCCTCGTGGACGCTCAGGCCCCTGGCCTGGCCACACGGGTGCGAAGCCTGGCCGCCATCCCCGGCTCTTCGCCGGATTGGCCGGTCCGGCTCGCTGAGGGGCTTGGCCGGACTGCGTTGATTGTTCAGGCTTATCGTCGACTGGCCGAATTGAGCCCGGCCATGCAGGCGGAAGTGCGCTCCCTGGTGGGGTGGGCGGTCTCGCAGGATGAGTTGGCCGCCGTCGGGGAGGTGGTTGAAGATACATGGTCCGTTCTCGGGCAGGTCATCACCGACGAAGATCGGCTTCGCGTTCAGCGGTCGTGGCTGCAGGGGCGGCAGACCCGGCGAGCGGCCTTGATCCTTCAGTTTTCAGCGGCGGGAGCGGCGTTTGCGGAACCAATTGCGGCCGGCACGCAGTTTGTGGGGAAGCTGGTTTTCTACCCGGGGGCCTGCCCTCAACGAGCGCGGATCGTGGAGCGAGGCGAGGCCATTGAATTGACGGGGAACGCGGTCGCCGCTCCGTACCGGCGAGACGCCGATGCCACACTGGAGGCGGGCAAGATGCCCGCCCCCCTCAAGGCAGGCGAGCCAGCCTCCTCCCTTGAGGCGGGCAGGATGGCTGCCTCCCCAGAGGCGGGCAGGATGCCCGCCCTCCTTGTGGGGCATGACTCGCCCGAGACGTTCCTCTCGGAAGTGGCGAACATAACTGCCCGCAATCCGTTCATTGAGCGATTTCTCTGCGTGTTGAACGACGTGGTGCCCGTTCACACCGGGTCGGGTCAGTGGCAGGTGCAATCCGGGAATCAGGCCCTTCCGCTGGCCGGGGACGGGCACTGGCGTTTGCTGGCGTTGTCGGGCGGCCAGCCGGTCGATCTGGCCGGCGAGTGGGATGGACATGCGTTGATGCCGCTGGGGGTCATGGTCGGCGACCGATATGAGCTGTTGCCGGTGGCGTGATGGAAGCGATTACGAAACAACTGCTGGTGGGCACATCGCGGCTGGGCGGCGCGGCCAAGCTTGAAGCCGGCGAGGTGGAAGCCCTGCTGGCCCAGGTTCAGCCCGTCGATCAGGAGATGCGGCTGCTGCTTACCGCCGGCGCGTGGGCGGCCTACGGCCAGGCGGGGCGCAAGCCGCTCGCCGCCGTACCCTTGCCGGAGCCCGCTCCGGAGACGGACAGGCCGGTTGTTTCCCCGCGCGCGGCCCGCATACTCGAAGCCATGTTCGCCGGCGAGCACCGGGATTTGCTGCCCGAGGCGCTGGAACGAGTGTGTGCGGCCGGCCTGCGGCTGCCCGAGCACCTGCTGCCCAAAGCGCTGGACTGCCCGGACGAGAAGTACCGGCCGTATATCGCCAGAGTCCTGGGAGCGCGCGGGCTTTGGCTAAGCCGTTTCCATCCGGCATGGGCGTGGGCGACCATGACCGTCGAGGCCGGGTCGGAGACGATGCCTGCCGATGCCGAAGAGATCTGGGACTCCGGCCAGATCCGCCTGCGCGAGGCCGTGCTTCGGCAACTCCGCAGGCAAGACCCGGCCAGGGGCCGCGAGTGGCTTGCCGGGTCATGGGCCGGCGAGAAGGCGGAGAACCGCGGACGCCTGCTGGCCGTGCTGGAAGTGGGTCTTTCCGGCGAGGACGAGGCGTTCCTCGAAACGGCCCTCACCAACCGAGCCCTGCGCGTCCGCGCCCAGGCCGCCGAACTGCTCGTCCGCATCAGCGGGTCGGCGTTTCTGCAACGGCTTTGCGAACGGGCGGACGCCTGCGTGTCGTTCAAACCCGCGACGGCCGGCAAGATCACTTCCAGGCTTAAATCGCTGATCGGCAGGAAGAGCAGCGGCGAACTGGTCATCTCGGTACCGCAGGACGTGGACGCCGCCTGGAAGCAGGAAGGCATCATCACCGCTCCGCCGCAGGGCGTCGGCCCCCGCGCCTGGTGGCTGAGCCGCATCATCGGCCTGGTGCCGCCGGCCCATTGGCAGGAGCGGTTCAACCTGTCGCCGGCCGAGTTGTTGACGGCAACCATCGCGGAAGAATGGGAAACGGCCGTCCTGAAAGGCCTGACTGAAGCGGCCACACTGCATGACGCCCGCGAGTGGTTTGACCCTCTGTGGGACCATTGGATGGGCGCCGCCGGCCTGCGAAAGGATGAAAGCTTGATCGGCACGGATCGGAACGAACCGCTCGGTCCCCTGCTGGCCCGCATGGACCCGGAAGACGCCAACCGCCGGGTCGAGCAGCTTATTCGCGAAGAGCGTTCGACGCCATTCTCGTGGTTTCGAGGGTTGGAGTGCCTGCCACGGCCATGGACGCCGGAGGTGGGCCGCGCGTATTTGGCGCATGTGCGCGACCGGCTGAAAAAGGCCCCGAGAGTCTCCAACGTGGAAATTCAGACGCTGGACCTGGCGGCTCGGGCCTTGCCGCCGGAGTGCTTCGACGAAGCGCTGCGCGAATGGGATGTGCCCGAGGGCAACGATTACACGCTGCAGTATTGGCGAAGTCAGTTGGAGAAGTTTACGGAAGTCGTGTTGATTCGGCAGAGGTTTGTGAAGGAAGTGGGATCAGTCTGATCCGTCGGATCGGTCGGATCGGTCCGATCAGACATCAGTGACCGACAAAGGAGCGTATCCGTGGCCAAGGCAGTCGCACAGCAACAAACCGGCGGTAACGGCACACCGGAGTCACTGCTTCGCCCGCACGCGGAGCAGCTTTATGCCGAGGAGCTGGCCGAATTGGCCAAGGCCGACGACCGCCAGCGGCCGCCCAACTGGAAGCTCTCGCCGTGGGCGGTCAAGACCTACCTGCTCGGCGGCAAGCTGGAGAACGGCTTCACCGTCAGCCCCAAGTACATCGGCAACCCCCGGCTGATGGAGATCGCCATCGCCACGTTGGCCACCGACCGGGCCCTGTTGCTGATCGGCGTGCCGGGCACGGCCAAGACGTGGGTCAGCGAGCATCTGGCCGCGGCCATCTCCGGCGACTCCACGCTACTCGTCCAGGGCACGGCCGGCACCGACGAATCAGCCCTGCGTTACGGCTGGAACTACGCCATGCTGCTCGCGGAGGGGCCGAGCATGAACGCCCTCAAGCCCAGCCCCATGATGCGGGCCATGATGGACGGCAAGATCGCCCGGGTCGAGGAACTGACCCGCATGCAGAGCGACACGCAGGACACGCTCATCACGCTGTTGTCGGAGAAGACGCTGCCCATCCCCGAGCTTAACAGCGAGGTCCAGGCCCGCAAAGGCTTCAACGTCATCGCCACGGCCAACAACCGCGACCGCGGCGTCAATGAGCTGTCCAGCGCGCTGACCCGCCGCTTCAACAACGTGGTGCTGCCGTTGCCCGAAACGCTCGACCAGGAGGTCGAAATCGTACACAAGCGGGCCACGGAGATCGGCCGGGCGCTGGAACTGCCGGTGGAGAAGCCCGCACTGGAGGAGATCCGCCGGGTGGTCACCATTTTCCGCGAGCTCCGCGCCGGCGTAACCGAGGATGGCAAGACCAAGGTCAAGTCCCCCACCGGCACGCTCTCGACGGCCGAGGCCATCTCGGTGATCAACAACGGCCTGGCCATGGCCGCCTACTTCGGCGAAAGCGTGCTGACCGCCAACGACCTCGCGGCAGGCATCACCGGGGCGATCATCAAAGACCCGGTGCAGGACGCGGTGGCGTGGAAGGAGTATTTGCAGACAGTAGTGAAGGAACGTGAAGGGTGGAAGGATTTGTATCGGGCGTGTCGGGAGGTCTTGTAAGGTTCTTGGTTCTTGATCCTTTGTCCTTGGTTCTTGGGGGATGGCCAGAGACACAGAACAAAGGACCAAGGACAAAGAACAAAGGACAAAGGACAACACTAAATCTTTGGAATCACCTTCATGCCCCACCACATCTACGGCATCCGACATCATGGCCCCGGATCGGCGCGGGCTTTGCTGGCTGCGCTGAAGACGCTCCGGCCGGATGTCGTTTTGATTGAGGGGCCGCCGGATGCGCAGGATGTGCTGCCGCTGATCCGCGATGATGGGCTCAAGCTGCCCGTGGCGCTGATGATCTACCGGGCCGACGAGCCGCGACATGCCGTCTTCTATCCATTCACTGTGTTTTCGCCTGAATGGCAGGCGCTGAACTACGCCTTTGAGCACCAGATTCCCGCCCGCTTCATCGATCTGCCTATGACCATTCACCTGGCCGAGGAGGCCAAGGCGATGGAGAAGCTCAAGAAGGCTTTGGAAGAGAAGGCGAAGCTGCCCAACTGCGACGACTCATCGCCTATGCCCGGGGCCGGTTCAGGCGATGGCAACGGTTCGCCGCAGATGGGTTCGCCCTCTCCGGGCGATGGCAAAGATCCGAATTCCACTCAGCCCACGCTTCGTGAGGACCCGCTGGGCATGTTGGCCGAGGCGGCCGGCTACACCGATCACGAACTGTGGTGGGAGCACCAGATCGAACAGCGGGTGGATGCCACCGATCTGTTCGAGGGCATTCTCGAAGCCATGACCGCCCTGCGGGCCGACGCCAAGCCGCTCGATGATCGCGAGCCCGCCCGCGAAGCCCACATGCGCCAGTGCATCCGGGCTGCCGTCAAGGAGGGATTTGAAAGAATCGCCGTGGTCTGCGGCGCATGGCATGCCCCCGCGCTGGTGAATCTCGACGGCGCCAAGGCGGATACGGAACTGCTTCGCGGCAAGCCGCGCACCAAGGTGATCGCCACGTGGACGCCGTGGACGAACTCCCGGCTGTCGTATCGCAGCGGCTACGGCGCGGGCGTGGCCTCGCCGGGCTGGTACGAGCACTTGTGGACCGCGCGCAAGCATGCGTCCGCTCGCTGGGCCACGCTGGCCGCCCGGCTGCTGCGGAAAAAAGACCTCACCGCCTCCTCGGCGGAAGTCATCGACACGGTACGGCTGGCCGATGCCCTGGCCGCCATGCGCGGCCTGCCGCTGCCCGGCCTGGCAGAAATGAACGAGGCCATCCTGACGGTGCTGTGTCATGGCCAGATTGCGCCCATGGCGTTGATCCGCCAGAAACTCGAAATCGGCGACCGGCTGGGGGCCGTGCCCAAATCCACGCCCACCGTGCCGCTGCAGCACGACCTCGAGAACCGGCAACGAAAAGTGCGGCTCAAGCCCAGTACCGAGATCAAAGACCTTGACCTCGACCTTCGCAAAGAAGGCGATCTGGAGCGCAGCCGACTGTTGCATCAGGTCGCGCTGTTGGGCATCCCCTGGGGCGAGGCGCATACCGCTCACGGCAAGCGCAGCACCTTCCACGAGCTCTGGCAGATCCAGTGGCAGCCGGAGTTCGCCGTGCAGGTGGTCGAGGCCGGCATCTGGGGCCGGACGGTCGAATCGGCAGCCGAGGCCCGCGTGTGCCACCAGGCCGCCGAGATCCAGGAACTGCCCGTTCTGTGCGAACTGCTGCTCACCACGACATACGCTCAGCTTCCAGGCGCGGTGAAGTACCTCTTAAAGGTGGTACAGGACCAGGCGGCCGTGGCTGCGGACGTCCGGCACCTGATGAACGCCCTGCCCAAGCTAAGCGAGATTGCCCGCTACGGCGACGTGCGCGGCACGAAGGGCGAGCAGGTGCTGCCCATCATCGCCGGGTTGTTTGAGCGCATCCTGATCGGCCTGCCCGGGGCCTGCGGCTCGCTCGACGACGAGGCCGCCGCCCAGATGCTGGAAGGCATTGCCCACGTGCAGGAGAGCGTCGATCTGCTCCAGGTAGAGAGCATGGCCGACGATTGGCAGGCGCTGCTGCGCAAGCTGATGGAGGATGAGAACATCCACGGCCTCGTGCGCGGCTGGTGCTGCCGGATCCTGGTCGACAAGGGCGCGATCAGCAGCGACGAACTCCACCGCATGGCCCGGCTGGCCCTCTCGCCGGTGGTGCCTATTCTGCAGGCCGCCGCGTGGGTGGAGGGATTACTGCGCGGCAGCGGCCTGACCTTGCTCCATCAGGACGGCGTCTGGGCCGCGCTGGACGCGTGGCTGGTCGAGTTGCCCAAAGACATATTCACGCAGACGCTTCCGCTGTTACGGCGCGCGTTCTCCGGCTTCAGTGGGCCTGAGCGCCGACAGATGGGCGAGAAGGTCAAACGCCTCCGATCCGCCGGGGCCGCCGGTGCTGCCGCAAAAACGGATACAGGGGCCGACAACCTGGACGTGGAACGTGCCCGGCGGGTTCTGCCCGTATTGGCCCAAATCCTGGGGGTGCCTTATGCCGGTTGATGACACCGAACGGCTGCGACGCTGGCGCCTGATCCTCAGCACGGACACCGATGACTGCCTGGGCCGCCTCTCCGGCGACGATGCCGAGATGGATCGCGTGCTGGCCATGCTCTACAACAACGGCCCCAGACAAGATGGCCAAACCGAGCGTCAGGCCGGCCTGGGCGCATCCAGCCCGCGCGTCAACCGCTGGCTGGGGGACATCCGCAAGTACTTCCCCACGCCCACCGTCCGCGTGATGCAGAAAGACGCGCTCGAGCGGCTCAACCTTACTCGCATGCTGCTCGAGCCGGAGATGCTGGAGGGCGTCGAGCCCGACGTGCATCTCGTTGCGACGCTGCTGACGCTTAGCCGGGTGATTCCCGACAAGACCCGTGACACCGCCCGTGAGGTTGTTCGCAAAGTGGTGGTCGAGCTTCAACGCAAGCTGGCCAATCCGCTGATCCAGGCCGTTCGCGGCAGTCTGAACAAGGCCTGCCGGACAAACAAGCCCCGGCCGCACGAGCTGGACTGGCATCGCACGATTCGGGCCAACCTCAACAACTACCTTCACGAGCATCGCACCATCGTGCCCGAGCGCCTGATCGGCTACGGCCACAAACGGCCCTCACTGCGCGACGTGGTCCTGTGCGTGGACCAGAGCGGGTCGATGGGCACGTCGGTGGTCTATTCGGGCATCTTCGGCGCGGTGATGGCCTCCATACCGGCGGTCAAGACCCGCATGGTGGTGTTCGATACGGCCGTCGTGGACCTCACCGACGACCTGCACGACCCGGTCGATCTGCTCTTCGGCACGCAGCTTGGCGGTGGAACCGATATCAACCGCGCGCTGGCCTACTGCGAAGGGCTCGTGTCGCGCCCGCACAACACCGTATTCGTGCTCATCACCGACCTCTACGAAGGCGGCAACGCCGACGAAATGCTCCAGCGGGTGGCCGCCTTTGTGGAGAGTGGCGTGACCTTCGTCTGCCTGCTGGCGCTCAACGACGACGGGGCCCCGGCATTCAACTCGCACCTTGCCGCCAAACTTGCCGCGATCGGGGTTCCATCGTTCGCCTGCACGCCGGAGCTTTTCCCCGACCTGATGGCCGCCGCTATCTCACGACAGGACCTCGCCCTCTGGGCCGCCCGGCATGAAATCACCATCCCCCGAAAGAGCCGGTAGCAGGCACAATCGCCGGGGTGTGTGGCAAAGCTTTGTGACGGAGTGGCAGGCCCTCCGGGGGGGCATGCATCTTCTACGCCTTCGAGGCGGGCAGGATGCCCGCCCTCCTGAGCCCCGCGTCACCCCGTCAAAAAGAATTGCCCACCCATCGCCGGCGGCGGCTGGCTTGCCGCTACCCGGCCCTGCCCGTACACTTTTCTGCTATGGAATACCGTCGGCTGGGGTCAACTGATATTCAGGTGTCCGTCGTGGGTCTGGGTTGCTGGGCCATCGGCGGTGAGGTCGCGGTCTGGGGTCCGGTGGATGACAACGAAGCCATCGCCGCCATCCAGCAGGGCCTGGACTTGGGGATCACGCTCATCGATACCGCCCCCGCCTACGGCTACGGGCACAGCGAGGAGCTCGTGGCCAAAGCCATCGCGGGGCGGCGCGACCAGGTGGTCGTGGCCACCAAGTGCGGACTGGTCTGGAAAGAGCCCGGCGGAAAAATCGAGCGCTGCCTGAACCCCCGCTCCGTCATGGCGGAGTGTGCGGCCAGTCTCCGCCGGCTGCGGGTGGAAACCATCGACCTGTACCAGATCCACTGGCCCGACCCGAACACCCCCTTGCAGGCCACCATGGAGGCCCTCGTCCGGCTGCGCGAGCAGGGCAAGATCCGGGCCATCGGTGTGTCCAATTTCAACTGCCAGCAGATGACCGAGGCCCGCAAGTACGGCCCGGTGGAGTGCCTTCAGCCTGAATTGTCGATGTTGGAACGGACGGCCACGGAGGACCTGCTGCCCTACTGCCGGGAGTACAACCTGGGTGTCCTCGCCTATGGCCCCCTGGCGCGTGGGCTGCTCAGCGGGAAGTTCGGCCCGACCAGCCGGTTTACCGACCTGCGGGCGCGGGATGCGCGCTTCAGCGGTCCGGCGTTCGCCCGCAACCTGGCCCTGGTGGATAAGCTCAAGGCGATAGCCGGCCGGCTTGAATGCACGGCGGCTCAGCTCGCCCTTCGGTGGGTCATTCAGCAGGAGGGCGTGACCGCGGCACTGGCCGGCTTCAAGCGGACCTCGCAGGCTGTCGAGAACGCCTACGCGGGCGATATTACCATACCCTCCGCCGTCATGGACGAGATAAACACGATCCTGGCAGAATGAGAGAGACCGTGCCCGGCCCATCTGATCCGCAATCGTCACCGCAACCCGCTCCAGATTCCGCGCCCGCCGAGCCGGAACGCTCCAACGCCGTTCGACTGCTGGAAGAAATCCGCGAGCGCATGGAGCGACTCGAAGGCAATCTCTCCCTGCGCGAGCGCCGCGTGGCCCGGGTGGAGCGCGCTCTCCGGGAGGCTGACGCCAGGCTGGCGACCGAGCGGGCCCGTTTCGCGGCGGAACGTGAAGCCATCGAGAAGGGCTTGCCGCAGCAGCTCCGCCAGCGCGAGCAGCAACTCGAAGCGGCCATGCGCAACCAGCAGGAGCTGGAGAAACGGCTTGCGGCCCACTTGGCCCGCGAGCGGGAGTTGGTGGCGAGGATCGAGAAGCTTACCGCCGAGCGGGACCAGGCGGCCGGGTTTCTGGAGCAAGCCCGCCGGGAGCTTCAGGAAGCCCGCCGCTGCCAGAGCGAACTGGAGAACCAGCTCAAGGGCCTCGATCGGCAGCGAGGCGAAGGGGAAGGACTCGCCGCAACCATTCCGGGAACCGGCATCCGCCCGCAAACCTCTGAGCCATCCCCCGCCCTTTCGAGTGACCTGCCGGGGTACCGGCCACTGCTCTGCCCGGTTCGGCGCAACCTGCTGCTGGCCTTGCCCATGGTCTGCCTGCTGATCGGGGTGGTTGCCTACTGGCTGTATCCGCGAACCTACCGAATTGAAGGCGCGCTGACCGCCCCGTCGGACTGGGCCGACGCTTTGGCTGGGTTTGAAAGCGACGCCGACAATCCTGCCGGGGCCGAATGGGGCGCTGTGGCGGTCTACTCGGAGAAATCGCCCCCCGCACTGGTGGCCACCCTGCTGGTGCGCGACCGGGAAGACGGGTTGGCCAAGGTGAACAGTCACATGGAGGACCTCCTCCGACGAATACCCGTCGCCGCGAGTCAACCGGCCACTCAGCCGGCCGTGCAGGCCCGGCGCGACCAACTCCAAAGCGAGTTGGAGACAGTGGATGCCCGGATCGCCACGCTCACGGCCGAGCTCTCCCGCAGTTCAGCCATTTCATCCGGCGAAGCGGGGCAGACGCCCGCCGACCCGGTCAAGCTGTTGGCCGGCTGGCGGAAAACCCTGGCCGAACGCAAGGCCGTTGACCAGACCGTCAGAGAGCTGGACGTGAAGCTCCAGCGCAAGCCGCCGGAGCTTTCCGAGGTACAACTGACCCCTGAGCAGATCAACGCGGCCATCGCCGCCGACGCCCGCCTGCAGGCGGACAGCGAGGTCCTCCACCAGCGCGAAGCCAGGTTGGCGGAGGCTCTGCGTCAGATTTTCGACGCCGCCCGACCGGCCTTTACGGACATGGCTCAGACGGCCGACATTTCCGAGAAGTACCTCGAAGAGTTAATCGCCACCCCGCAGGATGTGGACGTGGCCGAGGCCCTCCAGGTCATCCGTGCGTCGCTGGCCAACTGTGCCAAGGCCGCGACCGCGCTGGCCAAGACCTGGCAGGACGAGCGGGCCGCGATCGACGCCGGCAGAATCAGCGGGGGCATGGCTGCCCGCTACACGAGCGTGGACACGGCGGCCCGGCAGTTCGTGGAATCGACCACCAACTCGCTGACCCTGCTGCAGAAGTCGCTCGATGCCATCAGTCAGGGCGGCGAGGAGCCCACCAAGCGGCTGGTGCTCCGCAGCGCACTGGCCCAGAAGCTCCAGCCGGTTCTCGACGCCCGCGAGACGCTCCTGGCCGTGGTGCGGCAGATCACCGCCGGTGAGAACGTCGAGCTGACCACCCTGGCGCAGGGCGTGGGCGGGCTGCACAACCAGGTCCAGGACCGCCGGGCTCGTCTGGAGCAAAACTTGCGTAATCAGGCCCTGGCCGAGCTGCGTGCGGCCTATGACCGTGAAATGCAGGAGCTGCGCGCCCGCCGGGAGGAGCTGGCCCGCAAGGCGACGGAGATGGATACGGCCGTGGTCCGCAGCGCCGACGAGGCCCTGGCTCTGCTGGGCGGCAGTCAGGCCCGCGAGGCCGCCTTGACCGAGATGGTCGAACTGACCCGCCGCCGAGCGGAGTTGCTGGCCGATCAGACCGCCCTGGACGCAGAGGCCGCAAAGATCGCCGCCGCCACCGCTCGACTGGGCGAGCTGAAGTATTCCGGAGCCGTGGCCACGGACGTGACCTCCGAGCGTGCGCGGGCCTTGGCGGCCCTGGGAGCCGGGCTCGCACCGGCTGTGCTGGCAGGGCTCATCGCTCTGTTTCTCTGGGCCAGCCGGGCCATGGGCTCGCCCAGCACGCTTGACAGCTACGTGAAGGCCCTCAGCAACAACTCTCAGCCTCAACTGACCAAGACCGAAACGAAGGACGCCCAGCCGCGCCGCTAGGCGCCACGATCCCGATGCGCCGGCGGGTGGCACCCGGAGTAGTTTGACGGTAGACTGCCCCCCGGGCGACGTTTAATGTCCCCCGGTTTTGCGCGTCCGTGGCCATAGGAACGGCCCGCCAGCCAGGCTTCAACCGAAGAACCGGCCGGCCATCACGGGCAGCGTGAGCCTCGCGTACCGGAAGAGGCACTGGCGTTCATGGACCCAGATGACGGATCAGAAAGCATTCCTCCCGCCGAGCCGGCTGAACGGACCGGGATCGAAGCGTCCCGCAAGCCGTGGCGGCTCTGGCTGGCGCTGATCGTTGGCGTGGCCCTGGCTTTGCCGACGAGTTGGGTGCTGGCCATGCTGGCGATGTTGCCTCGGCTGCTGGGGTTGTTCTTCTTCCTGGTGGCCGGGCTGCTCATCGGGGCCGTCATGTACCGGATCGGTTTACCGGCCGCACCGGTCCCCCGGGCACGGCTCTACGTTGCAGGGCTGGCCGTCGCGTTGGTCCTTTGGCTCGCCGGACTGATGGTCGAGTACCAGGCCCTGCCCAGGCTGGCCTTTGGAGCGGTGCGCGGGACCATGAAATTCTCGATTGGTCCTGAGCGCAAAGAGCACATCCAAAACACGCTGCGCAGCCATATTGAAGCCAGACTAGATAAGGACTACCCCCCCGGCGGGCTCATCGGCTACGTGCGGTGGGTTGCGACCAACGGCCGGATGCGGGTACCGAGAGTCATTGATAACACAACCATTCTTTTTGAGCTCTCCCAGCGGCGGGGATGGTGGATTGTTCGAGCCGGGCTATCCCTGGTGTTCCTGGCCGGCACCATTCTTTCACAGGTGTCAGCCCTGGGGCCGCCCCGCCGCGTCGAAACCGGAGAGGAAGATGAGGAGACCTCGTAGCTGAAGTATTGAGACCGTTTCGGCGTCGGACAGGAGGCCTGGTTATGGCCACTCTTGAGCTTGGCTGGAAAGGCAAATGCCTGTTGATTATGCGCTCCGCGAAACTGGAGCGAAGTGCGGAGCCTATCATAGTTTGACATGCCTCGGGCGGGATTTCATAATCAGGCGTTCAAGGCTTTACCAAATGCCCAAATGAAAACCATTGTGCTAAAAGTTGAGGCTGACAACCAGCGCACCAACGCGATCAAGGAAGCCGCGCGTTGCCTGGCTGAAGGGGGGCTGGTCGTATTTCCGACCGAGACGGTCTACGGGGTAGGAGCCAATGCGGCCAACCCGGCGGCACTGGCTCGGCTGCGGGCGGTAAAGGAGCGGCAGGAGACCAAGCCGTTCACGGTACACATCGGCTCGCGGTCGGCGGTAAACCGATTCGTGCCGGACCTGAGCGGTGTGGGCCGGCGGCTGACTGAAAAGGCCTGGCCCGGCCCGCTGACAGTCATTTTTCATGTGTCGGACGTAACGGCCGCGCCGATCCTCCGGGAGAACGCATTTCCGTCTGCCGATTCCCTGTACCATGATGGTACAATCGGTATCCGTTGCCCCGACGATCCGATCGCGCTGGACCTGCTGACAGCCGCGGGCGTGCCCGTGGTGGCCGCCAGCGCCAACCCGGCTTCCCGGCCAGCGCCAGTGACGGCGGAAGAGGCCCTGGCCACGCTCGACGGCAAGGTGGACATGGTGCTCGACGCCGGACGGACCCGCTATGCCAAGGCGTCTACAATTGTCGAGGTCCGGCCGAATTCTTTTCAAATTATTCGCGACGGCGTTCTTGATGAGCGTATCATTCGCAAGCTGATGCAAGTGACCTTCCTCGTGGTCTGCAGCGGCAATACCTGCCGGAGTCCGATGGCGGAAGGTATTCTTCGCAAACTGGTGGCCGAGAAGCTGGGCGTTGCCGAGAAGGAACTGCCCGGCCACGGGTACAACGTGGAGTCAGCGGGGGTCTCAGCGGCGGGCGGGCTCTGCGCCACGCCGGCTGCGGTCCGCGCCCTGGCCAGTCGGGGGATCGACATCAGCAGGCACAAATCTCAGCCGCTGACGTTGGAGCTGGTGCATCGCGCGGATTACATCTTCGCCATGACGGACTCCCACGTGAGGGCCATCCGGCAGATGGCCCCCCAGGTGCGAAATCGGGTGCGTAAAATCGCCCAGCAGGATATCGAGGACCCCATCGGGGAAAGTGACGAGGTATACATCCAGGTTGCCACGCAGATCGAAGAGGCTCTGCGGGAGCGGCTGGAGGAGGTGACTCTGTGAAGGTAGCCATCGGCTCCGATCATCGAGGGTATCAGGCCAAGGAAAAGGTCAAAGCCATGCTCATCTCGAAGAACTACGAGGTCATGGACATGGGCACGGACTCGCCCGTGAGCTTCGATTATCCGGACGCGGCCTACCCTACGTGCAAGGCAGTGGTCAACGGCCAGGCCGACCGCGGCATTCTGCTGTGCGGAACTGGCATCGGAATGTGCATCTCGGCGAACAAGGTTCGCGGCGTGCGCGCGGCCCTGTGCCATGATGAATTAACGGCGGAGATGTCCCGGCGTCACAACGACGCCAACGTGCTCTGCCTGCCGGCCGACCTGATCGGCGAGGAGCTCATCCGCCGAATTGTAGAGGCCTGGCTCAAGAGCCCGTTTGAGGGCGGCCGGCACGAACGCCGGATCAAGAAAATCACCGAGTGCGAGCAGAAAGAGCACAACTGCGACGGCCAGCATCCGTCCCGGCAGTGAGGCGCGCCGCTCCGGCTGTCGCCATCCTCGACAACGAGGCAGCGCATACCGACCTTTCAGGCCAGCAGGCCCGCGTATCTCTTCGGACGCCCTCTCCTAACCAAGCCTGTCCTCCCGAGGGTTGAAGAATCCCGCGCCCCGATAACCGAATAGTGCCGTCGTCCGACCGGTGGAATTCCGGGTTCCAACCGCTCATACGGTGCCCGTTGCTGGGGCAGGCTTCTGCCTGGCTTTTGGTCGCCCCAATGCTGATCGCAAGAATCTGCGCGCCCCACCTTTGATGATCTTTGATTCTTTAACGGGCAATGGCGGGCCGGGTGGCCCATCTTCTTCGAAGGTGGGCTCATGATCTGTGCGCCAGGGACTTCTCCTCTCCATGAATGTTCGCTACACCTGTAGCCCATGAAATCGTGAGCCCAAGTTTGGAAAACCTGGGCCACCCCACCTGAATGCCCTGTTCTTATTCTTTGTATTCTGTCCAGCCCGGCCGGCTTCAGTCGGGCTTGCGCACCATTAACCGACTTGGTTTCGCAAGAGCCGTCAGGGGTGAGGCACCCAGCGCATAAGATCTTTGGGGATCCGTGTCGTACATCAGTGCGATCATCCGTGCTCCTGCGGCCGGCCGAAGAGGAACAGGATGAACGGCTTGTCCTCCGATCGGCAGAAGACGTACACATGGTCGCCCGGCTGGAGAACGGTATTCCCACGGATGGCGATCAGCTCCTCGCCGCGCACCAGCAGCACCGCCGAGGAGGTGGGCGGAAACGGAACCTGCGAAATTGTCGCCCCGCAGACCGCCAGTTCGTCAGTGATGAAGAACGACAACAACTCGCCGTTGAGCATCCGAGTCGAGTTGATCTCCAGGGCGGCCAGTGGAGTGGGCGTTTCCGGGACCTGCATGCCCAGCCAGCGGGTCACCGGCCGGAGGGTCGCCCCCGGAATGATGGAGCTGAAAACCACCACGAAGAAGACCAGGTTGAACACCTTCATCCCCTCCTCCACCCCCGCCAGGACGGGGAAGGTGGCCAGAATGATCGGCACGGCCCCCTTCAACCCCACCCAACCCATGTAGGCGACCTCACGGGCCGGAAAACGGAAGGGCAGCAGGCACAGGGTCACCGCCACGGGGCGAACCACAAACGCCAGCAACAGCGCGATCCCGATCCCCACCCCCGCGATCGGCCAAAGCTGCGACGGATAGACCAGCAGCCCGAACATGCCAAACATCGAAATCTGGCTTAACCAGGCAATGGCGTCATGGACCCGGACCAGCCCGTTGCGGTACGGAATCGGGCTGTTGCCCAGCACCGTGGCCGCCGCGTAGACCGCAAGGTACCCGCTGCCGTTGGCCAGGGTGGCCACCCCAAAGGCCACAAAAGCCAGGGCCAGCGTGAGCACCGGGTAAAAACCTGCCGTGGCCAGCCGGATCCGCCGAAGCAGGCCGCGCGCGGCATATCCCGCGCCCACTCCAACCACCAACCCGATCAGCAACTGGAGCGGGACCCCCAGGATCAACTCCATCCAGCTGACCGATTGGCCGGTCAGCACGCTGATGACCGCCATGGTCAGGATCACCGCCATCGGGTCGTTGATGCCCGATTCCAGTTCCAGCGTCGTGCCCACCCTGCGGATCAGGTGCAGGTTCCCGCCGCGCAGCACGGCGAACACCGCCGCCGCGTCGGTTGAAGAGACGACCGCGCCCAGCAGCAGACTCTCCTCCCAGGACAGCCCCAGCAGATGCGAGCAGACGGCCAGCAGGCCTGCCGTGAGCGCCACCCCCACCGTCGCCAGTATGCCCGCGGGCTTGATACTCTCCTTCACCGCCGCCATGGGCGTGTTCAGCCCGCCGTCCAGCAGGATCAGGATCAGGGCCCCCGTCCCGATCCGGAACGCCAGGCGGTAATCATTGAAGGCCAGCCCTCCAATGCCTTCCGACCCTGCCAGCATTCCCACCATCAGGAACAGCAAGACGACAGGCACGCCCAGCCGTTCGAATCCACGGCTGGAAAGGACGCTGACGATCATCAGCAAGCCCAGGATCGTCAGCAATACGGCTGTTTCATTGATCTCGATCACGCCAACAGGATAGCGAGCACTTTCCCCTGCGCCTATTTCCGGTTAAAGAATGGCCATGCCGCGACTTGCCCAGACTGGAATCATCGCCTGTGACGACAACCTTCGCTTCATGGAAGGCCTGCCGGATGCATGTTGCGACCTGATTTACGCCGATCCGCCGTTCGGCACCGGCAAGCGTCAGACCGGCCGTGACCCGACGCAGCAGTACGCCGACGTGTGGCCGGGCGGGATAGACGGTTACCTCGAATTTCTCAGTCCCCGGCTCGAACATTTCCGCCGGCTGCTCAAGACGACCGGCACGCTTTACCTGCACCTGGACTGGCACACCGTCCACTATGTCAAGGTCTATCTCGACAAGCTGTTCGGATACGAGAACATGCTCAACGAGATCATCTGGTCCTATCGCACCGGGGGTTTGAGCACCCGCTGGTTCGCTCGCAAACACGATACCATTCTGGTCTATGCCCGCCAGGCGGGCCGGCACCGCTTCAATCTGCTGCGCGAGGGCTCCTTCCGAACCGACGGCATGAACGTGGACGAGGACGGCCGACCGTATAAGAACACCCGGGCCGGCCGGCTTTATTTCAACCCGGACGGGCCGGCTATCACCGACGTCTGGGAGATCCCGTTCCTCTCCACAGTCTCGCTGGAGCGCACCGGCTACCCCACTCAGAAGCCCGAGGCCCTTCTCGAACGCATCATCCGGGCCTCCAGCAACCCCGGCGACGTGGTTGCGGATTTCTTCTGCGGCAGCGGCACGACCCTGGCCGTCGCCCAGCGACTTGGACGCCGCTGGATCGGCTGCGACATCTCCGCCGAGGCGGTGGACATCGCCCGTCACCGACTGGCCCGGCTCCAGGGTGGAAAGTACGACCCACAGACCGTCCGCGGACAGGACGGATGAACAGGCTGGTTCAGTGCCGAATGCGGGCGTCGGGCGCCTTTCTGCGGGGATAGGCCTGGTGCCCTTTCCGGTCCATGAGTTTCGCGCTTCGGCTTATGAGGCGGGCAGGATGCCCGCCTGATCCGCCAGGAAACTGATGTACGGGAAACGGCACTGGCGTGGAAGGCCGTCCCGAAAAAAACGGCACCCCTGTTCATCAACGGCTGATCGGACCAATCCCTGGCGCTACGGCACGAATCGCAGTACCGCCAGCAGCGGGAAGTGGTCGGAGGGATACCGTCCGTCGCGGTTGTCGTAGAGAATTTCCGCCCGCAGCACTTTCGTGCCCGGCAGGACCAGGATGTAGTCAATCTTCTCCCCGGTCTTAACTCCCTTGAAACCGTTAAACGTGCCGTAGTTCTCCGCGTCCGGATGCAACAGCCGGAAGGTGTCCACCAGGCGGGTTCGCTCGCTCGGGGCGGGACGGGTAGCCAGGGCCACTCCCGCGTCCTGGCCCTCCCCTGCCGCATCCAGCGGGCCATCTCGCAGATTCGCGGCCCTTCGTTCGCCCTGCCCTCGGTTCCGCTCGCCGCGATCTGATCGCCGGGCCCGGAACCCTGGACCCTCCAAGAGGTATCGAATGGCCGGATTGCTCTCCGCCGCATTGAAATCGCCGGTCACGACCACCGGGGCTGTCGGCACCTTTCGTTCGGCTATCCGGCGGGCGATCAGCTCCACCCCCCGCTCCCGCGCCGGCTGCGACTGATGATCAAGATGGGTGTTGTACGCGTAGAATTCGCGGCCGGTGACCCGGTCCTCAAACCGGGCCCACGTGCAAACACGCGGCAGCTTATTGCCCCAGGTCTTCGACCCGGGTATTTCCGGCGTGTCCGAAAGCCAGAACGTCCCCGACTCCACCGGCTGGAGTCGGTCGCTGCGATACAAAATGGCCGAATACTCGCCTTTTTCTTTCCCGTCATCGCGAGCCGCGCCCAGTTCCGCATAGCCGGGCACCGCCGCGCGGATCTCGTCAAGCTGGAAGCGCAGCGGCTCCTGCAGGCCCAGCACGTCCGGCGCATGCCGGCGGATCACGTCAAACAGAAGCTCCCGCCGCAGCTCCCACCGGTTCTCCCCGTCGCCGGCCGTCCCATACCGGACGTTGAAACTCATGACCCGCACGTTGCGCGCGTCATCCGCCGGCGAGGTGGCCGGCTGTGAAAGAAAACCGCCTGAGAGGATCAGGCCCGTCGTAAGCAGGTTCAGTAACATAGTGACGCCAGAATACCGCCCTCCGCAAACACTTCAAGCCCCCCGCCTTCGCACGCGTCTGGCACAGGATATGGTGAAGGCGCCGCAGGCGCATCAGGGGGGGGCGGGCATCCTGCCCGCCTCAAAGGCATACAAGATGCACGCCCTCCGGGGCCCTGTGCCACCCCGCCACAAAGAATTGCCACCCCCCTGCTCATGCGGTTTCCGCCCCCCTCGGGCCGGTCAAGACCGGGACTGCCCGACACACCGCGAATGGGCTATACCATCAGCGACGTCGGCGGCTCATACGGTTTGAACACCCCTGCGGCGTACTGCCGGGCCAGCTCGATATACCCATGTACCACTCGATGAACATAGGCCCGCTCTTCCTCGCGGATCGGCCGTACGATCTTCCCCGGCACGCCCATCACCACCGATCCGTCCGGCACAATCGTCCCCGGGGCCAGCACCGCCCCCGCCGCGATGATGCAGTCCTCGCCGATCTCGCAGTCGTCCAGCACCGTGGCCCCAATACCGATCAGCGTCCGCGACCCCACCTGCTTGCAGTGCACGACGGCCCTGTGCCCAATCGCCACCTCGCTGGCGATCTCCAGCGTCACCCCGTGCTTGCAGTGCAGCACCGCGGAATCCTGCACGTTCACCCGGTCCCCCAGCCGGATCGGGGCCACATCGCCCCGGATCACGCAGTGGTGCCACACGTTGCAATCCTCGCCGAACACAACATCACCGCCGACCACCGCCGACCGAGCCATCCACACAGGCCCAACGCGAATTATCTCGTACATACCCAACCTCAGCACGCAACCGCGCGCCCCGCTCGGAAGAAATCATTAACCGCAGAGACACAAAGCCCGCAGAGAACTCATTATTCTTCTATTCACATCCTGCCGTCCTTGGCGTCCTGGCGGTTCAATTCCCGGCCAGTTCCCTCGCCGCCGCCACAAATGCTTCCGCCCGCTCCGGATCGACGGGGTTTTGCCACTCGCCATCGAACTTGCAGAACGACCCCACAATGAATACGTCCGCCGCCTCCCAGTACTTGTCCAGATTCTCCGGGGTGAGCCCCGATCCCACCGCCACCGGCAGCTCCACCGCCGCGCGCACTTCGCACACGTCGTTCGGCCCCGCCGCCCGCCCCGTGGCCGTACCCGTCACGATCACCCCATCGGCCCCGAAAAAGTGCGCCGCCCGGGCCGTCTCCGCGAGGTCCACGTCGGACGTGATGGCATGGCAGGAGTGCTTCTTCTTGATGTCCGCGAAGATGCGGACGTGCTCGGCTCCGATCTCCCGGCGGTAACGCAGCAGCCGGGGCGCGTCGGCCTCGGGCATAAGCCCCTCGTCGGCTACGTGGGCGAACACGAAGTTCTCCGCCCGGATGAAGCCGGCCCCCGCCATGGCGGCCACCGCCAGCGCCTCGCGATTGGCCCCGGCCAAGATCTGAACGCCCAGCGGCTTGTCCACCGCGCGCCGCACGGCGTCCACCACCGCCGCCATGGCCGACACGATCTCCGGCCCTGCGCCCTGCCGCAGGTACGGCCGGTCGTGCATGTTCTCCAGCATGATGGCATCAAACCCGGCATCGGCCAGGAGCCTCGCCTCCGCCACCGCCTGTTCGATGATCCGCTCCACGGGCCAGGCC
>Ga0209508_1001014_pt1 | contig 23813 bp, 19 predicted proteins | sample AD_UKC129_MetaG_FD_184427 | JGI IMG/M metagenome (GOLD analysis project Ga0209508, IMG submission 184427) | Active sludge microbial communities of municipal wastewater-treating anaerobic digesters from Canada - AD_UKC129_MetaG (SPAdes) (version 2) | ecosystem: Engineered > Bioreactor > Anaerobic... | reverse complement strand
TGTTCCTTCTGACTCATCAATAACGTCTCCATTCAGAGGCAGTTGCTACCGCAACTGCCTCCCAAAGGGGACATTTTCATCGAGTCAGAAAGAGGACATTCTCAAAGAGTCACGACATCGTGCTCGCGAACGTATTCGTAACCCATGCATTGCGGTCCGCCCAACGCCGTGCGCGTCTGAAAGTCATTCGTGCTGCGGTCCACCGCCGTCACGGTGAACGAGGGATAACCGCGAATGATGTATTGCTCGATGCGCGAACCGTCCGTGGATCCGTAGAACTTCTGCTCATTGACCCAGGACATGGAGGAATTGACGAAGCTGACGCCATCGATCTTGAGCGCGGCGTCATTGATCGCCAGCAGGAACGCGATCTTCTCGTCGAGCGGCACATCGAACGGGTCCTCTTTGAAAGCGCTTTTCCATGTGTCGACCGCCTTGTCCACCGGCACAAGTTCGACGGGTTTCCGCTGGAACCGGGCGTTGGCGCGGGCGATGTCAACCGCCTGGCGCGTGACCCGGCGGACTTCCCGAGCGGTGACATTGTTGCTCGCGGCGAATCCCCACGTGCCCTTGACCAGCACCCGGACGCCGAAGCCGAAGTTTTCGTTGCGGGAGACATTCTGCACCTGCCGTTCGCGGGTGGTGATGGATTCAGCACGGTAGCGATTGATACGGATATCGGCGTAACTGGCGCCCAGGCGGCGGGCCGTGGACACGGCGATATCGGCCAGGTCGTGCTTTTCGGAAAGACTCAGACCGGCCTGGGCGCTTTCGCAATCCCAGGCGGGCAGGGCGATGGCGCCCACTGCAAGGCCCGTCACCTTGATGAACTGGCGGCGTGACGCAACGAACGGAAAGACCGGGTCAGAAGGAGTCTTCATGGATGGCGCGACTGAATCGGAACCCGCGTGCAACGCTGAATTGGAATGCGTTACGGCTTGAACAGACGGTAAAACCGGTTGCCTTGCGGCGGCGTGACCACAATGAACCGATTCGTGCCGTCGTCCTGGACATTCTCGGGCGGCGTTATCCAGTTTGTTGTCGAAAGCGAATCGTTCTGCTGGAGGTTCCAGCCCGTGGAAGGCGAGGGCCAGGAGACGACCGCCGTGTTGGTGGGCGTGCGAAAGATCGTGAGCAGCGGCGCGCCGGGCGTTTGCACGGCGAAGATCGACCAGAACGCGCCCGTGAGCGCGTAGGGGCCGCCGGTCATGGTGGGGCCGGCATCGGGCTGGCCGATGGTGCCGCTTACCGTGTAAACACCGCCTGTGCTGGTGCCCCCTCCGCCGTCGATCGTGTAGGACGTGATGGCGTATTGGCCGAAGAGCAAGGGCGCAGCAAGGACGGCACCGGCTACGATGGGCAGCGCAATCAGCCGCATCGGCATCGTGCGGCGCATTCCCTTCTGCTGGTTCGCAGAGGAATCTTTCACGGTCCTGGAAACATGTTGTCTCATGACGCTGTCGGCGGTGGCCGTGTTGCCTGGATCGTCGTTATCAAAACCCCAATTGGCCGGGATTATGCAAGCAAATTCCTACTGGTTGTAGGTCGATATCATGCTGCCCGTCCAGAAGGCGTCCCCGGCGTAGCGCATCATCGAGACCTCCGTCTGATGCCCTGGCGTGAACGGGTCGCCGAAGATGCAGCGGAAGTACACGACGTCCTGGAGGTTCGAGAAGACGGTCACTGTGCCCGCCGGCGATGCCTGGTCCAGGAAGGTTACGAAATTGACCTGCGTGCCATTCGCTCTCATTCCCATGGCGACAATTGTCGTGAAACCCGGGTTGGCCTTGTACGAGATTCGAAAGCCCGCGTCCGTCCCATCCCGTTCCAGGGCCAGTTTGTCGGTGCGCGCGACGACCGCGCCGGGAGCAATCAGCATGCTGTTGATCCGGCGAATGAGAATCGGTTTGTCGGGCACGTCCGCCGTGTTGGTTTCGGATCCCATCCAGACCAGTCCATTCAGGCGTGTGTCTCCGTTCACTGCCAGCGAAAACAGCTCGGTATCGGACGTGTTGATGCCAACACCGCCGGACGCCCGAATGAGGAACTGATTCTGCCCGGTGGATGCAAAGGGTTCCTCCTGCTGATCCGCCCAGACAAAGGTGCCATCGTGCAACGCCTGGGCCTGCCGCCCGGCAGCCATGCTGTGGAATCCCGCGACCTGGTTCAGCTCGCCGCCGGGTATCACGCTATAGGACCCGAGATTCGTGTTCTGCGCGCCTCCCGCGATCACCGAGTACAGGCCCGACACGAAGTTGTTGAACCCGCCTCCAATCGCAGAGAAAGGCGAATCGCTTCCAATCCGGTTGCTCCACCCGCCCGCGGTCGAGGCGAACGCGGCGCCGATCTCAATCGCGTTGGCGCTGCCCCCGGCAATGGTCGAGTAATCGGCGAACGGTTCCACCTGGTTCAGTGTTCCGCCCGAGATGGTCGGTCCCACCACGAAATCATGAGCCCGGTTGCTGGCCCCGCCCCCAATCACGGCGTCATTGGCGTCCAGTCCCACCCGGTTGTCCCGGCCGCCCGCGACGCTGGACCATGCGCCTTCGACGCGGTTCTCTTCGCCGCCACTCACGGTTGCGCCGTGCGCCAGAGCGCTGTTGAAGCCGCCGCCCGACACAACGGCCTGATCGGCCGTCGCACGATTGAAGCGGCCGCCTGCGACCGTGGCATGGGACGAGTCCTCGAGAACCCTGTTTTGCAGGCCGCCTCCGATTGTCGAATAGGCGCTGCCTGCCGAAATGGCGTTGCCGGCGCCGCCATAAACGCCGGACGCGAACGCGTTTTGATCAATCGAGTTGCTGATGCCACCCGCAATGATCGCCTGAGCCGAAGCCACGCCGATTCGGTTCGAGGTGCCGCCGGCGATCACGCTGCCGGAGGAATTGGTCCCGATCGAATTCAGGCGTCCGGCGCCGATGAACGCGTGAGACGCGCCCGGTTCGATGGCGTTGGCTGCGCCGGCGCCGATGATGGCGTGAGCGGAGCCAATGCGATTGCTCTGTCCGCCGACGATACCGCTCCACGAAGCGGTGATGGAGTGCATATCGCCGCCGGCGATGGTGGCGCCCTGAACGGCGGGCGCCACGCTGTTTGAAGCCGAACCGCCGATGACGTTGGGAAAACCCATCCCCGGCTCGAGGCGCAAGGCGCGGCTGCCGCCCGTCCGGAGTTCGAGCGGCTCGGGATCGAGCGTTCCGATGAAGTCGTTGCTGGAGACACCCGCATTGCCGCCCAACTGCCAGAAACGCCCGGCCGGCAAACCGGACAACGCGACTGCATTCACATTGCTCAGCAGGCTCCCGTCTCCGCCGAAGGAACCCTGGAAGGTATTGGCCGCATTTTGGAAATGCACGGCATTGTCATACTCGCCGGCCAGCGCAGTGGAAGGCAGCAACCCGAGCAGGTTGCTGCTGCCGCCGGCAAAAATGGCGTAGGGCGTCGGCTTCAGCGCCTGGCGAGGTTCGAGGACGACGTACTCGGCGCCGCCATTGGTTCGAACACCGATCTCCAGCCACAGATCCGCGCCATCGAAGACACCGGACCCGAAATCGAGTTCCACCGTGAACCCGCCGTTGACCACGGAAACGCCGTTGGTCTGCAGCGCGGATCCGACGTAACTCGGCTCCAGCGGATCGCTGGTCAGGCGGAACTCGAAATCGAAAAGTCCCTGTGCCGGCTCGCCGTTGTCGGTGAGATGCCCCTGATACGTGAAGGCTGATCCTTGCGCTTGAGCCTGTGAAATCCAGGAAACAGTGAGAAGCGAGGCGAGAAAGAGCAATACGTGCGGTTTCATAAGCGACTCAGAAATGAAGGATCACTGTCCGTTTGTTTCCGGCGCGAGTGGCCCAATGTGATTTCGGCATCGGCAGCGCTGCTTTCCTAGCAGGACGCCTCGCGTCCTTCAAGCCAATTCAGGCCGCGCTCTTTTTCCTAGAAAGAAGGCGCACTTTGCAGCAGATTGCTTTGCTCTATGGACGTCAGACTTCCGCCTCTCGGTGAGGGTGCCGATTCCGGCACCGTGGTGAACATTTTCGTCAAAGAGGGCGACCGCGTCGCCAAAGACCAGCCGTTGCTCGAACTCGAGAACGAAAAAGCCGTCGCCACCATCCCCTCCAGCGGCGCCGGCGTCGTCACCAAGGTTTTCGTGCAGGTGGGCGAAAAGATCAATGTCGGACAGCGGCTCCTGTCGCTGAAGGCCGATGACAAGGCCGCTCCCGCGTCCGCTGCCCCGGCCCGGCCGGCACCCGCGCCGGCTCGTGATGAGCACGAGGAAGCTCCGGCCGAGGAGGAGGTCGAACCGGCAGATGCGACGGAGGAGCCGCAAGGCCCGCCCCCGGCTGCGTCGCCGGCGATTCGAAAACTCGCAAAGGACCTTGGAATCAATCTTGCCAAAGTGCGCGGCACCGCGCGCGGAGGACGCATCACGCTCAAGGACCTTCGCGCCTACATCGAGCGATTGCAGCGCATCGCCGAGGAGCGCTCGGCCGGAAAGGCGCCAACGGCCCGGCCGGCGCCGGAGCCCATCGATTTTGAAAAGTGGGGACCCGTCACGCGCAAACCGCTTTCGCCGCTGCGGGAAGTCATCAGCCGGCGCATGACGGAGAACTGGAACACCATTCCGCATGTGACGCAGTTCGACGAGGCGGACATCACCGGCCTGCTTGTATTGCGGAAGAAGCGCCTCGCCGAATTCGAGAAGAAGGGCGTCCGGTTGACCGTCACCACGTTGATCCTGAAGGCGGTGGTGAAGGCGCTGAAACAGCATCCCATCTTCAACGCCTCCCTGGATGAGGCCACACAACAGGTGGTTCTGAAAAACCATTACCATTTCGGCATCGCCGTGGACACAGAGGCCGGGTTGATCGTTCCGGTGCTGCGGGACGTGGACAAGAAGGACCTGGTGCAGCTCTCGAAAGACCTCGAAGACCTCGCCGCCCGGGCGCGCGACCGGAAGGTGACCGGAGAGGAGCTCAAGGGCGGAACGTTCACCATCTCCAATCAGGGCGGCATCGGCGGCGGACATTTCACTCCGATCATCAACAAACCCGAAGTCGCCATCCTCGGCCTTGGCAAGGCCGCGATGAAGGCAGTGGTCCGCGGATCGGCTATTGAACCGCGGATGATGCTGCCCCTGGCGGTTTCCTACGATCACCGGCTGATCGACGGCGCCAATGCCGCGCGGTTTACAGTGGACCTGGTCAAGGCGATCGAAGGATTTGACGAAAAAGACATGGCTTGACGGATTATCCTTTTACTATGGAACCAACGAAAACTCAGATTGTAGTGGTCGGCGCCGGGCCCGGCGGCTATGCAGCCGCCTTCTATGCAGCCGACCTTGGCAAAAAGGTCATTCTCGTCGAGAAAGACAAAAACCTGGGCGGCGTCTGCCTGAACCGGGGTTGCATCCCGTCCAAGGCGTTGCTTCACGCGACTCACGCGATCTCTCAGGCCCGCGAGTCGGAACGGCGCGGCATCTCCTTTGGAAATCCGACGGTGGACCTCGCGAAGCTGCGCGCTTGGAAGGATTCCATTCTCGCGAAACTTTCGGGCGGTGTCGCCCAACTGGCGAAGATGCGCGGCGTGGAGATCTGGCACGGACGCGGGTACTTCGAGGACTCCAATACCCTCCGCGTGGAGACACCCGAAGGACAGAAATTCATCAGCTACGAACAGGCCATCATCGCCGTCGGATCCAAGTCGGCCGTGCCGAAAGCGTTCGACCTCGGCAACCCGCGCGTGATGACGTCGCGCGAGGCGCTCGAAGTCGAGGAAGTGCCGGAGAACCTGCTCGTCGTCGGGGGCGGCTACATCGGCATGGAACTGGGCACCGTTTACGCCACGCTCGGCAGCAAGGTGGTCCTGGTCGAAGCCATGGACGGCATCCTCCTCGGCGCGGATCCCGACCTTGCCCGGCCGGTCGCCGCGTACGCAAAGAAGAACTTCCAGGAAGTGCGGCTCAAGACGAAGGTCCGGACCATGGCCACCGCCGGGAAGCAGATCAAGGTGGAAATGGAAGTGGACGGCCAGGTGAAAGAGGAGCTGTACGACCGTGTGTTGATTGCCGTGGGCCGCGTTCCCAACTGCGACGATCTCGGGCTCGAGAACACAAAGGTTACGCGCGATGAAAAGGGCTTCATCAAGGTGAACTCGAAGCAACAGACCGACGACCCGTCCATTTACGCCATCGGCGACGCCGCGGGCGGCGTGTTGCTGGCTCATAAAGCGGCCCGCGAGGCGCGCGTGGCGGTTGAGGTGATCCTCGGACAGGACAGTGACTTTGCCGACGTGATCATTCCCGCAGTCGTCTTCACGGATCCGGAACTGGCCTGGTGCGGATTGACCGAGGCGGAAGCGAAGGCGAAGAACGTTCCGATCGAGGTCGCCAAGTTCCCGTGGGCGGCGTCAGGCCGCGCGCTCTCGTTCGATCGGCCGGACGGGCTGACGAAACTGATCATCGATCCGCAGACGGAGCGGATTCTGGGAGTGGGCATCGTGGGCGCCGGGGCAGGGGAGCTGATCGCCGAGGGCGTGTTGGCGGTGGAAATGGGCGCCACGGCCAAGGACCTGGCGTTGTCCGTGCACCCGCATCCGACCCTTTCAGAAACGCTGATGGAAGCCGCGGAAGTGTTCTACGGCCACGCGACGCACACGTTCGTTCGCAAGAAAACGTCCTAGCGTCGGCGCAGGCGGATGCCGGGAAGATGGCCCGGCAGGGCAGGGAGAAGCTGCGGCCCGGATTCATGGGGAGATGCGACGTGGAATGTTAGGCATTCCGGTTGTCCAGCCTTCTCGCATGGTATCCCGAAGGGGTTCCGTCCCAAAGCCCAGGGTAGCTCCCCGTTGCGGGGCAACCCTGGTAAGCGTTAAGCAGGTGAAACACTCAAACGGGGTTTCGTCCGTTTCCATTCAATCCCACGCGTGTCGTTCGTCCCACGTTTCATTGTGCCGGCGGAGCAGCGCGCGCAGTTTCACCGCCCCGCATCCCGCCTGACGCCTCCTCCGCCTCACAGCCGCGGCAGGATCATGCGACGCGCGCGATCGAGGTCGGACGGAAAATCGATCTCGGTCCAGGGCATGCCCGTGATGTCTTCCGCGCCGAACCGGCCGGCCTGGACCAGGACACGGAGAACGTCGTCGTAGGAATCGTTCCGTCCCGCGCCTTCCGAGCGGCGTTCTGTTTCGCGAATCAGCACAGGCAGATCGGCGGGGTCCACTTTGAAAAAACCCACCGATTCGCCGATCGCATCGGCCGTTCCCTGCCATCGTTTCACGAAATCGAACGGGCGCCCTCGCCGCATCGGAACCAGCACCGGATCGTCGTCCTCCGTCGAGTAGTCCCGGTCCACGAGGAGCGCGGTGGGATGGGCGGAACCGGCGAGGCGTTTCAGCAACTCGAGCCCGTACAACACGTCTCCGTCCATCAAGAGCACGGCACCCGTCGCCTGGCGCAGGACCGGCAGAGACGCGTTCATGCTGAGCACGCTGCCCTCGAGAAAATCGGGATTGAAGAACTCCTGAATTTCGATCGCGTAACGCCGGCGCAACTCCGGCAGGGCGGCGACAACGGCATCGCGCGCATGTCCGGTGACAATGCTCAGGCGCGGGACGCTCAGCGCAGCGAGGCTGGAGACGTGACGTTCGAGAAGACTGCGCCCGCCGAGCTCAATCAGGATTTTGTGCGGGGCAGGCAATGCCGATCCCAGGCGGCTCCCGCGCCCGGCGGCGTAGAGGATCGCATGCTGAAGGGAATTCATTGGCGACCAACGTCGTGAGTGGATTGCGGAGACGGTGGTTTCATTGAGAACACCTGTTCGTGGCCATAGAGCAGCGCCCAGCCGACGAGGGCGAAGACGATCTCGCGCGCCCGCCGGAGCAATGCGTACGTGAAGCTGAGCGCGTCCGGCAGACCGGCAAGGCGGCCCAGCATGACAATGCCGGATTCCTGGACGCCCAACGACCCCGGGATCCACATTCCAAGGGCTTTGGCAACGCCGGTGAACGCCTCGACGCAAAGGGCCTGCCACCACGTGATGGGCATCTCAAGCAGATGCGACACCAGCAGAATCTCCGTCGTGTCCAGCAACCAGCCGCACAGGTAGAAACCCGTGGACGCCAGAAACCGGCGCGGGTGTCTTCGGTAGAACCCGGAAATGGTCTGATCGACGGCCTGAATCTTCTCGCGTCGGCTTTCGACGGCTTTGAGCTGCAGGCCGGCCGCTCTTGCGATGGAGGAGAGCACCGAGAGCAGCCCGCGTTTCTGAATCCAGAACAGGCCGAGAACGACGAGCACGCCGCACACGAACACGGCCATCATGCCCGGGCGCAGGCCGGGGTAATTGCCGCCGATCTGCCAGAAGACAATGGAAGCCAGCGTGATCAGCAGCACCTGGGCGACCGTCTGGGCGGTCTTGGAAACGACCGCGCTTGCAGCTCCAACACCGCCGGGCACGCCGTGCCCGCGAAGCAGGAACACCTTGAGCGCTTCACCGCCGACGTACGCGGAAGGGATCACGTTGTTGAACGATTCACCCGCCCATCGGATCCGCAGCAGCGTGAGAAAGGAAACGCCGGGTTTTTCGGGGAACGCCATGCGCCAGCCGATGCAGTCGGCAATGTACACGCAAAAGTAGGGCAGGAGCACCAGGGGCGCGAGCCAGCCGAGTTCCCGAAGCGCCCCGCCGATCGCCTCGAGATCCGCGCGGGAGACGTACCAGCCGAGGAACACCAGCCCCAACGCCAGCGCGAGCCACTTGAGAATCCGTTTCACCCCGCGCGCGTCGCCACCGGCCGAAGCGCCGTCTGCACGGCCAGGGCGGTTATCCAGAAGAGATGACTGCCGACGGCGGTGAGCCAGAGAAACCAATCGAGCCGGCCGACGGCTGCCAGGGCAAGCACCAGGACTGAAAAATCGCGGTTCGTTGCGGAATCAATCAACCGCTGCAATCTGCCGCCGCTGTTCGGGCGAGCGCGGCGCAAACCGCGGACGACCACCGCGAACGAAAGCACAGCGCCCGCGATGGCGCTGAGTCCCAGCCAGAGCGCGAGCTGACCCGAACCCGCCTTGGCCAGGCCCACGGCGATTCCGCCGAACACGCTCACATGCACCACCTGGTCGCCCACCAGGTCGATCCATTTTCCAAGCACGGATTCCTTGAACCCGATGCGGGCGATGTCGCCATCCACGCAATCGACAATCGCCGAGAGTTGAAACAGGACCGCGGCCAGCAAGGACGGCATGTAGTCCCCCGCGGTGAAGAGTCCCGCGGCAATCACTCCAATGGCCGTGGACGCCAGAGAGATCGTGTTCGGGCTCACCGACGTATAGGCGAGCAGTCTGGAGAGCGGACGCCCGCAAGGGCGGTTGAAGAAACGATCGACAAGCCCGTCGCTGGAGCCTTTCAGATCGGACCATAGCGCCCGCGCGGCTTCCCTTGCCGCGGCTGCATCCGGCACGTACCGGGCCACGCGACGAGCCCGCACCCCGGACAGACCTGCCAGCGCAGAGTCAACGGACTCAAAGTGCCCCCGGGTTACGCCGACCGGTAATGCCTTGCCATCGGCATCCAGAAGACGCCCTCCGCTCCTGATGAGCTCGCGAAGATCGTCCGTTGCAACCAGCACTCCACTGGAGGCGACCAGGGCCGGGCCTTCGAACCACGGAATCTCCGATGCGAATCGGAAGGGAATTTTCAGCGCCTTCGCACGCTCAAGCAAGGCCTCGGGGTTGGATGAAGAGCCGGCCCGGCCGGCGACGATGATTGGATGGCAGCCGGCGCGACAGGCGGAGACGACAAGACGATCCAGCAGGGTCAATCCCGCCACCTTCAGGTTGGCGGTCGATCCGTCCCAAAGGATGATTGCAGGGATCGAATCCGACGCGCGTGCGGTGGCCGGGGAGGAAACCTTTTCAGCGGTGATCGGGCGATCGGGTTGGCCGGAGATGAACAATCCGGCGCTCCCGGCAACGCGTTGATCGGGGCTGGAATTCACCGCGCGGATTATGCGGGAGCGATCCTTGCAGCGACAAGGGAAAATGCGAAGCATGGGGGATTTACGATTTACGATTGACGCGGGGGTTGGGCGAAGGTGCGGGCTGCGACCGTGGTGGGTCTTACATGCATTCGGGGGCGCGACCTCCAGGTCGTATGGCGTGCGAGTGCAAGGGGGTGGTGGAACTGTGATTCGAGCGATTGCATGCTGGCGCACCCTCAAGCGGCATGAATGCCGCCCCTCAGTAGAAATGGAGCGCGACTGTGTCCCGCTTTGCGGGACCAGTCGCAGCAGGTGGACGAAGTGTAGTCGGACGGTTCCGCACGCGCGCGAGCAGAACACCCGAGTTCGACGTGGATTCCATCACGAAGACCGGGGGTGTTCTCGGCTGCGGGCACCCTCGGACGATGAGAATCCCAAATCGTCAATCGTAAATCGCAACCCGGGGTTTCACGTTGCCATGGCCGCGCCGGGTCCGGTTAAATGGCGCGGCGTGAAAAAGACGTTACAGTTCCGGCGCCTGCTGGAATCGTCTCACCTCGAGTTTCTCATGGAGGCGCACAACGGCTTGAGCGCGCGAATCGTGGAAGAAGCCGGGTTCAAGGGCATCTGGGCCAGCGGCCTCGCGATCTCCGCCGCGCTCGGCGTGCGCGACAACAACGAAGCGAGCTGGACGCAGGTGCTCGAGGTCATCGAGTTCATGGCCGACGCCACCAGGGTTCCCATCCTGCTGGATGGCGACACCGGCTTCGGCAACTTCAACAACGTCCGGCGTCTCGTGAAGAAACTCGAGCAACGCGGCATTGCCGCCGTGTGCATTGAGGACAAGCTGTTCCCAAAAACGAACTCGTTCATCCACGGTGAGCGCCAGCCGCTGGCGGACGTCGAGGAATTCTGCGGGAAGGTCAAGGCGGTGAAGGACGCGCAGAGCGACCCGGATTTCTGCCTGGTGGCGCGGCTGGAGGCGTTCATCGCGGGCTGGGGTCTGGACGAGGCGCTGCGCCGCGCCGACGCCTATCACCGTGCGGGAGCCGACGCGTTGCTGGTGCACAGCCGGAAACCGACGCCGGATGAGATCCTCAAGTTCACGCGCGCCTGGGGGAATCGCTGCCCGTTGTTGATCGTGCCGACGACGTATTACAGCACGCCGGTGGAGGTGTTCGAGCAGGCCGGCATCCGGGTCGTGATCTGGGCAAATCACACCGTGCGCGCCAGTATCATGGCGATGCAGACATTCAGCAGGCGCGTGTTCCAGGAGCGATCGGTGCGCAACGTAGAGGACCAGATCGCGCCCCTGCGCGAAGTGTTCCGGCTTCAGAACGCCGATGAACTGCTCGAAGCCGAAGCCCGTTATCTCCCGAAGAACGGGCACGCGCCGCGGGCGATCATCCTGGCGGCGTCCCAGGGCAGCGAGCTGGGCGAGCTTACGCGGGCGCGGCCCAAGGCAATGTTGCAGGTGAACGGACGCCCCCTGCTGCACAAGCTGGTGGCCCAATTCCAGAGCGAGCGCATCAAGGACATCGTCGTCGTCCGCGGCTTCGGCAGAGAAGAAGTCAACGTGCCGGGCGCGCAGTTCGTGGACAACGAGGAGTTCGAGGGCACGGCCGAGCTGCTTTCGCTGAGCAAGGCCGTTTCGGCATTGGAAGGGCCGGTGGTGATTTCGTTCGGCGACATTCTGTTTCGCCGTTACATCCTGCAGAGCCTGCTGGCGGATCCCGGCGACATCACGATTGTGGTGGACGCCGCGTGGCAACAACGCCGCCGCGAGCAGAACTACGTGGATTACATCAAGGCCACGCACCCGTATTCGGCGCGTTACCACGAGGAGGAACCGGCGCTGGTGGACATCGGCAGCCACCTGCGCCACGAAGAAGTGAACGGCGAATGGATCGGGCTGTTGAAGGCCACGCCGCGGGGCGCGGAGCAGATCCGCTCCGCGCTGGATGTGTTGCGGGCGAAGCCGGGTTTTGCGCGGATGCGTTTCAACGAGCTGTTCCTTGAACTCCTGGCGCGCGGAGAAACGATTCGGGTGCTGTACATCACGGGGCACTGGCTGGACGTGGACAATCTCGAAGATCTGACGGCGGCCAACGCGTTCGTGGGTTATACCGCGTCATGATCCCGGCCTCGGCATTTGTGGAACCTCTGCGCAGGCTGGGTTACTCGCAGTACACCGGCGTGCCGTGCTCGTACCTGAAACCGTTCATCAACTACGTCATCTCCGATCCCGCGCTGGATTACATCGGCGCCGCGAGCGAGGGCGAGGCCGTGGGCATCTCGATGGGCGCGTATCTTGGCGGACGCAAGACCGTGACCATGTGCCAGAACTCGGGCCTCGGCAACATGGTCAACCCGTTGACATCGCTGAGCTATCCGTTCCGGATCCCGACGCTGCTGATCACAACGTGGCGCGGCGAGCCGGGACGGCCGGACGAGCCGCAGCACGTGTTGATGGGGCAGATCACGCACCGGTTGCTGGAAACGCTGCAGATCCCGTGGTTGCCGTTCCCGAGCGAGCCCGCGCAGGTGGAATCTGCAATGGCCCAGGCCGAGGCCAGCATGAAGGAGAGATCTCTCCCGTTCGCGTTCGTCATGTCCGAGGGCACGGTGGCCGAGCACGACCTTGCCGATCAGCCGGCGCCGGTTCGCGTGCAGACCCGGGTTTCGGGAGAGTTGGAGCTGCCGCCCGAACGCCGCATGATTCGGACGGAAGCGTTGAACGCGATCCTCGAATCGTTGGAAGGCAACGAAGCGATCCTTGCCACGACAGGCAAGACCGGGCGCGAACTGTTCACGATCGCCGATCGCCCGAACCATATCTATGTGGTGGGCGGCATGGGCACGGCCTCGGCCATCGGGCTGGGACTGGCGCGAGCGTTGCCGAAACAACCCGTGGTGGTGATTGACGGGGACGGCGCCGCGCTGATGAAAATGGGTTCGTTCGCGACCATCGGTTTTTACCAGCCGGCCAACCTGCTGCATATCGTGCTGGACAATGAAGCGCACGACTCAACCGGCGGACAGCGAACGGCCTCGGGGGTGGTGCGTTTCACTGAAGTCGCAGCGGCGACCAATTATCGGAACGCGGTCGCGGCCGAGCGTCGCGAGGACGTCTGCGCGGCCGTGAAGCAATTGCGGCATGCGCCGGGGCCGTCGCTGTTGCACATCAAACTGCGCGCAGGTTCGCCGAAAAACCTCGGCCGCCCGACCGTGAAACCGCACGAGGTCAAAGAACGGTTCATGCAATATCTTCATGGCGCCTCCTGACAAACTGCTGTTTACGCCGGGTCCGCTGACGACCAGCCGGACGGTGAAGGAAGCGATGTTGCGCGACGTCGGTTCGCGCGACGAGGAATTCATCTCGCTTGTGCGCGACGTGCGCCGTCGTTTGCTGGAGCTGGGTGGAGTGAGCCAGGAACGAGGATACGAGGCCGTCCTGATGCAGGGCAGTGGAACGTTCGGTGTGGAGGCGGTGTTATCGAGCGCGGTTCCGCCGAATGGGAAACTGCTTGTTGCGGTGAATGGCGCCTACGGTGAACGCATGGTCCGTATTGCCGCCCGCCACGGCATCGCCTGCGAAGCCATGCGCATTTCGGAAGACCAGCCGATTGACCCGGACGCCGTGCGCCAGTTCCTTCGCCAGCACCCGGATGTCACGCACGTCGCGCTGGTGCACAGCGAGACAACCACCGGCATGTTGAATCCTGTCGAGGCGGTTGGCGGTGTCGCGCGCGAGGCGGGCAGGACGCTTATCGTGGACGCGATGAGCAGCTTCGGCGCGATCCCGCTGAACGTGGCCGAGGCGGGGATTGATTTCCTGGTGTCTTCGGCGAACAAGTGCATTGAAGGCGTACCTGGATTTTCGTTTGTGCTGGCGCGTCGCGAGGCATTGAACGCGTGCGCCGGCAGGGCGCGGACGTTGAGCCTGGACCTGCACGAGCAATGGAAGGGGCTCGAAACGAACGGGCAATTCCGATTCACACCGCCGACGCACGCCCTTTTGGCATTCGCACAGGCTTTGCGCGAACTCGACGCGGAAGGGGGCGTGGCAGCGCGCGCAAAACGTTACCAGTCGAATCATCGCATACTGGTGTCAGGGATGAAGGAACTCGGTTTCGTGCCGTATTTGAAACCGGCGCACCAGGGGCCGGTGATTACCGCGTTCCGCTATCCGGACGATAAGCGGTTCCTGTTTGATGAGTTCTACGCCGGGTTGTCGCGCGCAGGGATGGTGATTTACCCGGGCAAACTCAGCAGTGTGGATTGTTTTCGCATCGGGAACATCGGGCGGTTGTATGAGAAGGACATACGCTCGCTGTTGGAGGCGGTGAAGGTGGTGATTCGGGAGATGGGCATGCCCGTGCCGGTGCCGCCGCCGTCGCAGTGACCGCGTAACAGGGCGCGGACCATCGATCGCGCGATAGAGTTTGGACCGTTCGCGACGTTGCAGGTTGGTGAGGACGAGAACACTTTCGTTCGCGCCCACGAGGTTCGTTCCGTTCCTGGTCCATTGATAATGGAACGGCGGCGTACCGAAGGCCGTGACCGAAAATGTCACCGTCTCACCGGGTCTTTTCCACTGGGTCTTTTCTGAATAAGGGAGCAGAACCACGGGCTCAAGAATGCTGAGGTTTGCAACCCGGCTGGTCACACTGCCAAAGGAGTTGCTCGCCACGAACGAGTATTCCCCCTGATCGCGCCCGGCAAAGACGTTGCTCAATGCGAGCGATTGCATCTGTGTGCCACTGATGCCGCTTGAGTCGATGATGTTCGTTCCGTTCCTTCGCCATTGATAGCTGATCGGCTCAGTTCCGCCCGCTGCGCCGAAGAAATGGACGGAGTCCCCGGCATTGACGAAATGTGAAATCGGATGGCTGACAATTACCGGCGGCCCGATCACCTTCTCGTCGGTGGAACTGGAGCCATTGAACCGGCCGCTGCTGTAATAGCCGCGCGCCCGCACGGTCGCGTTTGCCGGCGCGGAAACATCCGTCAGTTGCCAGCCGCCTTCAATGCGTGTTCCCTCACCAAGGAAGATCCAGGACGCCCCGTTGTTGGTGGAGACTTCAAAAGTGGTGCGCCACACCTCGGGTGCCGAACCTCCGCGCCACCAGGTAAGCGTCGAACCCGAGCGCATCAACGAGTTCGTTGCCGCGTCGGTGTTGATGAAGCGAGCAAACAGAATCTCCCCGCCCGGAGTGGTGATTGGAGCGACTACCAGAATGCTGCCGTCCGGATGCAGCGTCGCGCTGTTTGCCCAGCCTTCGCTGGCGCTTCCCTCGAAGCTGGCATCGAATGAACCGTCCGGGTTGAGCCGGCCCACATTCGTGCAGGGCTGTCCCGCCAGGGTGCTGAAATGTCCGGCTACCACAATTTTGCCATTGGCCTGCAGGGCCAGGGAATTGACGTTTTGTCCGCTGCCGCTAACGCCTGCGTCGAAGGTGGTGTCCACGCTGCCATCCGGGTTGAGCCGGGCAATGTGGTTGCGGGTATGCCCGCCAAGGACCGTGAAGTCGCCGCCGATCAGGATTTTTCCGTCCGGCTGAAGCAGCACGGTTTTCACTCCGCCATTGATGTAGCCGACCGGACTGGGCGTGAAAGTCGTGTCCAACGTGCCGTCGCTGTTCAGGCGGCCGATGCCCTGCTGCACCTGCCCGTTCAGCAGTCCGAAATAACCGCCGACCAGGATTTTGCCGTCCGGCTGGACTGTCAGATTCAACACGGAAAAACTCGCGAATGCGTTGAAGCTCGGGTCCTCGCTGGTGCCGGGATTGAGGCGCACGATGAGATTGGTTGGGCCGGGTCCGTTTCCGAAACCCGCGGCCAGGACCTTTCCCTCCGGTTGCAGGGCCGCGCAATAGATGTCTCCCCCCAGTCCAAACGCTCCAATGGAATTGGCGGAAACACCGGGATCGATGATGGCCATATTTCGGGTGGTGAGCGGGTCATAAGTCGCGCCGGCGAAGATTTGCCCGTCCGGCCGCACAGTCAGGGCGGTGATGATCGAAGCAAGTCCGGACCAAACCGCGTCATAACTCCCATCCAGGTTCAACCGCCGGACGAGGCTATAGTCGTCTGCCAACACGCGTCCGTCCGGATGAATGGCGACGGCGGCAGGGAACAACGTCGAACTGAAGTTGGTATCAAGAATCTGGGCGCAGCCTGACGAGGGCGCGGTCATCAGACCTGCACCTGCGAGCAAAGCGCCGGCAACGCAACCGGATACGCACCTCTTGAGCCTTCGAATGGTGTTCATCGCCAATCAATGCGAAATCGGGGCGAGAAAGAGGCAAAAGAAGAGGGGGCGGCGCGAACATTCAACATCAACGCCCAACATTCCGCGCCAGACGACGGAATGCCGTAGCGTCAGGCGTCCCCGCCTGCGGGTTCTGGCGGCGTCCTCGCCGCCAGTTGATTTGCCCATCAACCATCAACTTGCTGACGATCTCGGACCCAGAGGCGTATCAGGACGCCAGAACGCAAAGAAGCTTTGCTGGAAACGTTCGGCATTTGTCTCGCGCGAAGCCGCGAAGCCGCGAAGATGACCGAACGGCACGGCCACGTAATCACAACGAGCGCAGAGACGACCTGGACAACCGAGCCGTAGCGCCGAATCCAACGGGATTCCGTCACAAAGCCCGGTGTTGCGATCAAAGAAATGAAAACCCCAACGGGGTTTCGTCCTTCAGCCCGACATTCAATCCTGGAATGCTCCGGGTGTGGCTGTGCGGTCGTGCAGCCGCATGCGAAGGCGTCTCTTTCCCGCGCTCCATGTGGCGTTGCGCGTGACCGACGGAGCGAGCCAGCGCTGCGAGCCGCGAAGCAAGCCCGCGAGGCAAAGCGCTTGACAGTGCCAAACTCCGGTGATTACGGTCTTGCGGCCTTCGGTTGCCAGAGTAGCTCAGTGGTAGAGCAGAGGACTCATAAGCCTTTGGTCGGGGGTTCAAATCCCTCCTCTGGCACCAACAAGACGTTGGATGTGAGCGTGCACCGTGATTTTCTCCGGATACCCTGGATACGGTGCAGGACAGGGTGAAAAGCCTAAATTGCAACTACTTACGTGGCGAAGTCGAGGGAGGTCAAGCGAACGAAAGGTTCCAATAGACGGCATCGTAAGTGCTTGAATATCAAGGAGGGCTCTGAGAGACCCGGAGTTTTTTTTGATGGCACCTGGTACCAGAAATCCGGGTTTGGCATTTCTGTTGGAACCTCAAATTGTCAGGACACCTGTGGGCGGTTTGCAGCGCCACTGCGCGGTGGCTGCAGTGCAGGCGCAGGTAGGCTTGGCCGGACAGCACGGCTGTCCAGGAAAGAGATCAGTTCCTCAACTGGAATGCGGCGACGATCTGTGGTCGTCCCGATTTTCCCGGCCTCCATCAGGTTGACGACGTGTTGACTGGTGACGCGCAGAAGGGCGGCCACCTCATCTGGCCGAAAAGAAGAGCGGCCACTAGGAATAGGCAAGCCAGCCACAACGCGGACCTGGTTGGTCACGATTCAGAGGAATCCTTGAGCTTCTGTTTTCGCTGTGACTCGTACAGGGGATCAAACTTCTTGAGGCGTCCTGTTTTCCAATTCACTTGAGCCAAGATCCTCTGCGCTTCCGGCGAGGCTTCATCGATCACTCGGCCTTCCGGCAGGATATTGCCGTTAACGAGTTTCATTTGTCTGTGCTGAGTGGGCTGCGGCGCGAAGCAAGGAACTTTCGTAATTCGGCCAGTTTCTTAGGCTCGAACGTCTCCGGATCGAATGCGTCCAAGAGTCTCCGCGCCTCCGGCGAATTACTATCCAACACTCTACCTTCGATTCTCAACTGCTGCTTCATGCTGAAACAGAAAGACGGGACCGCGGTGCTCCACCTGCACAGATGCTTGCGCCCCTGGCATACGTCCGAAACGACCGAGTGGGTAGGCCGCGATCCCTGCTAATGTTAACTTGGGCCGGCGCCGACGCAAACCCTGTTGCCGGGCCTCTGTCGCGATCACTGCGCGGGTAGAACTCTAACGATTTCTCCTCTGTGGGCAATCTGGAAAAAGGCGAGCCGGCCCGATGAGATCTCGATGCTTAACGCCCCTGAAACAGCAACAAGAACGCCCGGACGGCAATCGCCGACCGGGCGTCTAAGTAGGCAGAGATCTTTTCACATCAATCCAAGCTCGCGCCTCCAACGCTCGCAATTTCTGAGCAATTGGCGACCTCGGTGTTTTGCTGCGGGATCCACCCCAAAGCGGATCGTCTCTCGCGCCTGTTTCTCCCAATCGACCAGAGTTCCAAGCTGGTCCGTTCGATTGAGTTGTCGCAGTGTTCTTATTGTTGCTTTCATAAAGGATACAGCTCAGCGCCGCGCCTTGGGGCGGTTGTGCAAGGTCAGCCAGAGTTGCCGCAGATCCCGGCGAGCAAGACCGCGCCAGTCGGCGACCCCGAACCGATCGGCGGCGATCCGTTTGACGTAAGCCGGCTCGCATTCGTGCTCTATAAACCACGTCCATTGCTCGACTTCCTCCAGCTCCGGATCGAGCCAATACCGCATGGATACAAGATCATCCGGATCAATCAGCAGGCCGCGTTTCTCCGGCCTGCGATAACGCGGCCCGCTGCCAATCAGGCACAGCAACCGCGAGAACTCCTGATTTGTCAGGCCTTTCGTGGATACAAACCGGCCGGCCGCCAGGGCCGTCACAGCGCGGCGCAGATCATCGAGCCCGAGCTGCCCTGCCCCGGCCAGCTCACGGCCGATCTCCCACACCTGGCGATGCAGATCGGACCGGGCCGCGCTGGCGGCTTCATCGCACGCCAGTTGGCCGGCCGTAGTCCGCCAGCCATTGGCGACGCACGTGGCACCCCAACGGCGGCCGTAGAGCTTGAGCTGCTCGGACGTGATCATGCCAGGAGACCCTGTTCGCGAGCGTGAGCAGCGCCCGCCGGGGTGAGCGAGTACGCGGCGGTAATAAGGCCGTCGCGCCTCAAATCCTCGATCACCGGATCGAGCGAGTTTGGGCCGCTCTCCTGCAGATCCAAACCGCAGGCAAGCAGCAAGACCTCCAACGCCTGCCGGCTGACGCCGTGCTTGAACGGCGCGGCGCCGCGCAGGACAAGGCCGCGCAGGATGTGCGATCGAACGGCGTTCACGACTCACCTCCGGGCTGCAGATGCGAAGTGGATCCGGCATCGGTGCCAAAGTGCGCGGCGAGCATATCGACTTTGGCCGCCTCGATCTGAAGAGCGTGACCCAGCTTCCGGTAGGATTTTTCGAGTTCCTCGAAGCAGCACTCGGCGTTGTTGCTCAGGACAGAACGCAACGCGCTGATCTCGGCGACGTATCCTTCGCTCGCAGTCTTCGCTTGGAGCGTGAGCCTGTCCACAACGAGTAAGGCGAAAGCGCAGAGTTGATTGATGGAATCCTCCAAACACTCGATCCGATCCTCTTCGAATAACTCTTGGGCTTGCCGGGCGCGTTCCGACACGTTCCAGCTCCGCACGTCGATCAATCGCTGAGCGAGTTGCCGAAGCTGGTCATCCGGGAGTGATCTGAAAAACTGCAGGAACACGTCCCGCGCCGATGCGTTGTCGAGGAAGTTGGTGACCCAGGCGGCGGTGCCTTCGCAGCCGCCGGCGAATACGCGTTCCAGGATAGGATCGCGCGCCGATGAGGATTGATTTTGCGGTGACTCCGGGCTACGGTCGGCCCGGACCTGACGTTGGTTTTTCTTCACAGATGCCTTTCGTTGGGTCTTCAGCTCTGGCTGTGGTAGCACACGGCCAGGGCCTTTTTGTTTCATTGTTTCCGCTCCTCCTGCTCGACCCATTTCAGCATTTGGAGCGCATATTCGCCGCCCGGCTCTCTGGCACCGGACAGCCACTGGCTGACGCTCGGAAGTGGAACCCCGAGGTGCCTCGCCAGCGCGGCCTTTTTGCCACGCTGCTCGGTCACTCTCTTGATGCGTTCCAAGAGTTGCGTCATCAACCCTTTCACGTTTTTGATATTATCATACTCGGAAACTATGTCCAGCCCTTTTTCAACGCTGCCTTGGGCTAGCGAAAGACTGGGTTGGGCCGAGTTTTCGGCGCGCTGGCGAATCGCCTCAGGCCAAGGCAGCAGCGGCCGCCGGCGCATCAACCGCTGACCCTCCTCCCAAAGGCCAAAGCAAAGGGTCGCGTACTGCTCCGGCGGCAGCGCCTCCCTCCAGGCGGCGAGCGAGCCCTTCAACAAGGTGTCCATGAATCCAGGATCATCTTGCGGGGCTATTTGGATCCGCATGCCACCGCTGTTCGCACGCAAGACTTCCTCATAGCGGTTGGACAAGGCGTCGTCGAAAGCCTTGGAATAGGGGGAATCAACCGGTATTTGGGCAGCCACCGGATCGAACCGCAGATCCATCAGGAGACGCGGATCTCCGAGGCCGGTCGCAAGCCACTTCTCACTTACGATGAACCGGCGACAAAGCCTCAGCGCCAGATCATACCGAATGGCGACCCGGCCCTCTTCATAGCTGGCCAGGCGCTGTCTAGTGATACCCAACTGCTCTGCAAATTCAGCCTGGGAAAGGCGAAGCGCCTCCCGGATCCTCCGGATGCGTCCGCCGATTTGTAGCTCTCTTGCCCGCATGTTCGATTTCATGCCGCAGGATAGCCGCTTGGAAGTTGACATGAAATGGCACGTTCTGCTATTCGTTATCTGTGATGTCGCCACAGCAGAGACGCGTAGAGATCGCCACGGTGCGAGTTGAGCTGGCGCGCCGTGGTTGGGCGATTCGTGAATTGGCAAGTCGAATCGGATTGAACCCAAGGTACGTCTCAAACTTGCTCTGCGGCAATACCAGGAGCCGGATAGCCGAACTGAAGATCAACACCGCCCTTGGAATGCCTATATTCGAAACCGATAACCCCAATGAAAAGAAATCCCGTTGAAGTCTTATTGTCCAGGCTTGAGGCGCTGGCTTCAGACCTGATGAATCTCCAGGCTGCCGGACCGGCAATCAGCTCCGAGATCGCCAAGATCGAGCAGGATCTTAGCAACATGGCCCCTGCATCCTTCAGTGGATCCGACGCCTTGCCACCGGAACACGCTCAAAGCGCGTCCCGGCTGGCGGCCCTCCGGCAAAAGCTCTCGTTGTTGCCTGGTGTGATCCGAAATTGCGAGGGGAAATTCGCCGCTGTCGAACGGGAACTGACTGCGGCCGTGGAAACGGAAGAGACACGTCTCCGAAAGCTCGCGATGGAACTGCGCGAAAAGGAGCGCCAACATGTGTCGTCTGAAATGCTGCCGAAGTTAGGGGACTCCCAGCGCAACAGGAAAGCCGTTGAAGAGGTTGTTCGCGGCTCAGAACCCTCCGTGGCATTGAATGATCTGTATCTCACCGGCTCAAACAACCTTGCGGCCAATCCCGCTGCAGCCGCCCGGCACCTTATCTTGATTCGGAAGAGACTGGAGGCATACCAAACCGAAGCAAACCGCAAACCCGCGACCACATGAGCAAGCGCCATTCGCAGTTTGTTGAAGCCGTGAACGCTCTGATGGCTTCACAGAATCTCACCTGGGATGCGGCCTGGAACGAGGTCCGGCGCCGCCAGCCGGAGCTTTACCGCGGCATGACCGCCGCGGTCAACGAACTGCCGCCGAAGTCGGAAGTATCGGCCGATGGCCAGCGGTTAACGCCGGACTGGCCGGTTCCTCCGCAAATATTGGCGGCGCTCGGTCTGCCCACTTCGGCGACCGAGAAGCAATTCAGGGTTTGGAAGCTCGCTGAACAGGTGAAGAGCATCGAGCCCGAGATCGCCGCGAAGATCCTAGTTACCCTCGTCCGCTTTCAGCAGCTCACCCAGGGGTCGAAGTTCGATCAAACATGGGCCGCATTGGAACGTCATTTCCCCGATCTGTTCGCCGCGCTGGACCGGATCGGCCCGGCCGCATCCAAGCCGGCGCAGGAGGCAGCAAACGAAGCAGCCGGCGCCGATATCCGCATGGGGATCGGGCCGGTTCAATACGCGGCCGTCCGAAAATCCTGAGATGCCGGCGAGACTCACACAACCCACTTTTGCGGCGGCTGCATTGGCGGCATTGCTTGATGTGCCGGGAACAGCTACTGCAGCGGGGAGGGCCGTCCATTCTCTCCCCGCATCTCTCTCAACACCAAAGAACGTATGACACCAGAAACACACCCCAAAGAAGGCGAAGGCAGCGCCGCGCTGACCGCGCAAGAGATTCACGAAACGCTTTACGACGGAGTGGACGTGCCAGTGATCCACAAGGACGGCCGGCGCGAAGTAGTGAAGGTCCGGAAGGTTCCGCGCTCACAGATGGCGCAGTATTCAATGCTGATCGGCGGCGGCGACGAAACCGCCGAATGCGCCTTCTACTGCGATCGCGATCAGGCCTGGGCGAACAGCCTCGATGATGACTCGTTTGACCACGTGCTGGAGGAGGGCCAGCGCCTAAATTTTACCAGTTTCGCGCGCTGGTTCGAGCGCCAGGCGCGCAAGCTAAAGGTTGTCGAAGGACAGCAGCAGACGTTGGCGATGGCGGCCGACTTGATGCAGAGCAACCCGGCCCTGAGGACATTGCTCGGCTCCACGAATGGCTCATCAGCCAGGGGCACCGAGACGCCGATCTCTGGTCGTACAGCCCCGCAAAACTGAGGCTGCTGGCCAGAGTAGCAGCGGAGCGGGAGCAGCGCGAAGCGGCTGCAGCGGACCTGCGGCTGCTCCAGGTGATCACAGCAGCGGGCGGGCTCTTCAAGGGCGGCGATGCCGGCAGGCGCGCGTTCGAGCAGTTCGAGCGGATGTTGACCGAGAGACTTCGCGTGCCAGCTGAGCGGCCGGACATGCGAGAAGCGGGCGCACGTAAACGCAACCGAAAAACCTAATGGCGAATACGACGATCCAATTAGTACTGGAGGGAGTTGACCAGGCGAGCAATACCGTCAAGAAGGTCAACACCGAAGTCTCTCGCCTGGGGGCAACTGCCCAGGCCGCCTCCGCCCAGACCGCGAAGATGACGCAGACGGTCAGCACGGCGGCCGTGCAGACCGGGAAGCTGACGCAGACAGTCAGCGCCGCCGGCAACGGCCTGCGCGCGATGAGCGGCGTGCTGATCCTTGTGGGAGGCCAATCGTTCCCCAAATTCACGATGGCCGCCGTCGTCGCGCAGCAGGCCGCATCTGGCGTGGCTGCCGCAGCAAAAGCCACAGGCGCGTCCCTGGCGACGATCGCGCCGATCGCAATCGCCGCCACGGCCGCCGTTGCGGGCCTCACATTGAGCTTTCAGGACTTGTGGAACCAGCAGAATAAGCTTGCTCAGACAAAGGGTCTCAGCATCGCGCAATTCCACCTCAACAACTTCATCACCGAGCTGGACCGGGCCGGGAAACTCACACGCGAGCAGTCGAGTAAACTGATGACCGAGGTGAATCGGGCGGCAGACCTTCAAGCGCTCGAAAAGGTCCGCAACCAGATTGAAGCGATCGGAAAGGCACGGCAGCCGGCGTCGGAGTTGCACCAACTGCAGTTCCAGCTCAAGGCATTGGCGGCTGAATACCAGATCATGGCCGCCAACCAGGACACGTGGGCCGCAAGGGGAATTGAGGGCGCGGACGTCATGGAGAACAACCTGCGGCGGCAAGCGGGGATCCTCGATCAAATCAATGTTGTGCTGCAGGGGCAACAGCGAGAGCTGCAAAAGAAGCTCAACCTGGATGATGAGGCCATTCGCAAAACCAAGCAGTGGCTTGAACTGCAGGAACAGATCGATGCGAACACGGCCGCGGCCGCGCAGCTCCGGCAGAGGGCGCGCGGACCCGCTGCGGCTGCCCCTGGCGCTGTCC
>Ga0209508_1001011_pt1 | contig 23936 bp, 23 predicted proteins | sample AD_UKC129_MetaG_FD_184427 | JGI IMG/M metagenome (GOLD analysis project Ga0209508, IMG submission 184427) | Active sludge microbial communities of municipal wastewater-treating anaerobic digesters from Canada - AD_UKC129_MetaG (SPAdes) (version 2) | ecosystem: Engineered > Bioreactor > Anaerobic... | reverse complement strand
CCCAGTATATTCTCTATAGCTATTATCCCCTGATGAGAGGCTAGATGTGCAAATAGGGCTATGCCTGTCACATCTCCTATCGCATATATATTTGGAACATTTGTCTTCAGATACTCATCAACCTCTATATAACCTCTGTTATTTGTTTTTATCCCTGCATTTTCCAGCCCAAGCCCATCTGTGTTTGGTTTTCTTCCCACCGCAACCAGAACCTTTTCAGCCCTTAACAATTCTCCACTTTCCAGTATTACTCCGTCTTCTGTTATCTCTTTTACGGTATTATTCAGGTATAGTTTTATCCCTTTCCTTTTGAGAACCCTTTCCAGAGTCTTTGATATCTCTTCATCCTCATTGGGGACAACTCTGGACATCATTTCTACGATACTTACATCTGCTCCCATATCCTTATAGAAGGTGGCAAATTCCACCCCTATAGCTCCTGCCCCTATTATTACAATCTCTCCGGGTATATATGGTGTGGATAAGGCGTAATCGCTGGATATAACCCTGTCATTATCTATCTTGAGATTCCCTATACTCGTTATTGGAAGAGAGCCGGTTGCTATTATAATTACATCTCCAGAGATTATCTCCCCTGTAGATATCTGCACCTCTCTTTGACTTACCAGTCGAGCTTTTCCTTTTACTAGCTTCACTCCTCTTGTCGATAACAGATACTCTACCCCTTTTACCAGTTGATTTACAACCTGGTCCTTTCTATTGAAGATCTTATTAATATCTATTTTATAATCTCCGACCTCTATTCCGAAGTCATTGGGGGATTTTATATCCACCAGCTTTTCACTTGCAGATAGAAGCGCCTTGGTTGGGATACAACCTCTATTAAGACACACACCTCCAACTTTATCATCTTCTATCAGTGTTACGTTAAGCCCCAGCTGAGCCCCTCTCAGTGCAGCTACATACCCTCCTGGTCCTCCGCCAATTATGACTACATTCATTCTTCCAACCTCCTTTTCTCAGTGACTATTATATCCATCTTTTCATCCCACTCATCGGTGAACTCCTCTTCTATTATCTGAAATTCATAGGCAAGACCTATTTTTAATACGTTGTCCGGGAGAGATTTCAGAAAACGATCGAAATGCCCTTTTCCGTGACCTATCCTGTAAAGTTTTGTATTGAAAGCAATTCCTGGTACTATAATTACCTCAATTTTGGATGTGTCATAAGGGATGTTACTGGCTGGTTCCAGAACGTTAAAGGTGCCCGGAGAAAGTTCATCCAGACTCCTTATCCTTACAGAGATTATATCTTCCCCTGATACTTTTGGTACTAAAAGTATCTTATTATCTTCCAGAACCCTTCTCAATATCTTAAAGGTTGCTACCTCTCTGGGAAGGCTTACATAGCTCATAATTACATTATACGGTTCTACTATCTTTAATACCTCATCCTGTATTATATCTCCCCATCTATCTAATAGCTCTCTTGGATATGAATCAAAGAGCCTCTTTATTCTTCCTCTTATCTTTAGTTTGGTTATGTTCATTTTTTATTACTCTGGATATTATAAGCGGTGATTAGATTCTTCATCAGCATAGCCACTGTCATTGGACCGACCCCACCCGGGACCGGAGTTATAAGAGAGGTTATGCTTGCCACCTCTTCAAAATCCACATCTCCGACCAGTTTGTTTTCTACTCTATTTATCCCCACATCTATCACAACTGCCCCCTCTTTTACCATATCTTTAGTGATAAATCTGGGCTTACCCACGGCAACAACAAGTATATCCCCTTCAGATGTCTCTCTCTTAAGGTCAGTAGTTTTTGAGTGACAGATGGTTACTGTTGCATCCAGCGAGAGTAAAAGATGTATCAGTGGCTTCCCAACGAGATTACTTCTACCTACGATTACTGCCCTCTTTCCCCTTACATCTATCCCTTCTCTCTTTATCAATTCTACTATGCCCAGTGGGGTGCAAGGTATTAATCTGGGTCTGCCACTTACCAGTCTTCCCATATTATCGGGATGAAGTCCATCTACATCCTTAAGCGGGTCTACAGAAGAAATGATCTCAAAAGAGTCCAGATGTTCCGGTACTGGAAGCTGGACAATGATACCATTTATGGACTTATCCATATTAAGTTCCTCTATGCTCGATTTTAGCTCTTCTCTGGAGACACTGGATGGAAATCTAACCAGCCTATAACTTAAATTTAATCTCTTGCATGCCCTTTCCTTATTCCTCACATAGACGAGAGAGGCAGGGTCATCCCCTACAAGTACCACTGCCAGTCCAGGCTTATCACCGAGCCTGTCAACCTCTTCTTTGAGTTCTTTATAGATATCTTCTGCTATACTTTTCCCATCTATTATTCTTGTCATCTATTCCTCCAAACTACTGCTCTTCTTCTTCAAATCTTTCTATCTCTGACATTAATATCTCTTCTACCGTTAAGTTCTTAACCTTACTCTTATATAATTGTCTTCCTAACAGATTATCTCCCCTTACCCATCGTTCTTCAGGTTTATCTTTCAGAATATTGTAAAACCTGTTTACCTGAGCACTCAGATAATCTGCTCTGTGTACGGTCTCAGCCTCGAGGGTCATTGGTAATACAGGAGAACCGGTAGAATAGTCTCCATGATGACTGAGTATTATATGTGACAGCTGTTGCAGGTAAGAAGGGTTAAAGTTATTTATATTTCTAGCCCTTTCATTGACCACTATAGCCCCTATGAATATATGTCCCAGTAATCTACCTTTAGTGGAGTATTCTATCTGAGTGCTGTATGTTAATTCCTCCACCTTTCCTATATCGTGTAATATGGAACCGGCTATTAACAGGTCTTTGTTTATCTCAGGGTACATCTCCCCTGCTACCATGGAGATTCTGTATACCTCCCAGGTATGTTCTATCAATCCACCTATATACGCATGATGAATTACCTTTCCTGCTGGAGCAAGGAGAAATTTATTAACAAATTTTTCGTCGTATAAGAATGATCTGAGTAGCTCTTTTATACCTGGATCCTGTACCTCATCGGTCTTTTTCTTTAATTCACCCAACAAGGCGAGTGAATCTCTTGGACTTTGTGGGATAAAATCTCTAGGGTCAAAATGACTGGCTGGAGTCAGTCTATCCAGTGCTATCTCGATATTATTGTTGTATATTATGACCCTTCCACTAACCTCATAAACTGTCCCGGTAGATACCTCTCCACCCTCATAGTCCCATCTTCTGGCCAGTATAGAACCTGTTTTATCTCCAAGCGTAAGGGTAAGAGAGCTTTTCCCATTCTTACTCATCCCCAATGATTTCTTCAGGACAACAAATGGAACCCCATCCAGTTGAATTCCTTCTTTTAACTGTGAGATATAGTATCTCTTCATCTTGGATACCATGCCATTGCCTTTGCAGTATATCCTACCCCGGTATTTCCCAGTCTATCCAGTACTATTACCCCGAATTCTATCCCTCTATATTTTGATTCTTCTACCACCATATCCACCGCCGTTTGAGCTGGAAATTGTCTCAGTAATATGTCTATCTTTTTGGCAAGACCGAACTTTATTATATCCTCCCCAAATCCGGTGGCTGATATTCCTCCCCAGAACGAGGCATAGGTACCTGCCCCTATGATAGGACTATCTCCTATCCTCCCTGGAATTTTCCCCCTGATCCCACCGGTAGATGTCCCGGCAGATATCAGTCCTCTTTTATCCATAGCTACTGCCCCTACCGTATCTGTGGATATGCTGTAAGGAGATTCTCTGGGGGTAAGTGGAGGAAGATTGAATTGTTCGGCAAATCTTTCCGCTCCCTCTCCAACCAGCATTACATGGGAGGTTTCTTCCATAACTAATCTTGCCAGGCGTATTGGATTTCTTATTGTCCTTACCCCTCCAACAGCTCCAGCCCGTCCATCTGAGGTCATAATACTTGCATCCATCTCTATATAACCTTCCTTATTTGGAAAGGAACCCGTACCAGCATCAAAAACTCCGGTATCTTCTATAAGACTTATAACCTTTTCTACAACTGATAACGAGTCCCATCCTTCTTTCAGAAGATTATACCCTGATTGCCATATCTCTTTTAGATTCTTCTGATATATTCCCAGAGTGTCACTCGAGATATCGCCAGCCCCTCCATGTACTATAAGCTTAACAGATTTCATTTGAGATAAACCTCCTTAATGCCCTGACTATTGTCATAGTCAGGAAACTGTACAGAGGAATCAGTATTGCCTGAGATATAATAGCAGGAATAAGAATCGGCTCCAATGGTATCCCAAATATCCACTTTAAAGAGAGAGGTGTCAGTATGACTGAGGTGGTGATCTGGGATATCATTATAGCCAGTAGATAATCTACAAAAGATAGGTCTTTTCTGTGGAGGCAGATTAATCCAGGCAATAGTCCTCTTAACATCGAAATAATTGTAAATACAGGTACATAGGGTCCTATAGGATTTATGAAATATCCTATTATATCAGAAATAATACCGCATATAGCTCCATCTACAGGACTGAAGAGGAGTCCTGCGACTATAATTGGTAATGGTCCAAAGCCTATCCTTACCCCTTCTATCCCGCCTACTGGTATTCTCAGAGAGAAAACTCTGGTAAGGACAATACTTAATCCTGATAAAAGGGCTATATATATTATCCTTCTGATATTCACCTTATTTCCTCCGTGCATTTTTATACTACTGATTATAGCATTATTTTGATATAATATATTTGATTCTAAAAGAGAGAGGTGATAATCTTGTCTAAAGTTTATAATATTGGGATAGCAGGTTTGAATCATGACCATATCTGGGGTCTTCTTAAGGGCTGGATCAGTCAGCCTAACGTGAGAATAGTGGGGATAGCAGAATCTCACGAGCCACTTAGAGAAAGAGCCAGAAAAGATTTTGGAGTAGATAAATTTTATGACACCTATGAAGAGTTGCTAGATGGAGAAAAATTAGATATACTTCAAATCGCCTGTGAGAACAGTAAACATGCAGATATCACAGAATACGCTGCCTCAAAAGGGATAGATATCATCGTTGAGAAGCCTATGGCTGAGAGCTATGAGAGTGCATTAAGGATGTTTAATGCCGCCACGAAAAATAAAATAAAGCTTATGATAAACTGGCCTACTAACTGGAATCTTTCAATCAGGAAGGCTCTGGAGACAGCCAAAAGTGGCGGGATAGGTAGAGTCTTTCAGTTTAAGTATAGGGCTGGGCACAAGGGACCAAAAGAAATTGGATGCTCAATCTATTTTTATAGCTGGCTCTACGATCCAGAGAGAAATGGAGCAGGGGCATATATGGATTTTTGTGGATATGGAGCTCATATGGCTGGATATCTGCTGGGGAGACCTTTGAGTCTCTTAGCCACTGGTAAAAACCTTGTAAGGGATTATATACCAGCCGAGGATAATGCGATACTTGTAATGGAGTACGATAAGGCTATGGCTATAGCCGAGGCTACCTGGAGTCAGATTGGTCCTGGACCCAGTGAAAATCCAGTACTATACGGAACTGAAGGGAGTATAGCCGTGACAGGAGGAGGGGTAATCTTGTACCTTGATGAAAAAGAACCTCAAATCTTACCAGTAGAGGCTCCTCCCCCATTTGCAAGAAGTGCAGTTTCTTATTTTTTACACTGTGTAGAAAACGATATAATGCCGGAAGGACTCTCCAGTCCTGAACTTGCTCTACAGACACAGAAGATTCTGGACCTTGGATTGGAGAGTATGAGGTTGAAAAAAGCGATAGCTGTTGAGTAAACGATAAGAGCCCTGATAACTATCAGGGCTCTCCTACAAGTTCTCTCCTTAGAAACTCAAAAGCCTTCCTTCCACTTATCTGATGTCTTCCCTCGAATATATCTGTGTCGAATCTCTCCGGGACGCCTAAAAGTTCGTATACTCTTCTTACCTTTGATATAGCAAATTCAGTTGCTTTTATGGGAAATATATTATCCTTAGTTCCACTCTCCACCAGGAGGGACCTCGGGGCTATAAGTCCTGCTATATCATACATCTCTGCATACTTCAGTATCCCTGGCACATAGTTACATTCACAGTGATGTATGGAGAGTATGCTATCCTTAAATGTGTTCAGATATCCGCTTACCACCGCTGCTTTTATCCTTTCATCAAGTGCCGAGGAGAAGAGTGCTGTCATACCTCCTCCAGAGATACCCATAACACCTATGGAGTTCCTGTTAACCTCTTCTCTGGTCTCCAGATAGTCTATTGCTCTCATTATGTCCCATACCCTCATCCCCAGAACAGTTTTACCGAGTAACATCGCCCAGAAAGAGACCTTTCGGCAGGACGACTGATATTTATCCCTTTCAATATCTTCTGGCTCTCTCCTCTCTCCAAAACAGGACTGTTCAATGGCAAAAGTAACAAGACCGCTCTTTACAAGTGAGATGCCAAAATCCTTCTGATAACCATCGGGGATGGACCTTTCTGTCCCATCTTCCCAGATACCTACAATATCATCCTTTCCATAGCCATGTCCATGAAGCGCTATTACCCCTGGAGCTGGTAATCTTGTCTCTTTGGGAATTAACAGATACCCAACAACACTCACTTTAGGTGCACTATTGAATATCACTCTTTCCCTGGTATAATCTTTGAATTCTTTTCTCTCCAACACTTCAGGTTCTAAGAGAATTCTATCGGTAAATCCTCCTAGAAGTTCTATCAGTTTTTCTTTCAAGCTTTCTCTCCAGACCTTCCACTCCTCTACGGTCTGAGCCTTAAATTCATAGACTCTCCCCTCATCGTAGAGAGCTAGAAATGGTTCAACAGGACGAAGATATCGCATCTTCTCAGCCTCCTTATAAATGTTTCTTATTATTCTACCACCTTTTCTATCAGAGTTCCTAATTTGACGATACTTGAGTATTGGGTTAAAATAATTATGGTATGGGAAAGGACATTAATGATAGAAGTATTAAATTGGAGGAGACTGCCCTTGCCCTGTTCACATTTTTTATAGGTATAGGGGGCGGTTTATTCAGTCCCTTTATATATATCTTCTATAGATTGTTTCTGATAAAGAACTGGCACTTAAAGTTTGATCTGTATTCTATCCTGCTTCTTATAGGGTTTCTGATGTCTGTTATCTTTTCTGAATATAGGATATTTTCACTGCAGAATTTTCTGGTCTTCTTCTTTATGTATATCGTATATTCTCTTCTGAGAACCAGTAATATAACCAGAGAAAGCTCAGATAGGATCTTTGACTACTGGTTGTTTGGTTCAACTCTACTTGCCTTTGGAGGAATGGTTGGATACCTCTATAGCGGTGTCTATGCAGACACACCATTCATGGGTAAGAATGGAATAGGAACTTTACTGGCTACCGCTGTGCCAATATCTCAGGTAAAATTATGCTGTAGAGGAATACCTTACGATTATCTATCGTTTATCCTTATAACTGCCACCCTTCTATTAAGTATGTCTCAGGGGGCATGGATTGGGTTATTCTTAGCGGAAATACTTTTGTTTGTCTTTGGAGATAAAAAAATAAGGAAGAGCATACTTGTTCTTGCTCTCCTTCTAATAGTACTGTTTTTTATCTTTTCAGTGCATTCTTTTGCCACTGGAAATAGATTTCTTGATTTCTTCTATACAAGGCTGGATATGACCTCTAATTCCAAGGTTGACAGGATATATATCTGGAGGTCCAGTATAAAGATGTTTCTTGACCATCCCATAACCGGGGTAGGTCTTGGAGCATTCTCTTTAGAATATCCAGACTATGTACTTCCTGGAGCTCGCGAAATTGTAGTCTCTTTCGCCCATAATCTTCCATTAAATCTCCTTGTGGAGACCGGTATACTGGGCTTTCTGACCTTTTTCTCATTTTTGATCTATCTCTACAGGAGATGTTTATCTTCCCTTAAGATCAGCAAAGACAACTTTTATCTGATGCTCCTTGCTTCTCTTACAGCTTATATAGGGCATCAGCTATTTGATGGAACTATGTGGTCTCTTCATATTGGGATAGTCTTCTGGTTATTGGGAGCTCTTATATTAAACTTCGATGAGAAGTCCTAAGGTCCTTTATCTTCTTCCCTACTTTGAATTGGGAGGAACAGAGAGACATCTGCTGGAGTTGGCGAGAATGGCAATTGGCGATTTCTCTATCCTGGTAGTTTCTCCCGGTGGTGATGGAGTTTCTCTGCTTGAGGAGTATGGGATTCCTCATATAAAGGTTCCAACACTTACTCTTTTTAATATCTTAAAATACAGGAGTATTATAAAAAAACTGATACTGGAATTCAGACCTTATATAATCCATATACATGGAGCTCATGAGCTGGTATTTATAGTAAAAAATCTCTTCCCCGATATCCCTGTAATATTTACCTCACACGGATATGCATCGAACTTCCCATTGCTTGATTACACCCTGTCAGCTGATATATGTGATAGATATTCAGATAAGGTAATTGCTGTCTCTGAGTATGAAAGAGGACTTCTTTTAAAGAGAGGATTAAAAGATAGTAAGGTCTGTACCATATACAATGGTATCTCACCTGTGGAGGGTAATCTGCACCTGTCCCTTCCCAGAGATGTATCTTTTAAAATAGTTACTGTAGCCAGATTGACTAGAAAGAAAGGGATAAAATATCTTATAGAAGCCTTTGGTCTTATATCTAAAAAATATAAGGATACAGGATTATTTATAATAGGTGAGGGAGAAGAGAGGAAATACTTGGAGAAATTAGTCGGCAGGTTGAATCTGAGAAATGTCTTTTTTCTGGGGAAGATACCTGATGCTGGTAAATATCTAAATAACTTTGATATTTTTGTCCTGCCATCCCTCTCTGAATCGTTAGGTATATCAATTATCGAAGCGTATGCGGAAAAGAGGGCGGTTATAGCAACAAAAATTGGTGGTATTCCAGAGTTAATTGTAGACGGTGAGACTGGTCTTTTGGTTGCGCCGGGAGACAGTTATGCCCTGGCTGATTCTATAGAGAAACTTATATTGGACAGGGCTCTCAGAGATAGACTTGCCTATAGTGGTTATAATAGATTTTTAGGATATTTTACTTCAGAGAAGATGTATGAGAAGACATTAAATGTATATAAAAGTTTCTTATGAAAGGAGGATAAACAAATTGGTCTATGTCTTACAGGATACTTTATATCCTTCCCTATATGAATCTGGGGGGAACAGAGGTTCACACCGTTGAGTTAATAAAGGGTATTAGAGATGAGTATGATGTATTACTGGCAGGACCGGATGGTCCTGGTATTTCTCTACTGGAAGAGAATGATATATCTTATACCAGCCTTCCTGGACTTACTCCGTATAACATAAAGGTCTATAAGGATATCTTATCGAGGATAATAAGGGATTATAAACCAGATTTAATCCATATACAGGGGAGATATGAACCTGTACTCTTCAGTAAGAAGATTTCTCCCTCCACTCCGGTTATTCTGACCTGTCATGGATATGGAAATGCAGTTTCCCCCTTTGACTATATGTTTACTGCGATAACAGGAAATAGATGGGGAGATAGAGTGATTACAGTATGTAACTATGATAAAGAACTTTTATTAAAATTTGGCTTAAATCCCGAGAAGGTATCCTTGATATACAATGGGATTTCTTCTATAGATGAGAGAAAACCTCTGCCTTACAGTATAAGCCTGAAGATAGGTACGATTGCTAGTCTTATTAAAAGAAAAGGTATCAGTTATCTCATAGAGGCTATGAGTCTGATTATAGAAAAATTTAACGATGTGAGCTTATTTATAATAGGGGAGGGAAAGGAAAGGATAAGTCTTGAAAGTCTTGTAAATCAACTCAATATAAAAAATCATGTCTATTTTCTTGGAGGGTTACCCAAAGCGAGATGTTATATCTGTAACTTTGATATTTTTGTTCTACCATCACTTTTTGAGTCTTTACCGGTATCGATTATCGAAGCGTATGCGGAAGGAAGACCGGTTATAGCCTCTAGAGTTGGTGGGGTTCCTGAACTTGTGATAGATGAAGTAACTGGCATACTGGTTCCGCCCAAAGATAGTCAGATATTAGCTAAAGCTATAGAAAGACTTATAGAGGATAGGGATCTGAGAGAAAGACTTGCCAAGAATGGTTATAATAGATATTTAGAGGATTTTACATCTTCTGCTATGGTAGAGAAGACCCGTATAGTATATAGGGATGTCCTGAAATGAAGATACCGGTTATAGTTATTGGCGGTCCCACCGCTTCTGGTAAGACACAGCTGGCTATTGATTGGGCTCTCAGACTTGATGGAGAGATAATCTCTTGTGATTCAAGACAGATATATAAGTTTATGGATATAGGTACCGCAAAACCCACATTGGAAGAGAGAAATCTTATACCACATCATCTTGTGGATTTAATATATCCGGATGAGACCATGACCGCTGGAGAATTTCAGAAGCTGGCAAGAGAGATTATTAAAGATATACATTCCAGAGAGAAGGTTACGTTTTTGGTTGGTGGGACTGGATTATATATAAGATCAGTTATAAGGGATATTGTCTTTCCACCTAAGGTGGATGAATACTACAGGAAATTCATAAAAGATAGAATTAATAGAGAAGGCTTGGGCAGTGTTTATAATGAACTCTGTAAAATTGACCCTGTAACTGCTGGTAAGATAAGTTTCAATGATGAGATAAGGATAACCAGGGCTCTTGAGGTTTATTATGCCACCGGAACTCCGATTTCCTTTTATAGAAAGGGAATAGATGTAGATTACCCTGAGTATGAGGTGATTTATCTGGTATTAAATCCTCCAAGAGACATACTTTACAGAAGGATTGAAGAGAGGGTAGATAAGATGATACAATTAGGGCTAGTGGAGGAAACCAGACATTTACTGGATATGGGATATAGTCCTGAACTTTCGTCCTTGCAAACACTGGGATATAGAGAGATAATAAAGTACCTGAAAGGTATGTATGATTTGGAATCTGCTGTAGAAGAGATAAAGAAAGAGACCAGGCGATACGCTAAGAGACAGTCTACCTGGTTCAGGAATGAGATAAGGGTTAGACTTATTACTTATGAGGAGGCTGAAGATGTATTTCGTGAAATCTCACGGTATAGGAAATGACTTTGTTATTCTGGAGGATGCTGGGGACTTTGAAATCAGCAGTCTGGCTAAACTGCTCTGTGACAGGCACTTTGGGGTAGGGTCTGATGGATTATTGATATATGAGGATTCAAGCCTGGTAGACTTCAGGATGAGGATGTTTAACCCGGACGGTTCAGAAGCTGAAATGTGTGGTAATGGGATACGCTGCATTACTCTGTATGCCTATAAGAGGAATCCAAAGAGAAACTTCAAGGTAGAAACCAAAGCTGGTATTATAGATTGCGAGATTACCTCGACCGAGCCATTCAGAGTCAGAGTAAATATGGGGCATCCCAGAGATATACGACATCACTCTGTATCTATAGATGATAAGATATTTAATCTCACTCTTGTCTCTATGGGAAATCCACATGCGGTGAATTTTGTTGAAAGCGTTGACAGTGTACCTCTTAAAGATTGGGGTCCCAAGATAGAAAACCATCCTGATTTTCCGAACAGGACAAATGTTGAGTTTGTTCAGGTACTGGATAGAGGACATATAAATGTAAGGGTTTGGGAGAGAGGGGCAGGGGAAACTCTTGCCTGTGGAAGTGGTGCCTGTGCGGTTACAGTGGCAAGTATAGTGAACAATTATACAGATAGATATGTGGAGATAACGCTTCCTGGTGGCAAACTCAATATAGAGTGGGATGGAGAGAGGGGGATTTTTATGGAAGGTCCTGCTGAAGAGGTATTTACTGGAGAGCTGGATAGAAATTATATAGAATCTAGATTAACGGAGGTAAAAGATGATTAGAAAGGCAAAGAGACTGGATAATATCCCACCCTACTTGTTTGCAGAGATAGATAAGAAAAAGGAGGAGGCTGTAAAAAGAGGTGTGAAGGTTTTAAGCCTTGGTATAGGAGACCCTGATCTACCGACCCCTCCTCACGTGGTTTCTGCTCTCTATGAATCTGCAAAGATTGTTAGCAATCAAAAATATCCACCTTATGAGGGAACTAAAGAATTCAGAAAAGCAGTCTCTGACTGGTATGAGAAGAGATTTAATGTCACCCTGGACCCTGAGAGGGAGGTCCTCACCCTCATAGGGTCAAAAGAGGGGATAGCCCATATCTTCCTGGCGTTTGTTGACCCTGGGGATATAGCCCTCATACCTGACCCAGGATATCCGGTATATAAAGTAGCCACCATATTGGCTGGTGGTACACCATATACGTTTCCTCTAAAACCTGATACGTATCTTCCGGACTTTTCCAGCATCCCGGAAGATGTCGCCCATAAGGCAAGGATAATGTTTCTGAACTATCCAAATAACCCGACAGCAGCAGTAGCAGATATGTCTGTATTTGAGGAGGCAGTAGCTTTTGCAAAAAAATATGATATTGTTCTCTGTCATGATAATGCATATTCAGAGATTACATTTGATGGTTTTGTCGCTCCAAGTATCCTGGAGGTCAAAGGTGCCAAAGATATAGCAATAGAGTTTCACTCACTCTCCAAGACATACAATATGACAGGATGGAGGATAGGGTTTGCTGTCGGTAATAGAGATATAATAGATGGTCTATCTATAGTAAAGACAAATGTTGATTCTGGTGTTTTTATAGCCATTCAATCTGCAGGGGTAGCTGCATTTAAAGGACCACAGGATGTGGTCGAAGAGAATAAAAGGATTATAGCCAGGAGACGGGATATCTTTATTGAGGGATTGAAGAAGCTTGGATGGGATATAAAACCGCCAAAGGGTACATTCTATCTATGGGCTCCTATCCCTAAAAACTTTAAATCTTCTATAGAGTTTGCCGGTTATCTTCTGGACAAGACAGGTATAGTTGTTCCTCCAGGTATAGGTTATGGAGAAAATGGTGAAGGATACTTCCGTATTGCTCTCACAGTTGATGAATCTGTCTTGAAAGAGGCACTGGACAGGATGGAATCAGCCGGGATAAGGGGAGACTAGTGAATCCAGAAGATCTTTTGGAAGAGGCAGAGTCGGTTTGCAGCAATAAGATAAGGAAAATCAGGGAGATAACCAGGAAAAACGAGCTTAAAGTCCTTTCTGCCTTTCTAGATGCCGGAATAGATGAGTATACTGTCTCTTTTGTGGGAACAGGTTATGGGTATGGAGATAGGGGGAGGGATGCCCTTTCCAGGGTCTTTTCCCTTTCTCTATCCGCAGAGTCTGCCATAGTACTGCCCCAGATAATCTCAGGAACTCACGCAATCTCCAGTGCACTGTTTGCTCTTCTGAGACCGAAAGACAGGATACTGTCCCTTACCGGCCCAGTTTACGATACGCTGGAGAAGGTCATAGATTCATTGAAAGAGTGGGAGATAGGATATCAGGAGATCCCATTTGAACATAGATTGGATACCGATTATATTGATAGCTCAGTAGAAATTCCCCCAAAACTCATATTTATACAGCGTTCCTGCGGTTATAACTGGTCCAGGAAGTCTCTAACTATAGATGAGATAAATGAATTGATTCTTAATATAAAGCGCATATTTGATGAAAGTATTATACTCGTTGACAATTGTTACGGAGAATTTGTAGAAGATAGAGAACCTCTAGATGCAGGTGCTGATATTATTGTCGGGTCTTTAATTAAAGGGGTGGGAGGAAATCTCGCACCTACAGGTGGATATATAGCCGGGAAAAAAGATGTAATAGATAGGATAGGATCAACCGTTACCGCTCCAGGACAGGGAAGGGATATTGGTCCTACATTGGGACTTCAGAAGGATATACTTCAGGGATTGCTCTTTGCTCCTCACTTTATAGGGGAATCTTTGACAGGTCTGACAATATCTTCCTATATTTTAGAACATATGGGTTTTAAGACTCTACCAGAGTGGAATGAGGATAGGGGAGATGCTGTATTGAGAGTGATTCTGAATAATGAAAAAAGCCTTATAAACTTCTTACAGGGGATACAGAGTTCCTGTCCTGTAAATTCTATGTATAAGCTAGAGCCTCAGGAAATTCCAGGTTATCCTGCCCCAGTGATCCTGGCAGGAGGAGGTTTTGTTCAGGGCTCTACCGGGGAGTTTAGTGCGGATGGTATATTGAAGCCTCCCTATGTTGCTTTTATTCAGGGAGGTTACTCTTCTAATCTGGTAACTTTTGGTATAATTAAAAGTATAAAGAAGATTTTAGAGGAGGGTTAAATGAGGAAGAGTTTAAGTATTACCGTGGTAATTTTAATTCTTTTTGAACTTGTCCCAGCAAGTGTATATGCTTCTCAGAATAAGCTGAGGGTGGGTTTTTTTGGCGTATTCCTGAATAATAAAGAAGAGCCGTCTCTCAGCAGTATGGTCAGCCCTATGTTCTCTGATAGTAAATTCTTTGTCTGGGAGAAGATAACTAAAGATACTCCAACATCAAGCTTCTGGGGTGTGGCAAGGATTGATGCAAAGTTTCAGCATAATTCTAATAGTGTCTCTGGCAGGTTTACCTTATATATAAAAGAGCCTTCCACTAATGTTGATCTGTTTGTCCTTGATGCTACAGGAGTGAGCTCTACTTTTTCTGGAATGGTGGTGGATTGGAGTTCTTTTGAAAAGGAAGCTCTTCTTAATGGTCTATCAGTCCTTTCAAGGAGGCTTGAAGATTTATGGAGGAGTAACAGTATAGTTATCTATTCTGAAGGAAAAGTCTTCGAATGTGATATGGGAGAGTTAGTCGGCATAGTTGAGGGAAGTTATCTGAGTGTATTCAGAGATGACAGGCTTATAGCTAAAGGTAAGGTTACAAGTTTAGAAGAAAAAAAGTGTAGGGCAGAGATTATATATAGTTCTGGGGATAAATCTCCCATTATGGGAGATTTGGTTAAGATTGCCTATATACCTCCAGCTCCAGAGGTTTCGTTTGTGAATCAGGCAAATTCAGTATTGAGTGCCATTGCCGGGGTAGCCCTTCTGGCTGGAATTGTAACGCTTTATAATATCGCCAGAGCAAATGCAGCTCCAAAGATAACACTCATTGCTCCCACAGATGGCATAAAGTTTAAGACTGGTCAGAAAGTCAACTTTTCCTGGCTCAGTAATCAAGACTTTCAACGCTATAAGATAGAAATAATGGATGCTACAGGTAATGTTATTGTTGAGGATGGCGTTTCCGTTACCTCTTATCAAGATATCTTCTTAACCGGTGAATATTCCTGGAAAGTTACAGGCTACACAAGTAATGGTACCTCTGTGGAGAGTGAAACCAGGACGTTTTATATAGTGTACTAATGAAGATAATTCCCAAACTATATTTCATCGCTGCTGTGATTCTGCTTTTCATACCTCCATCCATCTCTTTTTCTGCTGTTCTCAGTGGAGACCTGGTGAGTTTTTATCCATCAGTCTGGGAAGTCAGGGGTATAGGATCAGCAAAATGGATGGATAAGGGCTTAATTGTATATGCTGATGGAATTATTGTGGATCTAATTACAGGAAATCTGGTGGCTTTTGGAAACGTGATAGTTGAGAGGGATGGTAACAAAGAGAGATATGATATCTTCTATACTAAAGAATTAATTGTGAAAAGCCATGGAGAAGCTGTTAACCCTTATATCCTGGCAAAAGAGGTAGAGATTGACTGGAAGAGCACCACTATAACTTTAAAAGATGTCCGGATAACTTCGGATATCACATTACCAAGACTGTCCTTCCCATTTGGACCTTACAGTTCAGGTGTTGATTTTTCTCTATCAGAAGAAATCATATCAATAGATACAAGTACTCCTTATATCTCAATTGTAGTCCCTAATAACGGAGGAATATTTACCCAGATCTTAACAAAATCAGGTATGGAGGTCTTCTATGAAAAAGAAGACTACTACCTGCTGGGTGCCAGGACTTATATGGATACCGAGCCTTCTCTATTTGGAGAGTATACACTCTACTCTTCAGACAAGTCTCTGAGTTTTACTGCAGGATACGATGAAATTTTTTATAACACACTGAAAAAAGAGGTGCGAAACGGGTTATGGCTTTATACCGGTATGGTTGAAGTCAACTGGGAAAGTAGCCCAGGACTTATTCTTTCTCTGTCAGCTACGAATTGGGACAGACTGAGTTTGAAGGGGGAGGTTTATATAGATACCTACACTGGAAAGATTGATTTTAGTCCTTACATTGGTTACAGATTTGATATCTCTAAGGACCTAAACCTGGATATAGCTCTTTCCAAAACAGGGATTGAAAGTCTGAAGGTTGTTTACAAAATCCAGCCAGCTGTTAATCTCAAGGTTGGCTATATAAATCCCCAGAAATATGTTATTGGTGTAGAGTGGGGGTATCGTGGTATAGATCTGGTGAGTTATAATGGTATTCTGAGTCTTATTCTTAAATAGGAGGATGATAGAATGCTTTGTGCATATCTTAATGAAGAGGGCAAGCTTAAATTGGGAGATAGAGATATTCACGAAGTCAGGGAAGATGAGATACTTATAAAAGTTTTAGCCTGCGGGATCTGCGGTACAGATATTCATGTATTCAAAGGTATAAACAAGGGGAAACCCAATATTATACGTGGACATGAGTTCGTGGGGGAGATTCTAGAGGCTGGAGAAAAAGTAAAAGATTTAAAAATAGGAGATACAGTTATAATAGACCCCAATATACCCTGTATGAGTTGTTATCAGTGCAGGAATGGCAGGATACATCTCTGTAAAAATCTAACCGCTATAGGGGTTGATATGGATGGTGGTTTTGCCGAGTACTGTGTGGTACCATTAAAACAGGTTTATAAACTACCGTCCAAAATAGAACCTGTTGTTGGAGCTTTAGCAGAGCCACTTGCCTGTGCAATCCATGGTATAGACAGGGTGGGGATAAAAGAAGGGGAAGATGTACTTATAATTGGGGGGGGTGCTTTGGGTCTTATACTCACCCAGTTATCATTGAATGCCGGCGCGGGTAAAGTTTTCGTCAGTGAACCGTATAAAGAAAAGAGAGATTTGGCACTGGGATTTGGAGCGACCAGAGTGATAGACCCTGGATCTGAAGATTTAATAGATGTTATCAGAGAAGAAACTAATAGAAGAGGGGTAGATGTAGTTATCGAAGCTGTGGGGTCAGGGAAGACTACTCTTCAGGCTATCAATGCGGCAAGTGATGGTGGCAGGATTTTATTCTTTGGAGTTGCCCCTGAAGATATGTTAATAGAGATATCACCTTTCGAGGTTTACAGGAGAGAGCTTACTCTACTTGGTTCATTTGTAAATCCTTTTACAATGGACAGGGCTGTCTCTCTTATCTCCAGCAGAAGGGTAAATCTATACCCGTTAATAAGTGAGATCGTTCCATTGAAGGATATGGAGAAGGGGATAGATATAGCCAGCTCTGGTAGAGCTATAAGAGTTCTGGTAAAACCTTAACCTGTCAATAGTCTGTGAAAATGTCAGGGGAAGGAAATGAAACATATGATATTAATCTGTATCCTGTAGGGGCAATTCATGAATTGCCCCTACAATTTCGTCTTTTATAATAAAACACCATGCCTTTATCCTTCCGCCCCCACCTCGGGGGAGGATAGAGGTGGGAGAGGGGAATAGGTCAGAACTATTTACCCATGACAATATCACAGAACGATAACAATAACCTTGAAAATTCTACATTTATATGTTAAGCTCATTAGATAATGAGGCTTGATATTTTGAACGTATTACTGAGTATACCGGCAATTCTGATAGCTATAACATTTCATGAGTACTCTCATGGGTGGATGGCGTATAAATTGGGTGATCCTACCCCAAAGGCTTATGGCAGGCTGACGTTAAACCCGCTTGCCCATCTTGATCCTATTGGTACCATAATGCTTTTAATATTTAGATTTGGGTGGGCCAAGCCTGTTCCTATAAATCCTTATAATTTTAGTAACTATAGGAGAGATACGGTACTGGTATCTTTAGCTGGTCCATCTGCTAATTTTCTTCTGGCTGTACTGTTTGCCGTGGTAGCCCGTTTGATCACTCCATTATATATTCTCCCCCTGAATATATTTATATATATGGGAATCTACATAAATATTGCTCTGGCTATCTTTAACCTTATACCTATCCCGCCCTTGGATGGTTCCAGACTGTTACTTCTATTTTTACCTGATAGATATATGTATGTTATGGATTTTCTTGAGCATTACGGATTTATATTTATAACGATACTGATAGTCTTTTCTAATTTTGTAGGTGCAGTAGTTTCTCCAATTGTAAACTGGTTATTCAATATATTTGTTTAGGATCGGAGGCTTAATAAGATATGGAGAGAATCTTAAGTGGTATAAGACCAACAGGAAAGATGCATCTGGGAAATTATTTTGGAGCAGCGATAAACTGGGTAAAGCTGCAGGACGAATATGAATGTTACTTCCCCATAGTAGATTGGCACGCTCTCACAACGAGATATGAGGATGTATCTACACTATCACAGGATGTATGGGATTTAATTCTTGACCTTCTAAGCATAGGAATAGATCCAGAGAGAAGTGCTTTATTCATACAATCGTTCTCTCCTGACCATGCAGAACTTCATATCCTGCTCTCTATGATTACCCCTATAAGCTGGTTAGAGAGAAACCCTACACTGAAAGATATGACCAGAAATATCGATGTAAGAGAGGGTATGAACTATGGACTATTAGGATATCCGGTCCTTATGGCTGCCGACATCTTGGTATATAAGGCAACAGTAGTTCCTGTAGGTGCAGACCAGATCCCCCATTTAGAGCTGGCAAGAGAGATAGCTAGAAGATTTAACTATCTCTACGGTGAAGTATTCCCTGAACCTGCGGCTAAGCTTACAGAGGGGGCGGTATTTCCCGGGATTGATGGAAGAAAGATGAGTAAGAGTTATAATAATTATATCGGGGTAACTGAGGACCCGGAGAGCATCAGGGAAAAAGTTATGGCAACAGTTACAGACCCGCAGAAGATTAGACTTAAAGATAAAGGACACCCGGAGGTATGCAATATATTTACCTTCCATAAGTTCTTTACCAGCGAGATAGATATAGTTGAGAAAGAATGCAGGAATGGAGATAGGGGGTGTGTTGCCTGTAAGAATCAGCTCTACAATAATCTAATTAATTATTTTTCCCCGATAAGGGAGAAGAGGAATTACCTGCAGGCGAACCTGGAATTAGTAAAGGATATAGTTAGAAATGGACAGGAAAAAGCCAGAAAGGTGTCTTCTGCTACAATAGCTGAGGTGAGAGAACATATGGGGATGTCGTACGGCTTCAGAAATACCTAGCCAGCTGTGGTATAGCATCGAGAAGAAAAGCAGAAGAGCTGATAAGAACCGGAAGAGTAAGGGTTAATGGTGTTATCTCCAGGATAGGAGATAAGGTAGACATAAGTAGTGATGTGGTTGAGCTTGATGGGGTTATCCTCAGACCGAAAGAGAAGGAGTACTTTCTGATAAATAAACCTAAGGGTTCTATAACCACTCTTTATGACCCTCAGGGGAGAATTACCGTGATGGATTTTTTAAAAAGAAAAGACCTGTTTCCGGTAGGAAGACTGGATAAAGATACCAGAGGACTGCTTATAATTACAAATGACGGAGAATTAGCTAATAGAATACTCCATCCCAGATATGAGGTGGAGAGAAGATATATAGTAACTGTTAGAGGAAGGATAGATAAAGAAAGGATAGATATTCTTTTGCAGGGGATAAATCTTGATGATGGACCTGCCAGGTTTGATGATATTAGGCTGGTAAAACTGGAGAGTGATAGGAGTATATTGGAAGTATCTCTCCATGAGGGGAGAAAGAGATTGATCAGAAGGATCTTTTGTACTATTGGTAACCCTGTACTGGACCTGGTCAGAGTGAAATTTGGACCTGTAGAGCTGGGAGATTTGAAGGAGGGGAAGATAAGACCCCTCACAAAAGGAGAGATAGAAAGTTTAAAATGTCTTTAATAAATATCGCTTTAGATGGACCTGCCGGATCAGGGAAGAGTACGGTAGGGAAGATAGTATCTCTCAGGTTATCCTATGATTATCTGGACACCGGGATGATATACAGAGGGATAGCCTGGTGGCTCTCTGCTATGGGATGGGAAGAGAGTATTGATATCAATGGGCTCATATCAAATCTGGAGATTATATCTTGGATCGAACCTGGATTTTGCAGGATAATTATAAATGGTATAGAACCACCATCAGATAAGCTCTATTCGAGAGAAATATCCGACCTTTCTTCTAAAATCTCGGCCTATGGAGAGATAAGAGATATAGTAAATAAGGTAATCAAAATACTAGCAGGGGAGAAAGGAACCGTGGTAGAAGGAAGAGATATAGGGAGTGTGGTTCTTCCTCAGGCAGAGGTGAAGATTTTCCTTACCGCTTCAAACGAAGAACTGGCACGACGGAGATATATGGACTTTCAGAAGATGGGTGAAACAGTTTCTTACGAGACTGTTCTGGCAGAGATAGTGGGGAGAAATATCAGGGATAGCAATAGAGAGATAGCCCCTCTTAAGATGGCATCAGATGCTATACATATAGATTCTACTAATCTGAAGATACAGGAAGTAGTGGATAAAATATTAACTATAGTTAATGATAGATTGTCAAGATGTTTTACTGGTTTGCCTGGATAATACTCAGAACCTTTTTAACCTTGTTTTGCAGGTACAGAATAGAGGGGCTAGAAAATGTTCCCAGGTCAGGGAGGGTTATTCTGGTAGCCAATCACAGAGCTATGATAGACCCTATAGTTATAGGTTGTGGTATACACTTTCGCAGGACATACTTTATGGCTAAGGAGGAATTATTCAGGTTTAAGCCTTTTGCCTTTATCATCAGTTCTTTAGGGGCATTCCCTGTGAGAAGAAGTAAAGTTGATAGAAGTGCTCTGCGTATAGCAGAGAATCTACTTAAAGAAGAGAAATTAATCTTGATATTTGGGGAAGGAACCAGGAATAAAGATTTCTCCAGGGTCCTTGGAGAACTTCACTCTGGATTTGTTTTTCTGGCAACGAGGACAGGAGCTCCTGTAGTTCCTGTATACACATTTAATACCCATCAGATATTCAAGAGGTTTTTACGATGGCCAAAGGTAATTATAAGGTTTGGTAAACCAATAGTGGGAAGCGAGGATTTGCTTGAGAGAACCAGGACTGCGTTGACTGAATTGGGGATGAGAGGAGAATAGATGAATCTTTCCAGTATCAGAAACTTCAGTATAATAGCACATATAGACCATGGGAAATCTACCCTGGCTGATAGACTTCTGGAAAAGACTAACTCTATGCCAAAGAAGAAGATGGCAGAAGAACAGGTCCTTGATCAGATGGACCTTGAGAGAGAGAGGGGCATCACTATAAAATCCCATCCGGTAAGGATGTACTACATACTGAACGATAGAGAGTATGAGCTACATCTCATAGATACGCCGGGACATGTGGACTTTTCTTATGAGGTATCGAGGAGTCTGGCTGCCTGTGAGGGTGCCCTACTTGTGGTTGATGCCACTCAGGGGATAGAAGCACAGACCCTCGCCAACTATAACCTGGCTTTAGAGAACGGGCTGGTTCTGATCCCTGTTATAAATAAAATAGACCTGCCGGGGTCTGAGATAGAAAGAGTCAAGATGCAGCTTATAGACACACTGGGGTTTTCAGAAGATGAAATACTTCTGGTAAGTGCTAAAGAAGGCATTGGAATAGATGAATTACTGGAGGCTATTATAACAAGAATTCCTCCACCCAGAGGGAGCACAGAGAAGAGTCTAGAGGCATTAATATTTGACGCCTATTTTGACTCCTATAGAGGGGTGGTGGTATATACCAGAATATTTAATGGAAGTGTGAGGAAGGGAATAAGGATCATGATGATGTCTAACAGGGGAGTTTATGAGGTGGATGAGGTTGGATACTTTTCCTTTGGCTTACATCCTACCGAAACCTTGGATGCTGGAGAAGTCGGTTATATAATTGCCAATATAAAAAATGTGAAGGATGCCCAGGTTGGAGACACAATAACAGATGCAGATTCTCCGGTAGAACATCCGTTACCTGGCTTTAAGAGAATAAAACCTATGGTATTCTGTGGATTATTTCCTCAAGAATCGAATGGTTATCAGGATCTCAGGGATAGTCTGGAAAAATTACAGCTGAATGACCCAGCACTGGTGTTTGAGCCTGAAAATTCGGAGGCATTGGGTCCAGGTTTTAGATGCGGTTTTCTCGGAACCCTCCATATGGAAATAGTTGAAGAAAGATTAGAGAGAGAATATGGGGTTAAACTTATAGCTACCGCTCCCAATGTTGTATATAAGGTTTATACTAAAGATGGAAGGCTCATAGAGATAAATAATCCATCCCAATTTCCATATTATAGTGAGGTAGAAAAGGTGGAGGAACCCTATGTCAGGGTATCCATCATAAGCCCATCTGAGTTTATAGGACCTGTAATGGAACTGTGCCTTGGTAAGAGAGGGGTCTTGATCGATATGAATTATATAGACCCTATTAAAGTGGTATTTACGTATGAACTCCCATTAAGTGAAGTTATGTTTGATTTCTTTGATAAACTTAAATCAGTAACCCGTGGATACGCCTCTCTGGATTATGAACCCATCGGTTTCAGGGAATCCGACCTTGTCAAGTTGGACATACTGGTAAAGGGTGAGCCTGTAGATGCGTTGAGTATTATTGTTCATAGAGATGAGAGTGAGAAGAGAGCCAGGGAGATAGTTAAGAAATTAAGAGCACTTATACCCCGTCAGCTTTTTGAAATTCCTATTCAGGCTTCGGTGAATGGAAAGATTATTGCCAGAGAAAATATTCCACCTATAAAGAAGAATGTCCTGCAGAAATGTTACGGTGGAGACGTAACCAGAAAGAAAAAATTACTTGAGAAACAGAAAGAAGGGAAAAAGAGGCTAAAGCAGATAGGTCAGGTGGAAGTTCCTCAGGAGGCTTTCCTGGCTATTCTTAAGAGTGAATGAGATAGCTCTTTATGTTCACATTCCGTTCTGTATAAAGAAATGTTTTTACTGTGATTTTAATTCTTTCAGATTCGATATATCTCTTTTTCATCGGTACAGGTCTGCTCTTATGAAAGAGATCGAATTGTATTCTAATAAAAATTATATTATAGAGTCAATCTATATTGGTGGAGGAACACCAAGCATCTTTCCCGCAGAAGATATCGAGGAGATAATCAATGCTCTATCCTCTTCAGGAGAAGTAAAAGATGATATTGAGTTCACGATTGAGGTAAATCCTGGCACGATAGACAGAGAAAAGTTAGAGAGGTACAGAGCTCTGGGGATAAATAGAGTAAGTATCGGAGTACAAACTCTCAGGAGAGAAGAGTTAACTACTCTTGGTAGAATTCATACTTCAGAAGAGGCTTTATGCTCTATTCAGCTGGCTAAAGATGCGGGCTTTACAAATATAAATGTCGATTTAATCTATGGAATACCGGGGCAGACACTGGAAAGTTGGAAGGATACTTTGAAGAGGGTCCTGGATCTGGATATTACTCATATATCAATATATGGATTGATGTATGAGCCTGGAACTCCTCTTTATAAATCCTTGATAAGGGGAGAAGTCAGTCCTATCCCTGAGGATACAGAGGTGGAGATGTTCAATGTAGCACAGGACATATTAAGAGATTATAGTTTTTTCTGGTATGAGCTCTCGAACTATGCCAGAGAAGGTTATGAATGCAGACATAATATAACATACTGGGAAGGAAAAGATTATCTTGGGATTGGTTCTTCATCTCATTCTCTTATAGAGAACACAAGATATTCGAATACGCCGAATATAGAAGCTTATATAGAAATACTGAGCAAGAATAAAACTCCCAGAGTATGGATAGAAAAACTTACCCCCTTG
>Ga0209508_1001008_pt1 | contig 23993 bp, 20 predicted proteins | sample AD_UKC129_MetaG_FD_184427 | JGI IMG/M metagenome (GOLD analysis project Ga0209508, IMG submission 184427) | Active sludge microbial communities of municipal wastewater-treating anaerobic digesters from Canada - AD_UKC129_MetaG (SPAdes) (version 2) | ecosystem: Engineered > Bioreactor > Anaerobic... | reverse complement strand
AGTCCGTAAGGATTTGTAAACGTTCCATCTCCCGTCCGTTTTTAGTTAACCTATAAGGGATTGAAACAAATGAATACCACCGTCTCCCTTATAAGGATTGCGAGTTTTTAGTTAACCTATAAGGGATTGAAACGTGTCTATTTCTGTAATAGACACTGTATCTGGGCAGAGTTTTTAGTTAACCTATAAGGGATTGAAACTATATTTTCTGTGCTATAGTGGAAAGAGTATCTCCCGTTTTTAGTTAACCTATAAGGGATTGAAACGCAGTAGACTTTTCGGTTCCAGCCAGCTTCTGCAAAGTTTTTAGTTAACCTATAAGGGATTGAAACTCGCATATATCCTCGATAACGTGTGCAGGGGATAGTTGTTTTTAGTTAACCTATAAGGGATTGAAACACAAATAATATAGACCTGACAAATATGCTACTAACTAGTTTTTAGTTAACCTATAAGGGATTGAAACAAGTCTCTGCGTCGTCGGTTTGAGGATTAGATACGGTTTTTAGTTAACCTATAAGGGATTGAAACGAGGACACACAAAAAACCTGAGCATATCCAACGCTCGTTTTTAGTTAACCTATAAGGGATTGAAACACCGTTGAAGTATTATTAATGGTATTGGTCACCTGCGTTTTTAGTTAACCTATAAGGGATTGAAACTAAACTTCTCAGGCGCTACTAGCTTCTCATCGATTGTGGTTTTTAGTTAACCTATAAGGGATTGAAACGAATTCTCCTGAATTTCTAAAAGTAAAGTTTAAAGGGTTTTTAGTTAACCTATAAGGGATTGAAACTTTGTTCCTAGTCAGGAAGCTTTGGACTTTTCCGGTAGTTTTTAGTTAACCTATAAGGGATTGAAACATTATGTTGTTCGTAGTAATAATGTAAATCTTTTTGGGTTTTTAGTTAACCTATAAGGGATTGAAACACTCTCGTTGTCTCTATTCTTAGAATGCTGATTCCGGAGGTTTTTAGTTAACCTATAAGGGATTGAAACTTGAGAGGAGCTGGATAATGATAACTGCTTATGTTGGTTTTTAGTTAACCTATAAGGGATTGAAACTTTCTCGCTGTAAAGTTTCCCAGTTCTCAGCTGATATGTTTTTAGTTAACCTATAAGGGATTGAAACAAAATTATTCGTGAACAATTCCATCAATTTTTTAAAAGTTTTTAGTTAACCTATAAGGGATTGAAACTCGGCTGAAATCTCTACAGTCTTCTCCCGATAACATTGTTTTTAGTTAACCTATAAGGGATTGAAACTAGCCCTTTGTGCCTCATCTAGAACTCTGTCAATAAGGTTTTTAGTTAACCTATAAGGGATTGAAACTCCCAAATCTCCTCTTTACTGACATTGATGCTCATTTGTTTTTAGTTAACCTATAAGGGATTGAAACCAGAATAGTTATATAGCACCAAGCCCCTGGAGCAATCCAGGTTTTTAGTTAACCTATAAGGGATTGAAACTAAACTTCTCAGGCGCTACTAGCTTCTCATCGATTGTGGTTTTTAGTTAACCTATAAGGGATTGAAACTACATAGCTTTTTCAATTTCTTCTTTAGTAATTATAGTTTTTAGTTAACCTATAAGGGATTGAAACGCTTGCAGAACAATCCGATGCAAGTGATGAGCTTATCCGTTTTTAGTTAACCTATAAGGGATTGAAACAAAGTTTTAAAATATTTATTTATTTTTTGTCTTTTGTGTTTTTAGTTAACCTATAAGGGATTGAAACTATTTCTGTTGTAATTCTTCTGTAATCTTTAAGGGATGTTTTTAGTTAACCTATAAGGGATTGAAACCCGGGATAACATTAATTATTTCGTTACCTGCTTTTGCCCGTTTTTAGTTAACCTATAAGGGATTGAAACCCGGGTATAGAGTTTAGCATAACCTGATTTTGTTCGGTGTTTTTAGTTAACCTATAAGGGATTGAAACTCTTGAGAGTAGTCTTAATATCATACTCCCAATCATCGTTTTTAGTTAACCTATAAGGGATTGAAACGTCTGGGCGTATATATCCAGGTTTTTAGTTAACCTATAAGGGATTGAAACTAAGAACAGGCACATAATATAATCTCTTAGAAACCTCGTTTTTAGTTAACCTATAAGGGATTGAAACGGCATTGTGAGGCTAGGCATTCCCACAAGTGTGAGATGGTTTTTAGTTAACCTATAAGGGATTGAAACATCAAGGAACTTCTGGAAGATATAGCCAAGTAATCAAGTTTTTAGTTAACCTATAAGGGATTGAAACGTAATATAAGGACTGTTTAATCTATATCCACTAGCTGGTTTTTAGTTAACCTATAAGGGATTGAAACATTGATATGAAGAAGTTTTCTTCTATGCAGCTTCAGGTTTTTAGTTAACCTATAAGGGATTGAAACTTCTTTCTGTGTCCCATGAAAACAGTAAATATACCGTGTTTTTAGTTAACCTATAAGGGATGTCAATAGTCTAAGATACTGTCACTTATTCTTACACCTGAACTTTTCCAAAGTGAATAGTGGAATATTATGTCTTCTACTACGGACATTCTTCCAAAAACTTAGATTATTATCATTGTAGGAATTTGATAAATCGTGTCCATATCTATCTTATTTCTGGCAATAACATTTTTTATATCCCCGTAGGGGCAATTCATGAATTGCCCCTACAATTTCGTTTTTTATGATAAAAACACCATGCCTTTATCCTTCCTCCCCCACCTCTATCCTCCCCCTCGGGGGAGAATGGTAGTGGGGTATCTTCTTTCGCCCTCACCCCTGCCCTCTCCCGTTAAGAGAGAGGGGGAGAGGAGTTCCAGTCGAGGGAGAGGGAGGAGACAGGATGATTCCCGTTACGCGTCAGCCATCACGCATTACGGCATTTATGTTATCCGTCACGTGCTGTGTTTGACATTATTTCAGAACTATTTACCCATGATAATATCACAGAACGATAACAAAGGGATTGAAACTTTTCTATTCAAATGGTATAATGCAGCTGTAAGTTAAGGCTAGAGGGAATAGAAAAATAAAATTAATAAGATAGATGAGGATACAGCATAATTTAGCAGTCAAAAATAAGTATCGGACTGATTAAACAGTACAGCTGAGAGTATTTTAGTCTATGGTAAATCTTAGAAGATACTTAAATCTAATCTCCTCTATAAATTTCATTAGAAAGGGAGTATAAAATTTACTTGGAATCTGTAGTTCATGTTATAGGAATTATTATTGTAATAGGTTTTATGGTTTTCAATATTGATGATTTGATATGGGACATCATTTGTTTTGCAAGTTATAGAAAGAGAAGCTCTAAGGTACAAAGGCTACCATTGGAACAACTGGATTCAATCCCACCCAAACTTTTGGCTATAATTGTAGCCGCCTGGCACGAAGAAAACGTGCTGGAGTCTGTAATTGACCATTTCATAGCTACCACTCATTATCCACAATCTATGTATCACATATTCTTGGGTGTGTATCCCAATGACGATGCCACATTGGATGTGGCTAAAAAACTAGAGGACAAATATCAGAATGTCCATATGGTGATAAATACAGTTAACGGTCCAACATCTAAAGCTCAAAATTTGAATAATGTAATTTCATTTATTAGGAAGTATGAACTTGACCACAATTGGCGTTTTAGTGCTGTAACTATACATGATTCTGAAGACGTTGTACATCCGTATGAGTTGAAAGCAACGAATTTTTTGATAGAAACATACCTGTTATTGCAATTTCCAGTATTCCCCTTGCAAAAGATGCCTACATGGAGTAATTTCTTTTCTGGAATAACATCTGGTACTTATGCCGATGAATTTGCAGAAAATCATTTTCGAATTATGAGGATGCGAGATTATATGTCTGCCGTGGTTCCATCAGCTGGCACAGGTTTTGTTATTTCTCACGAGATATTAGACCATTACAAAAACGAGCCCCTGTTCCCAGAAGACAGTCTGACTGAAGATTATAAACTTTCAGTAAAACTGGCATTAGATGGGTATTCTGTGCATTATGTATTGGAAAGTGTTCCACGGTTGCTGGACAATGGTAGGGTTAAGTGGGATTATATCGCTACTCGCAGCCTGTTTCCATCTACGTTCAAGGCAGCAGTTAGGCAAAAAACACGATGGGTATATGGTATTACCATGCAGTCACTTACCTTGCGTGATATAATTAGCCTGGACAAAGAGAAGGTAAGCTTTATGCTCAAATATTCCCTTTATAAAGACTTAAAGACTAAGTTTGGATACTTGCTAGTTTTGCCAGGATATTTAGTTTTTGCTTATTTTGTCACTTCACTTTTCACTCCCCTTCCAGTGATGTATCAATTGAGTACGCTGTCTGGATGGCTATCTGTCCTGCTAACAGTCATTATGGTTTATCGGCAGATACTAAGAGCAATTGCTATAAACAATATTTATGGTTTCAGAAGTGTTGTCGCTTCTTGTCTGATCCCGCCTGTTCTACCTTTGCGTCTTGCATGGGGTAATATTATAAACTTCTCAGCCACTTTGGCAGCGTGGAAAAAGTTCATTTTTGGCACTCCACGCTATAAGAAGCAAGCAAGGGTTGCCTGGAGCAAAACAGATCACGAATTTCTTAGCAGCGAAGTTTTGAAACGTTATTATCGTAATATCGGCGATGTACTTTTAGAGAAGGGTTATATTGACACGTACACTTTGGGAAAGGCTCTTACACAGGCTCGTAAGGAGGGAAAGCGTGTAGGTGAAATCCTCTTACAAAACAATATTATTACTGAGGAGCAGTTAATGATAGCAATAGCAGCTCTTCAACACAGAGTATTTGTTAAAAACGTCTCATTATTTAAGAGCGATGCGATAAACGATTTTGGTGAGCAATTTCTTACCAAATCACTTTTTTATCCACTGTTTAAATTAGATGATGGATATGTAATAGCTCAAACAGAGTTTACACCGGTAGAAGTTTATAATGACCTTATGGCTAATGGATTTCATATCTATATCACTTTTAGTACAAAAGCTAAAGTATTAAAAGCCATCAATAACCCGCCAGTAAGCCATAATAATGTCAGAGATACTGTTGACGCTTTGCTTAAAGATAACAAGATAACATGGGAACAGGCTGTATTAGCTGTTGATAACTCAGACTTAATGCCGGATATTTTGAAGTATATGGGACTTGCTGTAAGTTAAGAATTAAAGTACAGGATCTCCTCTATGGCTAGAGTTAATTGGGGTGTTATTGATATTCTCTTCTTCTACATATCAATAGTCTGTAAAATAATGTATCTTAAAATTGCCTGAGAAGATGTTACCCGTAACTGCTTTTGGGGTATCTTCTTTCACCCTCACCCCTACCCTCTCCCGTCAAGAGAGAGGGGGATAGGATGATTCTCGTTACGCGTCACCCATCACGCGTTACGGCATTTATATTACCTGTTACCCATTAATTGACTCAGAGGTTTATAATTATTAATAGAAACTGCACTGTTTATTAAAGTAAAATAGGAGGGGTTATATGAATCAGTTATGGCTTGTTTTTGCATTACTCTCAGCTGTAACAGCATCTTTAGTGGCTATCTTCGGGAAGATTGGCTTAAAGGGGGTTGATGCCAACACCGCTACTGCAGTTCGTGCCGTTGTTATGGCTGTCTTCCTTTTACTGGTGGTAGCCATACAGGGGAATCTCAGTAAGATACACTCTGTAGTATCTGATAAGAAAACATTTCTTTATATTGTACTCAGTGGACTTGCAGGTGCCACCTCCTGGCTGTTCTATTTTCTTGCCCTGAAATTTGGTAAGGTTGCCCAGGTAGCTCCTATCGATAAACTCAGTGTTGTTATATCTACTATTCTGGCGGTAGTTTTCCTGGGAGAGAAGGTAAGTTTGATAAATGGTATTGGTGTTGGACTTATAGCTATAGGGGCAATACTGGTAGCATTGGGATAGTATGCTGTTGACATAACTCTTGTTTTTTATTCAGTTTGGTTGTATTATCTAGTCCATAGTTTGTTTATTAAATGGCAAATTGTTGCAGGTGTGAAGAAAGATCATTATGGATACTTTGCAGTTAGTTACTGTCCTGGCTAATTTTTTAGCATTTATAATTTATATGGAGCTGATCGGCTTTGTGCTGTATAAAAATCCAAAGGCACTGCTCAACAGGCTATGTGCATTAGCCCTGGTTCCTTTTGCAATCTGGAGTTTTGGGGATACTCTCTTTCAAGGTGCTCCTTCACCTGGCAGTGCTATGCTATGGAATAATATATCTTCTCTTGGCTGGTGCACTTTCCCTATTACCATATTCTGGTTTTACCTGGCGTTCACCAGACATGAAAAGTTACTGAAGAACCGGTTCTTCATCACAATATGCATCCTGCTTGCTACTTTTTTTATCTACCAGCAGTGGTCTGGATATTTTATTATTGACTGTATAAAACAACCTTACGGCTGGTCCACCGCCTGGGCAATCTCTGTACAATCTTTTATCTTTTCTGCATATTATCTTCTCTTCTGTATTGCCTGTATCTATCTGGCTTTTGATTTTGGACGGAAAACCAGAAGCCTGCGCGAGAAAAAACAGGCAAGGATATTTTATATCACTCCGATTATCGCCCTTGCTTTTGGTTCAATGAGTGACGTGGTGTTTCCCATGTTAGGAATCAGTTCCTTTCCACCTATAGCTATCATTTTTATCCTTATCTGGGCAGGCGGCTTGGTCTATTCAATAACAAGATATGGCTTGATGACGTTTACTCCAACCGCTGTTGCCGAAGAGATATTGTCCACAATGGCTGATTCACTGATGCTGGTGGGACTCGATGGTAAGCTTATCTCTACCAATAAGATGACCTGCAGTATGCTTGGCTATACTGAGGATGAGCTGAAAGGGATGGATTTTTCTTCGATTGCAGATGAGATAGAAATCAGTGAAATCATTAAACGTGGTAATGTTCTTAGCCGGGAGCTGAGTTACCGGACCAGAAGAGGTGAGAAGGTTCCGGTATTATTCTCAGCCTCAGCGGTTAGAGATAAAGAAGGCGAAATGGTCGGGATTGTAATTACCGCTCTGGATATAACCGAGCGCAAGAAGATGGAACAGGAGTTGCGAGAATCAGAGGAGAAATACCGTGCACTTGTTGACAATGCACTGGTTGGCATTGGCATCCATCAGGATGGTAAGATAGTCTACGCCAATGAAGCGTTAGCTTCGATGTTTGGCTACAGCCTGGAGGAGGGTATCGGTGCATCAATTGCTGATATGATTCACCCTGATGAACGTGATTTCGTTATGAAAATGGCTCAGAGGAGACAGGCGGGATTCGATGTTCCAACGACTTATGAGATTCAGCTCTTGAAGAAAGATGGGAGTAGTTTTCATGCACTCATCAGCAATGCCCTGATTAAGTATAACGGTCGTCCTGCCACTCTCATAACCGTTGCTGACATAACCGATACCAAAGTGAGAAAGGAACTGGAACAGGTCAATAAAGAACTCGAAGCCTTCAGCTATTCTGTTTCGCATGACTTACGTGCCCCTCTCAGGAGTATCGATGGCTTCAGTCAGGCATTACTGGAAGACTATGAAGATAAGCTGGATGAGCAGGGTAAAGATTACCTCCGTCGTGTGCGTGCTGCCACCCAGCGTATGTCACAGCTCATCGATGACCTGCTGAATCTTTCCCGAATAAGCCGAACCGAGATGCACTATGAGGAGGTAAATCTAACAGCTATAGCAAAGGCTATTGCAGCCGAGCTTCAGAAGACTCAACCTGAACGTCAGGTAGAATTTGTCATTGGAGAAAATATTGTTGCACATGGAGATTCACATCTTTTGAGGATAGTCCTGGATAACCTTCTGCGTAACGCCTGGAAGTTTACGTCAAAGCACCCACATGCAAAAATAGAGTTTGGCACCATACAGCAGGATGGCAGGCTGGTGTACTATGTTCGGGATAATGGTGCCGGTTTTGATATGAACTATGCTAACAAATTATTCACTCCTTTTCAAAGACTGCACAAATCAACCGAGTTTGAAGGTACCGGTATTGGTCTTGCTACCGTTCAGCGTATTATTCACCGTCATGGTGGCAGTGTCTGGGCTGAAGGAGAGGTGGAAAAGGGTGCAACCTTTTATTTTACACTTCAATCATAGGAGAGGAGTATGGAGGAGAAGATTATTCTGCTTGTAGAGGATAACCCTGATGATGTGGAACTGACCTTACGTGCTTTTAAGAAGTGCAATATTGCCAATGAGGTGGTGGTAGCTCGTGATGGAGTGGAAGCACTGGACTATCTCTTTGGAACTGGTGCATATGCTGGTCGTGACCTGAGTGTTATGCCTGCAGTCGTTTTGCTCGACTTAAAGCTTCCAAGGATAGATGGTCTGGAGGTACTGCGGCGTCTGCGTGCCGATGAACGAACCAGGTGTCTTCCTGTAGTTGTCCTCACATCTTCAAACGAGGACCAGGATGTGGTTAATAGTTATCAGCTTGGTGCCAATAGCTATATTCGTAAACCTGTAGATTTTGTCCAGTTTATTGATGCAGCACGTCAGCTGGGAATATACTGGCTTCTCTTAAACGAAGCCCCGCCAAAGGGAAGAAGATAGATGCCGACACCACTCCGTGTATTGATTGTGGAAGATTCAGAAGACGATGCCCTGTTGCTGGTGCGTGAGCTGAAGCGTGGTGGCTATGAAACCACTTTCGAGCGTGTTGATACACCTGAGCTTATGAGTGTTGCCCTCTCTAAAGGACCTTGGGATATTGTTTTCTCTGATTATTCCATGCCAAATTTCAGTGCATCTGCCGCCCTGGAGCTGTTTAAGAAGGCTGGTCTTGATTCACCCTTCATTATCATATCAGGTGCTATTGGAGAAGAGGCTGCAGTGGAATTAATGAAATCTGGTGCACATGATTTTGTTATAAAAGGAAATCTGGCACGGCTGATTCCTATTATCAAACGAGAGTTACGCGATGCTGAGGTGAGGCGAGAACACAGGAGGGCAGAAGAAAGGCTTAAGGAGTCTGAAGAGAGGTATCGACTGTTATTTCAAACTTCCCCTGATGTCATTGCTCAGGTTGATAGAGAGGGAAGATTTATCACTGCTAATCCTGCAATGGCAAAAAGCCTTGGCTTCTCTTCTGTGGAGGAATTGATTTCTAAAACATTTTTTGATGTGATGCCTCAGGATGTTGCCAATCGTCGCGTGAGAATGATAAAAAAGGCTCTGGATGAGGGGAAAACTCAAATTTTTGAGGATGAGAGAGAGGGAAGATATTTCCACAATATATTTGTTCCCATAAAAATTCCTGGACAGGGGGAGACTGTACAGGTAATTGCAAGAGATATCACTGAGATCAAGAAGTTCCAGGAGCAGCTCACCAGATCCTTCATTGACCTGGCTGAGACCGTCTCTCGTGCTATGGCTTCTCGGGACCCTTACACAGCAGGTCATGAGCGAAGGGTAGCAGAACTGGCTCGGCTTACAGGGAAGAGAATGGAATTGGATGAGGATAGACTTACGGGGTTATATATAGGTGGATTACTTCACGATATTGGTAAAATCTCCATACCGGAAAGTATTCTCAGCAAACCCGGTAAGCTAACTGAGGAAGAGTGGAATCTTCTCCGTTCTCATTCTAGGAGAGGTTATGAGATACTGAAAGATACCAACCTCCCCTGGTCAATAGCTGATATGGCTCTGCACCATCATGAACGGTTGAATGGTTCGGGTTATCCTGACGGGCTAAGCGGTGAGGAGTTAAGTCTAGAGGTTCGTATCCTTGGTGTTTGCGATGTGGCTGAGGCTATGAGCTCTCACCGTCCCTATCGTCCTGCAAGGAGTAGAGATGAAGTCTTGGAGGAACTGCAGGGTGGAAGAGGGATAAAATACGATGCTATAGTGGTGGATATAATCCTGGAGATGATTGAAAGTGGAGAATTCAAAATTGAATGATAAAGCTTGAAACCTTATTTGATACCTGCAGATTTTCTATGGCTAATGATCATCTCAAGTCTATTATTGAGGAAACTTTCTCTATATTTCCATCTAGCAGATGGATTATAAGGGTTAATCAGGGAGAGGTAGAACCGCCTGGTCTTTGTATGATGTCTATGTAGTTAGACTATTTCGTACTTATATAACGCAGAACCGAAAAATGCTGTTTCGAATACACCGTTATCTTCAAACCTGTATTTAGTCTTTAAATATCCTTTCTTATCTGGATTGTCCTTTCTTCCTACTCCAATTAGAGATATCAAAACATATTTCATAAGCCTCACCTCTTAATCTTTATTCTCTTTATATAAAATTCCCTTCGCTATACTTTCAAAAGAGATTCCCATAAAATTGGATTATTGATAAATGTATTCCTGACAATAATATTCTTCTTCTATCATTTTTGTATCCCATTCGCCTTTTATGATGACGATTCCATATCCCCTTTCTTCTTATCTATAACAATATCACAGACCGGGTTAGGCTATGTCAATAGTCTGTGAAAATGTCAGGGAAGGAAATAAAACATATGAGATTAATTTGTATCCCGTAGGGGCAATTCATGAATTGTCCCTACAATTTCTTAAGAACTATTTACCCATAACAATATCACAGAACGATAACATAGACTATTGACATCGAGTTGACACATATAGTATACTTAGAATGCGATAAGCGATTTGTACCTTGAAAGAAGGATAAAGTAAGAGGAGAATAGTCCTCGTTAATTTTGAGTTGAGAAACGATAAGAGCATAGGAAAAAGACTCTTTTAACTATAAAAGGTTGGAGGGTTCGATCCTGGCTCAGGATGAACGCTGGCAGTGTGCCTAAAACATGCAAGTCGGACGGTTCTGAGGTTAGAGGCTGGAGGCTAAGGGATTAGCTTGCAGTCTCTAATTTCAGGACAGTGGCGAACGGGTGAGTAACGCGTAAGTAACCTACCCCCAGGACGGGGATAACATTCCGAAAGGGATGCTAATACCCGATGAGGTTAAGTGACTGAGATGTCAGATAACCAAAGGGAAGCGAAAGTGACCGCCTGGGGATGGGCTTGCGTCCCATCAGCTAGTTGGTAGGGTAAGAGCCTACCAAGGCAAAGACGGGTAGCTGGCTTGAGAGGGTGGTCAGCCACACTGGGACTGAGACACGGCCCAGACTCCTACGGGAGGCAGCAGTTAGGAATCTTCCGCAATGGGCGAAAGCCTGACGGAGCGACACTGCGTGAGGGAAGGAGTCCTTCGGGATGTAAACCTCTGTCGAGAGGGGAAGAAACAGACGGTACCCTCAAAGGAAGCCCCGGCTAACTACGTGCCAGCAGCCGCGGTAAAACGTAGGGGGCGAGCGTTATCCGGAATTACTGGGCGTAAAGGGCGTGTAGGCGGTCAGGTGTATCGAGGGTGAAATCCCACGGCTCAACTGTGGGAAGACTCTCGAGATTATCTGACTAGAGGGTAGAAGAGGGAGATAGAATTCCCGGTGTAGCGGTGGAATGCGTAGATATCGGGAAGAATGCCGGTGGTGAAGACGGTCTCCCAGGCTACTCCTGACGCTGAGGCGCGAAAGCTAGGGGAGCGAACGGGATTAGATACCCCGGTAGTCCTAGCCGTAAACGATGGACACCAGGTGTAGGGGTTCACAGCCCCTGTGCCGGAGCCAACGCACTAAGTGTCCCGCCTGGGGAGTACGGCCGCAAGGCTAAAACTCAAACGGAATTGACGGGGGCCCGCACAAGCGGTGGAGCATGTGGTTTAATTCGATGCTACGCGAAGTACCTTACCAGGGTTTGACATGCTGGTAGTAGGAGCCCGAAAGGGTAACGACCCTAGTAGGCGACTATTAGGGAGCCAGCACAGGTGCTGCATGGCTGTCGTCAGCTCGTGTCGTGAGATGTTGGGTTAAGTCCCGCAACGAGCGCAACCCTCATTCCTAGTTACCAACAGGTAAAGCTGGGGACTCTAGGGAAACTGCCAGGGATAACCTGGAGGAAGGGGGGGATGACGTCAAGTCCGCATGGCCCTTATGCCCTGGGCGACACACGTGCTACAATGGGTGGTACAGAGGGAAGCGAACCCGAGAGGGGGAGCAAATCTCAGAAAGCCATCCTCAGTTCGGATTGCAGGCTGAAACCCGCCTGCATGAAGCCGGAATCGCTAGTAACCGTGGGTCAGCCATACCACGGTGAATACGTTCCCGGGCCTTGTACACACCGCCCGTCAAGCCACCCGAGTCTAGTGCACCCGAAGTCGCTGACCCAACCCGAGAGGGAGGGAGGCGCCGAAGGTGTGCTCGGTGAGGGGGGCTAAGTCGTAACAAGGTAGCCGTACCGGAAGGTGCGGCTGGATCACCTCCTTTCTAAGGAGAGACTTGAGGACTCTCCTCTTACTTTTCCTTACTATCTGGGGATGTAGCTCAGCTGGGAGAGCACCTGCTTTGCACGCAGGGGGTCAGCGGTTCGAATCCGCTCATCTCCACCAGGAAGCTAATAGACTGCACCTTGAAAACTGTATAGTGGGTAATATCAAGATAGAAAGGGCATACGGTGGATGCCTTGGAGCCAGGAGACGAAGAAGGGCGTGGCAGGCTGCGAAAAGCCCCGGGGAGCCGCGAGCGGGCTTAGAACCGGGGATACCCGAATGGGGGAACCTGATACGGGTAATACCGTATCATCCCGAAAGGGAAGGCAACCAGGGGAAGTGAAACATCTCAGTACCCTGAGGAAGAGAAAGAAAAATCGATTCCCTTAGTAGTGGCGAGCGAAAGGGGAAGAGCCCAAACCCAGCAGATGTAGAAGTCTGCAGGCGTTGTTTGCTGGGGGTAGAGGGAAGATACCGGGAGGATCTGCAGATTCTCCGGGGAGTTAAAAAATGTATCTTTAGGCGAACAGTCTGGAAAGGCTGGTCATAGAAGGTGAAAGCCCTGTAGCCGGAAGAGATACATCTCTCTGGGTATCTATCCCAAGTACTACGGGGCACGAGGAATCCTGTAGGAATCAGGGAGGACCATCTTCCAAGGCTAAATACGACCTGGCTACCGATAGCGAAATAGTACCGTGAGGGAAAGGTGAAATAGAACCCCGGGAGGGGAGTGAAATAGAACCTGAAACCGTATGTCCACAAGCAGTAGGAGAGCAATGCGGGGGGTAAAACCCTCTGAAGGCTCAACTGCGTGCCTGTTGAAGAATGAGCCGGCGAGTTACTGTCAGCAGCGAGGTTAAGGGGGTAGACCCCGGAGCCGAAGCGAAAGCGAGTCTGAATAGGGCGAATAGTTGCTGATAGTAGACCCGAAACCAGGTGATCTACCCATGGACAGGGTGAAGCGTGTGTAAAAGCACGTGGAGGTCCGAACCGTTTGGTGTTGAAAAACCATCGGATGAGCTGTGGGTAGGGGAGAAATTCCAATCGAACCTGGTGATAGCTGGTTCTCCCCGAAATTGTTTTAGGGCGAGCCCTAACTAATAAATTATGAGGGTAGAGCACTGTATGGGCTAGGGGTCTTATTAGGCTACCAACCCCATGCAAACTTCGAATCTTATAATTGGTAAGTTAGGAGTGAGACTGTGAAGGATAAGCTCCATAGTCAAAAGGGAAACAGCCCAGACCGTCAGCTAAGGTCCCAAAATCAGTCTAAGTGGCAAAGGAAGTGGAGTTCCGAAAACAGCCAGGATGTTGGCTTAGAAGCAGCCATCATTCAAAGAGTGCGTAATAGCTCACTGGTCGAGGGGCTCTGCGCCGAAAATACACCGGGACTAAGACTGATACCGAAGCTACGGGATTAGCCGAATAAGCTAATCGGTAGGGGAGCGTTCTGCGGTAGGTAGAAGGCGTACCGGTAAGGAGCGCTGGACGAAGCAGAAGTGAGAATGCCGGCATAAGTAGCGAAAAAGAGAGTGAGAATCTCTCTCGCCGCAAGCCTAAGGTTTCCTGGGTAAAGTTCGTCTGCCCAGGGTTAGGCGGACCTAAGCCGATGGAGAGATCCGTAGGCGATGGATAGCAGGTTAATATTCCTGCTCCAGCTATACCCGATAAAGACCGAAGGGGAGAAGCAGGAGGATAGGTAGAGCGTGCGAATGGTAGAGCACGTCCAAGCCAGTAGGGAGTCAGATAGGGAAATCCGTCTGGCGTGAATCCTGAGAGGTGATGGGGAGGGTGTAAGCCCGAAGCTACTGAATCCACACTGACGAGAAAAACCTCTAAGGAGGGTATAGGTGACCGTACCGTAAACTGACACAGGTAGGCGGGGAGAAGATCCCAAGGCGCGCGAGAGAACCCTCGCCAAGGAACTCGGCAAAATAGCCCCGTAACCTCGGGAGAAGGGGTGCCCCAGTAGGGTGAAGGATGAACATCTGGAGCCTGAAGGGGTCGCAGTGAAAAGGCCTAGGCGACTGTTTAGCAAAAACACAGGTCTCTGCTAAGGAGGAATCCGAAGTATAGGGGCTGACGCCTGCCCAGTGCTGGAAGGTTAAGGGGAGGTGTTAGCGAAAGCGAAGCACTGAACCGAAGCCCCAGTGAACGGCGGCCGTAACTATAACGGTCCTAAGGTAGCGAAATTCCTTGTCGGGCAAGTTCCGACCCGCACGAAAGGCGTAACGATCTAGGCGCTGTCTCGGCGAGGGGCTCGGCGAAATTGCAATATCCGCGAAGATGCGGATTACCCACGACTGGACGGAGAGACCCCGTGGAGCTTTACTGCAACTTGGCATTGGATTTTGGTGATGCATGTACAGGATAGGTGGGAGGCTAGGAAGCAGGATCGCCAGGTCCTGTGGAGCCGACCTTGGGATACCACCCTTGTATCACTGAAGTTCTAACCTGAGACTGAGAAGGGATCAGGGACAGTGCCTGGTGGGCAGTTTGACTGGGGCGGTCGCCTCCTAAAGAGTAACGGAGGCGTCCAAAGGTTTCCTCAGCACGGTTGGGAATCGTGCAACGAGTGCAAGAGCATAAGGGAGCCTGACTGTGAGAGAGACATCTCGAGCAGAGTCGAAAGACGGGTCTAGTGACCTGACGGTACCGAATGGAAGGGCCGTCAATTAACGGATAAAAGTTACCCCGGGGATAACAGGCTGATCTCCCCCGATAGTCCACATAGACGGGGAGGTTTGGCACCTCGATGTCGGCTCATCGCATCCTGGGGCTGAAGAAGGTCCCAAGGGTTGGGCTGTTCGCCCATTAAAGCGGTACGTGAGCTGGGTTCAGAACGTCGTGAGACAGTTCGGTCCCTATCCGTCGTGGGCGTAGGATACTTGAGAGGAGTTACTCCTAGTACGAGAGGACCGGAGTGAACAGACCTCTGGTGTACCAGTTGTTCCGCCAGGAGCAGAAGCTGGGTAGCCAAGTCTGGGAGGGATAAGCGCTGAAAGCATCTAAGCGCCAAGCCCACCTCAAGATGAGGTATCCCACCGGTAAAACCGGGTAAGGTTCCAGGGAGAAGACCTGGTAGATAGGCTGGAGGTGTAAGGGCGGTAACGTCTTGAGCCTACCAGTACTAATAGACCGAGGTCTTGATATTGCCCGCTATACAGTTTTGAAGGTGGAGTTAAGAGTTTTAAGGAAGGACTCGGTGGTAAAAGAGCGGAGGGGAAGCACCCGTTCCCATCCCGAACACGGCAGTTAAGCCCTCCAGCGCCGATGGTACTGCAGGGGAGACCCTGTGGGAGAGTAGGCCACTGCCGGGTCCGCTTTTTTGTTATCTAAACTGGTTTGTATTGAGGTGATTTTATGTCTGGACATTCTAAGTGGCACAATATAAGAGAAACCAAACAGAAGATGGATGCATCTAGGGGTAAGGTTTTTGGCAAAGTTACCCGTCAGATTATAATAGCGGTAAGAGAGGGTGGACCTGATCCTGAGAAGAATTCTAAACTCAGATTAGCTTTGGAAAAGGCAAGAGAAGTTAATATGCCTTCGGATAATATAAAACGAGCTATCCAGAGAGGTACCGGAGAAATTTCTGGAGAGTCTTATGAAGAAGTTATTTATGAGGGTTATGGTCCTGGAGGAGTAGCTATTATGGTAGAGGCTACTACTGATAATAGGAATAGAACTACCGCTGAACTCAGGCATACTTTCCAGCGTAACGGTGGTAGTTTAGGAGAATCCGGGTGTGTCTCCTGGATATTTTCCAGAAAAGGTTATATTCTGGTAAGTCCTGAGGAGAAAGAAGATACAGTATACAATGTGGCTCTTGAAGCGGAAGTAGAAGATATAAGAAATACTGAAGATGGATATGAAATAATAACTTCTGTGGAGAATTTTGAAAAGGTTAAAGATAACTGTGAAAAAGCAGGACTTAAGGTTATAAGGGCAGAAACTACATATCTACCCAATAATACGATAAAAGTAGAAAGCGATGCAGCCAGACAGTTGCTTAGATTATTAGAACAGTTAGAGGAACTGGATGATGTTCAAAAGGTATATGGTAACTTTGATATACCTGATGAGATCTTAATTAATGCATAGTGATGTTATTATTGGTGTGGATCCAGGATCCAACATAACTGGCTATGGTATATTAGAGTCAGGAGGGAACGTCTTCATTCCTCTATCTTATGGTACAATAAATGTCCCGGATTTAAATTCTCGTCCAGAAGATCTGAAGTGTATATTTAAAAGTTTATCTTCTCTTATAGAGACCTTTAATCCACAGGTTTTATCTCTGGAGAAGGTATTCTATTATAGAAATGTAAGGAGTTCTCTAGTACTTGGAGAAGTCCGAGGTATTATACTCCTTTTAGCAGGTTTATACAATATAAAAGTTATGGAATTTACATCAACTCAAATAAAGAGTTCTCTTACAGGTTATGGTAGAGCAGGGAAGACTCAGGTGAGATTTATGGTAAAGAAACTTCTCTCTATCCAGGATGAGATAGAATTAGATGCAAGTGATGCCCTGGCTCTTTCTCTGTGTGCGGGCTTGGAGCTCTCAAGGGATAGATGTTTGCCTATCTTGAAGGTATAGTTTCTCAGATAAAGGATAATTTTCTCGTTTTAGATGTAAAGGGGATAGGATTTTATCTTTATATCCCCCCATCACTGTGTAAAAAGTTAACTGTAGGCAAGACATACAAGATATTCACCTCTTTCCTTTTAAATAGTGATGTTCCTGCCCTCTTTGGCTTCTTATCGGAGGAAGATAGAGAACTATTCGAATTGCTTATCAGTATTTCTGGGATAGGTCCAAAGTGTGGATTAGCACTTATAAGTGAGCTCGGCTATAATGGTGTAGTAAGAGGAATAAAGAATGAGGATACAGATACTCTGGGAGGAGTTCCTGGAGTAGGGAAGAAAAAAGCAAAGAAATTGATACTGGAGTTAAAAGAAAAATTAGCTGAAATAGGCGAATCATCCCAGGAAAATGTGAGACTCCTTACTGAAACCCTCAAGAAATTAGGTTATAACAAGAAAGATATAAGAGAGGCTATAGAAGGCATCGATATGGAGAATAACTCTCTAGAAGATTTGATTAAGATCTCTTTAAAGAGGTTATACAAGAAAGATGGATAAGGATATCTTCTCCCCTGTGGTGTTACCAGAAGAGAGAATAATAGAAAGTTCTCTTAGACCTAAGTCTCTGGAGGATTTTATAGGACAGGAGAGGGTGAAAGCTCAATTAGATATTTTTTTAAGGGCTTCTATTAAAAGAGGCGAGACACTGGACCATGTATTATTCTATGGACCACCTGGACTTGGTAAGACTACTCTGGCATATATAGTATCCAGTGAATTAAAAGTTCCTATCCAGGTTACTTCTGGACCTGCTATAGAGAAGGCTGGGGAATTGGTTGCTATACTGACTTCTCTGGACGAAGGTAGTGTTCTCTTTATAGATGAGATACATAGACTTGGTAAATCTGTTGAAGAGATACTTTATCCTGCTATGGAGGAGAGAGAAATAGATATAGTTATAGGTAAAGGGACTGGTGCCAGAGCTATAAGGATAAGACTCCCAAGATTTACTCTTATAGGAGCTACAACTAGGTTTGGGCTTATATCTCCTCCTTTAAGAGATAGATTTGGAATAGTAGAAAGATTAGATTACTATTCTCCAGAAGAAATTCTGAAGATAATTGAAAGAGCAGCTAAGATTCTTAATATAAAGTATGAAAAGGGAGCCCTTAGGGAGATCTCTTTCAGGGCAAGAGGAACACCCAGGATTGCCAACAGGATTATAAAGAGAATAAGAGATTATTCAGATGTAAAGGGTGACGGTTTTATCTCACGTTCTTTAGCTCTGGAAGCTCTCGCGCTTTTTGAGATAGAAGAACACGGACTTGATAGAGAAGATATAAGAATCTTGGAAACTATCGCATATAAGTTTGGAGGAGGTCCGGTTGGTATAGAGACCCTATCCTCAGCCATAGGTGAATCTGCCGAGACTATAGAAGAGATATACGAGCCTTATCTTATAAAGATGGGGTATATTGAGAGGACACCTAGGGGTAGAACTATTACAGAGAATGGTCTGGATATACTTAAGGGAAAAGAAAGATGAAGTTACTCCTTCATATATGTTGTGCCAGGTGCGCAATATATCCGACAGAAAGATTAAAGTCTGAGTATGAAATTATAGGATATTATTTTAACCCTAATATCCAGCCTGCGACGGAGTACCTGTTGAGGGGAGAAGCCCTCATAGGATATGCAAGAAATAAAGAGATAGAACTTATAGTAGGAGAATATGACCCTTATACTCATATAAGATCGGTGGTTAATCGTCTTGATGATAGATGTGATGTCTGTTATAAACTTAGATTAACTGAAGCTGCCAGAAAGGCTAAAGAGTTGGGTTGTTCTTATTTTTCCACCACTCTTTTATCCAGTCCATATCAGAATCATACAAGAATAAAGGAGATTGGAGAATATATATCCAGAGAAATAGGAGATATCGAGTTCTACTATGAAGATTTTAGAGGAAAATGGCGAGAAGCACAGAAAATGGCAGACGAGATGGGTATCTATAAGCAGAAGTATTGTGGATGTATATTCAGTGAGTATGAGAGATTTCAAAAGAAGACTAAAAGACTTACCTCTTTGAGGTGATGCAGATGAGTATGCTGGGAAAGATATTAATTCTTTTTGGGATAGTATTTATTTTACTTGGTATTTTTCTAATATTTTTTCAGCGTATACCATACCTCGGTAAACTTCCTGGAGACATAATAATAAGAAGAGGAAATACGGTAATTTACTTTCCCATAGTTACCTGTATATTGCTGAGCATTATCTTCTCATTAATACTTAATATCTTTTTTAGAAGATAACAGATCAGGAAGACGTCTGACTGGATGTCCCCTTTTTGTATATTCTGTTGAATCTTGGTTCTAATATCTGTAATAGCTCTTTTTCTAGTAGATAAGCCTCAAATTCTGTATTTGTTGTTATATATTCCAGAGAATAAGTACTGATAAGGAGGTCTTTTCTATTTTTTGGAGCATTGTCCTGAATATAAAAGTAATTTGATATCTTATTCTTTATATCTTTCGACTTTGTAACATATAACACATCACCCAGCTTATCGAGGAATATGATGATTCCCGGTGCGTGAGGAACATACTCAAGAATCGGTTTAAGTTTCAGGAAGTTTTTGGGGATATCATATTCTCCATCAAGTTTTTTTTGCAATTCTTTCCAGGTAAAGATACCTTCATTATTGAGTAATTTAAATAGTCTCTCTAGGATCAATGCCGTTGCCTCTGCATCATATAAAGCCCTGTGTCTGTGAGGTATATCTATACCAAAATATTCAGCGAGGCTGTCTAACCCTCTTCTTGGTAATTTAAGTAAGCGACGTGCAAGATGCAATGTGCAAAGAACATCCCCAGCATATTGAGGCATTCCTAGTTTTTCCAGTTGAGAGTTTAAAAAACTGAGATCGAATTTTGCGTTATGGGCAACAAATACCTTGCCATCTATCAATTTCATTAACTTTGGAATTACATCTGAAGCTTGGGGAGCAGATCTCAACATTTCGTGAGTGATTCCGGTTAAAAATGTTATAAAAGGTGGGATGTTTCTTTCAGGATAGACAAAACTGGAGAACGAATCAACTATTCTACCGTTACTGAATATAACAGCACCTACCTCTATTATGCTGTCAAGTGACGGTAGGCTACCGGTAGTCTCAAAATCAACTATAATATAATCTATATCCCACAAAGACTTTCTTTCCATAATATCTCTTGACATATAGTCTAATATATTGTAATATAATTACTGCATTTAGTCAATTGACTGGCCCCTTCGTCTAGTGGCCAAGGACGTCGGGTTCTCAGCTCGAAGACAGGGGTTCGACTCCCCTAGGGGCTACCAGATTTTTTATTATTTCCCAGTTATTCTTGTTTTTCCCATGCAAAAGTTGAAGATTAAATTATTGTATAGCTCTATTTAGTAGAGCCCCTGTTAACAGGGGCTCTACTTTGTAAGGTGGCATCATCACACCTTGCGATTACTCACCTAGTTATTCTGACTATCTTATAGGGTTTAGTGATATGTTAATATTAGTTGTCTGTCCTGGAAAAACCTCATAGTAAGCTACGAAAGTCTCGTATCCAGGTTTAATTATCGTTACCTGATATCTTCCTGGCTTTAGCTTTTTGACTCTCAGGGTTGTTTTTCCCTTTCTTTCTCCATTTATAAATACCTCAGCATTAGAAGGGATGCTGGTTATATTAAATTCCCCTTCCATAGATAATATAGGGTTAAGTTTTACGTCAATTTTAGCTGTCTTATTGGGTGTTACATTTACCTCCGTAGTATACGGCTGATAGCCGGCAAGGTCCAGTCTTACAGTGTGTCTTCCTACAGGGACCTGTCCATCATATGGAGTATAACCTAAGGATCTTCCGTCCAGAGTAATACTAGCACCCCTGGGGTTACTCTCCACTATCAGTCTTCCAGTAGCGGCAGGTATGGGTGTAAGTCTGACGTCAATCCTGGAAATTTGTGTGGGTGTTACATTTACCTCCGTAGTATACGGCTGATAGCCGGCAAGGTCCAGTCTTACAGTGTGTCTTCCTACAGGGACCTGTCCATCATATGGGGTATAACCTAAGAATCTTCCGTCCAGAGTAATACTAGCACCCCTGGGGTTACTCTCCACTATCAGTCTTCCAGTGGTAGTAGATGTTGGACCTTCTGCAACGTAGAAGATAGCATTATCTGTTGTCCATTGTGTGGGGGTTGGGACAATCTCTATGGTTCTTTTTACCTTATCGGTAAAAATTTCTGGGGCTTGCGGGATGAGAGGAAAAGGATCTCTATCCATCATCCCCTTGTACTCCTCCAGAGTGGAGATAGGTGTCTTACTGGCCAGGATATGAACTACCTCTCTTCCAGCAGGAGGTGCAATCTTTAGGCTATAAGTATCCCTCGAAGAAGGGATAGAATACACTATGTTAGCTCTAACAAAGTTATCCTGATTGTATTTATTAGGAAATATAAGTCTAACTTCTCCATTAGCATTGATATCCCATATATACACATATGCGTCCTGAGTTACCTTGAAATAGATAATTAATTTTTCCCCAACATTATATTTAGCGTTATCTCCCTTATCAGTCCAGACATCTACTTTAAATTCTGCACCCGGGGGTGGTTCTATAATAATAGTTTTTAACTCAGGTTCAGCTCCCTGAATTAGAGTGGGTATGATAAATAATCCTAAGATAAGCAGTACTAATAACCTTCTTTTCATCTTCCTCTACCTCCTATTTTATTAGTCCCAAAGGATGATTATGTACCAGAACCACAAAAGATGCAGACTTTACTGTAGCCTCTCTAATTATTTTTCTGGGATCCACTATGCCAGAATTTACATTACCCTTGCTCAACTCAATGTTACCAATCACTTTATTTCGATAGTCTAAAAGAGTCAGATTAAATATTTCTTTATTAGTATCCTTGATGTACGGAGAATAATATTCCTTTACATATCTGACCACATCTTTTGGATTCTTTATTTTTAATCCAAATTCCACCTCCTCTCTATTTAATCTTTTGCCAAGCTCTAATGCTGCTTTTATCTGTATTGCCTTAGCAAAGTTATTTACCCTATGATTATTCGCCTTTCCTTTTATCTCTTCTCTTATCTTTTTACAATCTTCCAGACTTTTTATCTGTAATATCCCTATGAATTCTTCTCTTTCCTTCTGAGTTAAACTCTTAGCATCTTTTCCATTCAAGAAGACCTTCCCCTTCCTGCTATACATCGGATATATATTCTTAATTGCCAGATAGTCAAGTGTCCCTTCTTTATCCATCTTCAATCATTATAACATAATTCTTTATCAGAGATAATATGTGCTTTTTCATTTTAAAGTTCGAAAAATGAACAGAGGAAACAGATAATACAAAGTAATCGTATAATTGGTGGAAAGGTGGCTGAGGGGTTTAAAGCACTCGCCTCGAAAGCGAGCGGGTAGTAATACCCCGTGGGTTCGAATCCTACCCTCTCCACCATAAATTTATAAATGGATTATTTACCTGAGAAAGAGTCCGAGATTAAAGAATTCCTGAGGCGTTATGATGTATTTGATTATGTTTTAGGCTCAGTCCATTGGCTAAAGAGTGGTTTTGGTTTTGATATTGATCCAAATGACCAGATGGAACGGTAATCTAGAAGAGATATTCTTAGATTATTTTGATAGGGTAAAAAGCGCTATCTATAGCGGAATCTTTGATATCATTGCCCATATAGATCTTATAAAACTCTGGGGTATTCCACTACCTAAATATATAGAAGAAGTATATCTAGATGTAAGTAGAATAATCTCAGGATCTAAAGTAGCTGTAGAGATAAATACTTCAGGGTTAAGGAGACCTGTGAAGGAGATTTATCCATCTCCAAGATTTCTTGAGACTCTTGCCAAATTTAATATCCCTATAACATTTGGGTCAGATGCCCATCTTCCAGAAGATGCTGGGAGATCTATAGAGGATGCCTGTCATTTAGCTATCACTCTTGGATTTAAAGATATTGCTATATTTGAGAATAGACAGGTTAAATTCATAACTACATGTAAATGAGCTACCCCTATATATGGTTAGCTGTAGATATTATTTTCCAAAGCCAAAAAGCATTATTACTCCCAACGCACCAAAAACTCCACCTACAATCTTACCAAGGACTGTCTCATTTACCCTGTTAGCAAACCTTGCTGCGAATCTGCCACCTATTATAGTACCTACAGCACCATAAATTGCTGCTTTGATAGGTAAGTTTCCTGTCATAGCATGACCTATAGCTCCTGATGCCGCTGTAAAAGCCATAATAAGTGTGGATGTACCAACCCCTTCGTGCATGGTATAGCCCATTACAAACACCAATATTAGCAGTATCATTACACCACCGCCTGCACCAAGCAGTCCACTTATTATACCAACAAGAGTACCAAGTAAAAGACCTGAGATAATAATGTTTTTTCTCAGTATTTTAATTATACCGCCTTCTTTGTTTGTAGCTGCTGACTTTTCTTCATCAGATTCTTCTTTTTCCTTACGCATCCAAAATATAACAGCGGCAGCAATAAGAAATATACCAAATAAATTACTAAGACCCCCTTCAGAAATATGTGGTGATATAATACTACCTATCTGAGCTCCTAAGACTGAACCTAAACCAATCCACCAGCCCTGCTTTAAATTAAGATTACCATTTTGGTAATATGTCCATGCTACAACCAAGGAAACTACAGTATCTATAAATAGACTCGCCCCTATAGAATCAAAAACTGAATAACCAATTCTAGTAAGCGCTGGGACTGTTACCATTACCCCACTGGCACCTATAAGCCCAGTGATAACTCCTGCCACAAACCCTATAACTACTATAACAACATAGTGCATATCAAGACCTCCTAACAGCAATAAAATAAATATATATGTAAATTTTCGGAAACTCCAAAACCTCTTGTAGTCTCACTTTCATTTGTAGCCTTACTACTTCTCACCTCCACAGCCCAACTATCTTGACTTCTACCTTACCGCCCCCTTATCCTATAAGAAAAATC